>CEUO01019796.1_pt1 | contig 53282 bp, 38 predicted proteins | sample 531391 | NCBI WGS metagenome assembly CEUO01 (sample SAMEA2622799, study PRJEB7988) | marine metagenome | isolation source: saline water (ENVO:00002010), including
GTCTTATATAAATACCACTTGACTAATGATGAAGTGTTTGTATTGAGCAAAGGGCATGGTTGTTTGGCTTTGTACGCTGTGTTTTTAGAAATGGGATTTATAACGGAGGAAGAATTTTATTCTTTTTCAGAATATGACAGTATTCTAGGTGGACATCCCCATCGAGGAAAGCACGAGAAGATTTATGCATCAACAGGGTCTTTGGGTCACGGTTTGCCTATTTGTGTAGGTTCCGCATTAGCAAAAAAACTAAATGGTTCAAAAGAGAAAGTATATTGTCTATTGGGCGATGGAGAATGCAACGAAGGATCGGTGTGGGAATCCGTGATGCTAGCTGATAATTTGAGATTAAATAATTTAATTTGTATTGTGGACAACAACCGTTCGCAGACAAGGTCTATGCCAACCAGAGATTTAGAACTTAAATTCCAATCATTTGGGTGGATGGTTATATCAGTTGCCGATGGTAATGATTTGGACTCTGTCTGTCGTGCTATTGTAGCAGCGAAACAGCAGGTAGCGACACCGGTATGTATTGTTTGTAATACTGTAAAGGGAAAGGGAATTGCGGATATGGAAAACAATATGTTCGCATGGCACCATGGTCCGCCTAACGAGGAACAGTTTAAAAAGTTTTGTGAGGAATTAGATGCGTAAAGCTTTTGCAAAAAAAATGATTGAGATGGCTGAGAAAGATGACAAGCTAGTTGTCTTGATAGGAGACATAAGTCACTATTTGTTAAAAGAATTTGAGGAGAAATTCCCAGATCGTTTTTATAATGTGGGCATATGTGAACAATCAATGGTAGGTATGGCAGCAGGGTTAGCTATGGAAGGGTATAGGCCCGTTATACACACGATTGCGCCATTCTGTGTGGAAAGAGCCTATGAACAAATCAAAGTGGATTTATGCTACCAAAACGTGGACGTAACGATAGTGTCTGTTGGTGGTTCCTTTGACTATGCTCACTTGGGGTGTACCCATCATTGTTATTCTGATATCGCAATTTTACGACCTTTGCCCAATATTGAAATATTTTGTCCGGGCAATTCAAAAGAATTTGGAACTTTGTTTGAGGACTCATGGTCTAACGGAAAACCGAAGTATTTTAAATTAATTAAGGATGAACACAAAAAAGAACTTGACATCCTTCCTTATGAGTGTTATATTATGAATAGTGGAAATTTACAAAATCCAATAATCTTCACATCTGGACATTTATTGGATCTAGCCACAGAGGTAATAAACCATACAGTTGTTTATTGTCCAACAATAGAACCTATGTCATTAGCTGCAAAGATGAAAATACAGAACTTATTAAGAATACAAAACAAATGTGTAACGCTAGAAGAGAACTCTTCTATTGGATGCCTAGCAGATAAAATTTTTGATATAGCTTCTGATGGCAGTTGCCCCATTACTATGAAGAAAGTCGGCATACCTAGAAAATTTTGCACGAGTTACGGAAAAGCTTCCGATCACAGAAAGGAAGTTGGAATTACACTCGAAAAACTATTGGAGTCTGTACGTGCACTATAACTTATCAGTAATAACAGAAGAATGTCGCGAATTGACTAAAAGAGTTGATTACAAGAAATTTCGAAAGAGAACTATATTGATTACCGGCGCTAATGGTTTAATTGGTGGTTTTCTAGCGGATTTTTTCTGTTATTTAAATGATAAACATGATTTGGGTATAAAGATACATTTGACTTCTTACAGTAACTTAACCAACGTTATCAGAATAAGACACCTTCTACACAGAAGTGATCTGGAATATTTTTCATGGGATTGTTCCAATTCTGTTAGCCCATTTGTTCTACCAAAGAAAATTGACTATTGTTTCTTTTGCTCAGGCTACGGACAGCCGTCTAAATTTTTGAAGAACAATATAAAGACTAGTCTGATAAATGTCGTTGGGGTAGATTCTTTATTGAGTTGGATGTTGCAACATGGCGGCGGTAATTTTCTGTTTCTGAGTACTAGTGAAATATACGGCAATCCTCCGGAGACCATGATACCCACACCAGAAACATATGGTGGCTTATATGACCTAAGTAACAATAGAGCCGCGTACAAGGTTTCTAAGTGCCTAGGTGAGGTTATATGTAAAGAATATAATCGCGATGAAACCATGAATGTTAAAATAGCTCGCGTTGCTTTGACCTATGGCCCGGGAACACTGCTAAATGATAACCGTGTTTTGCAAGAATTTATTTTTAAAGCCCGAAAGGGGATGGTAAGAATGCTGGATGGCGGAGAGTCATTGAGAAATTATTTATATTTGACAGACTCGGCTGAGTTGTTGATCAATATATTGTTTGGAAAAGAGATGGTATACAATGTTGGGGGAGATACGGAAGAAATATCTATCCTTAATTTAGCCAATATGATATCGAAAAATTTCGGAGCCAAGGTCGTTCCGGGCAAGTCAAAACTGGATTCTGTAAAATCAGCACCGAAAGGCGTTAGTTTAGATATGACAAGAGCCCGAAAAGAATTTAAGACTTTCGGACATAATTTGACCGGATTAGATAAGGGAATAAAGCAAGTTATACGATGGTATAATTTCGAGGATAAAGAATGAAAAAAACTATCACAATAAAAGACTTTACAGACGCAATCGGAGAAGACCTCACCGAGTTGGTCAAAGAGAAGATAAACGAATGTCAATTTACTTATAATGAATTATCTAAAAACGAAAGAGATAGCTTGATACTGTTGATAGTCGATTTTCTTCTAGAAGATATGTTCGTAAAGAAAGCAGGTCCCCACAGGATTAATGATTGGATAAAAGGCTGGGGAGAAAACTGCACAGAGTTTTCAGATACAGGAGATTTCAATTCTCTTGTTCCAAAATATTTTGGAAAACACCCTTATGTAAGATGGCAAGGTCAATGGTTAAAGCCGGTTGATAATGATTTTGAATACAATATGGTTCGAATATTGCAATATTGGTTGTTTGAAAAATTCTTTGCCTCATGTGATAATATCTATGAGTTCGGCTGCGGCACTGGTCATAACCTATTTCGTGCACAAGAAGTCAATCCATCAGCCAGTGTTACAGGTTTAGATTGGGCATCGAGTTCCCAGAATACTTTGGAGCAAATTAATAAGATTTATGGTTTTAATTTTTCCGGTCATAATTTTGATTTTTACAACGTCGACAACGATTTTGTATTGGGAGATAATTCCGGAGTATACACCTTCGCTGCACTGGAACAGATTGGAAACAAGTATGAAGATTTCGTGCAATATTTGATTCGGAATAACCCGCGGGTGTGTATACATATCGAACCGATAGCGGAGTGTCTAGACAAGAGTGAATTGTGCGATTACCTCAGTATAAAGTACTTTGAGAAAAGAAAGTATCTAAGTGGGTTTGCAGATTATTTAACCGGTTTAGCATCGGAAAATAAGATAGAGATTTTATATGAAAAAAGAAGTTTTGTGGGTAGCGTTTTTATTAATGGATATTCTATAATTGCATGGAGAGTTAAAAATGCCTGAGAAAATTTATTCCAAAGTAAAAGATGGCTTGTTGTTATTGGCAATTAACAGGAGATCCGAAATATGCACAGACAGGATTGATCTGTGTCCAGAAGACCAGTTGTTACAAATTTCCACAAAAGCCCTTTCAAAGGATACGACGTTTCGTCCGCATAAACATAATGTTCTGCGACGCGAGACGTTTACAACAAATGAAGCTTGGATAATCCTCAAAGGATCTGTAGAAGCAAAGTTTTGGGATGTCGATGACAATTTGATACTTAAAACTGTTTTGGAAGAGGGGGATTGCGCTGTTGTGTTCCACGCCGGTCATGGTTTCAGCGTACTAGAAGAAGGAACAATATTATACGAAGTAAAAAATGGCCCATATTACGGTCAATTAAAAGATAAAACATTCATTGAAGGAGAATAGTAATGAAGAAAAGAGCATTGATTACCGGTATTGGAGGTCAAGACGGCAGCTACCTATCAGAACATCTTCTGGACTTGGGATACGAAGTCCATGGAGTTATTCGTAGGCACTCGGTAGCGGAAAACCAAGACTCGCGGATTAATAAAATTACAGGAGATATCAATACATATTACGGTGATCTTTTGGATTACCCATCACTACAGAGAATAGTTTCACATGTAAATCCAGATGAGATTTATAATCTTGCAGCTATGTCTCATGTTAGAATTAGTTTCGACGTTCCATCGTTCACGATTCAAACAAACGCATTGGGTGTGCTCAACATGTTGGAGGTGTATCGTAACACCTGTCCAAGGGCCAAATTTTACCAAGCTTCTTCATCAGAAATGTTTGGAAATTCAGTGGATGAAGACGGGTCTCAGAGATTAACAACACCAATGAACCCTGTTAGTCCATATGGATGTGCAAAGGTTATGGGTTACAATCTTGTACGACATTATAGAAACGCCTATAAACTACATGCATGTAACGGAATCTTGTTTAATCACGAGTCTCCCCGTCGCGGTTCAAACTTTGTTACTAACAAGGTTGTCAAAACAGCAGTAGAGATCAAAAAAGGCTTAAAGAATCAATTGGAACTTGGAAACTTGGACTCATCACGTGACTGGGGTCATTCGTATGACTATGTTCGAGCAATGCATATGATCGTGAATCACCACGAACCAGATGAATTTATTGTAGCTACTGGTCGTACCCATACTGTTAGAGATCTGTGTCGATACACCTTTAATGCATTGGGTATGAACTATGAAGACTACGTCGTACAGAACCCTAAGTTTATGCGACCGGAAGAATTAAAATATCTCCGCGGAGATTCTACTAAGGTTAGAGAAGTATTAGGTTGGCAACCAAAGTACACTTTTGAATCCATGATTGATGAAATGATTGCAACTTGGATGGAGAGAATTTAATGTTTGAAGTTGGTGATCTAGTGAAGTGGTATGAAATGTATGGAGACATACATATCGTAAAAGATTCCGGAATGGGAATCATTATTTCTGCAACGGAGATCTCATACTTAGAACATTGTCAAGTTTTATATACAGTCTTCACTGCCAAGGCTGGATCCACGCTCATATTAGAAGAGCATTGTCTAGAAAAATTAAATGAGGAAACATTATTATGAACTATAAATTATCAAACCAAGCCGTTGGAGCAATTATGATGGCGCTCCAAAAATCATTAATGGAACAAACTGATATAGTACCAGTAATCAAAGGGTTCGATATACAGATCGATGATTCTGGTCAACTACTGGTCGTGAACCCTCCTGTTGTCGAAACCAGTGACACAGACAAAGTAGATATTGAAACGAGCGTTCAATAATGCCGAAATATATTTACCAATGTGAAACTTGCTCCGGTCATTTTGAAATCTATCATGGTATGACCGAGAGTGAAGATTACTGTCCCCAGTGCGAATCAGAACACTTTCATAGAGTGCCGCAAATGCCCTTTATTAAGCGTTCTGAGGAGCCAAAGGGTGGTAAGGTAGGTGAAGAAACAAAAGCTGCTATCGAGGCAAATAGAGAGCTTCTAAAAGATATGAAAAAAGAAGTTCTGAGGGATTATTATAGAGATGACAATTGAAACATGGCTCATAATCGCTCTGGTGTTTTCAGTGGCGACCAATATATTTTTAGTCTGGTTTTCTCGTTTGCAAAGCGTAAAGTTAACGTACGTCGCGACAAACATTGGAGATCTAATAGATATGTTGGTTGGCTATCGAGAACATTTGAGAAAAGTATATGGAATGGAAATGTTTTATGGAGACGAAACATTAGGTAACCTAATGGATCATACACGTGCGCTCATAGAAATAATCGATCAAGAATATCAAGATATAACAGTAATATCTGAACCAATAGAATTACAAGAGACAGAAGAATATGAAGAAAACGAAGAAGAAGTCGAAGTCAAAGATGTACTTTACGCAGGAACACGAAGACGCGATTCTTAAATATTGTACAACAGATGACAGAGCAGAGAAAGAAAGACTTTACGAAAACTTAATACAACCAGCCTTTAATCAGATGGTCGACAAGATTGTGTTTTCATATAAGTTCACTTCTTTACCAAACATTGATGAATTACGAATGGAATGTAAGGTGTGGTTAACAACGATCTTGGATAAGTACGATCCAAATCGCGGTTCAAAAGCTTTTTCGTATTTTAGCGTCATCACTAAGAACTGGTTTATACACAAAGTGAAAAGGAACACCAAGAGGCTTCAACGTGAAGTGCCTTATGAAGACGCCGAACTGGAAGTTGAATCTACATTTGTGGATCCCGGAGACCAATATTACCAAGAGCGCGTCAAGAAAGAATTTTGGCAAAATCTTTGGGGAGAAATAGAATCTTGGGAAGTTGATTACGAGAAGGAATCCGAGAAGAAAGTATACGAGGCTGTTAAGATAATTTTGTCTTCTGTTGATGAGATAGAGATTTTTAATAAAAAAGCTGTTTATTTATATCTCCGAGAAATAACCGGTATGAACACAAAACAAATAGTGACCCAACTAAACAAGATGAGAACCAGATATCGCGATTTTAAAAAAGACTGGGACGATGGGAAAATTTAAGTAATTTCTAATTATTCATATGAAGAGTAAAAAACACATAGAAAAGGCGATTAAAAATATAGAGGACGACCGAGAAATAACTCGCGAGTTGTTAGATGATGCGATTAAATGGCTAGCTGTTGACGATGCAAGGCACAAAGAGATAGGATTGACTCTTGCGAAATATGTGGAAACATTACAAAGATCAAACGAACAGTTGGTTAAGTTATGTGGCTTAATGTCAAAGCAGGAATCATCTGATGAACTCACTGATAAAGATTTCGCTCAAATCTTTGATCAAATTCAAAAATCGGAGGAGGACGAGTAGTGCCAAAAGTAGGTAAATCATTTGTTAACACCAACTTTCATAGTTTATTCAATAATTCAGATTCTGATTATTTTGATTATACTATGGCTAATATCCAAGATGCTTTTTTCAAAACATCGATGAACACCGCAACAGAGGGAAAGTTTAGAGCTATCGTTCTGTCTGGTCTTTTTAGCCCGGGAGAGAATACTGGGTTTTCTCATGAGTGGACAGATGCTAGAAAAGTTGTAAGAACAGATGGTCAATTTTTTCAATGCATTGTTAGGCCTTTGGGGGTGACTGATGGGGTTATATTGCCTGACCCATGTGCTCCCAATCTAGACATACAGACTAGGAGAAAATTGATAGAGATGCACCCGTGGGCCACATCAGAATGGTCCATCGAAGCAACCGGTCAAGAATTTCCACAATTGTATCCGGGCCAAGTTATAACTTGTTATTATGAAACTGGTACAATTGGAGATTCAACATATTCAGAATTAAAATTTGAGAACCCTACCATCGGAGGCAGTTCGAGTCCAATTAATGGACTGTGCTTGGCGGCGTTTCAGATAGACGCCTCCGCCTTTACAGGAGAAGATTATCAAGGTATTTTTTCTGGTACTAATGCTCCAACATTAAATGACATTGGATCTGACATGGGTGACTACGAATCGGATATAGGCGCGAGTGATCTTACCGGTACAGACGATGAACACAAAAACAACGAAGTGTGGCCTCTTTATGATAGTGATTCAACGATAAAAAACAAGGCGCAACATGCTCAATATTTTGCTACTATGCATCCCACTTTTGTGAAATTTTGTAAAGCCATAATATATGATATACATAAAGTTTTAGGCGGCTGGGTTAATATTAATTCTGGTTTTCGCACAATAGCAGAGCAAGACGCAATGCGCGCAAAGTGGGACAAATGGAATGCTGAAGGAAGAGTGGGTCCCAAACCGTATGTTGTAAGACCAGTCGCAGGAGGCGATAGCAAACACAACTATGCAACTGCTATGGATTTCAATGTTTGGATTGGGTCCAAGATGTATAGAGGCGCAACATCGAAAGAAGAATGGATAAATAGCGGGGTTCCTACAATTATAGAGCATTATGGAATGCAATGGGGCGGTCACTTCAAAAGTGGTTATGATCCCATCCATCTTCACATGGAAATAAAGAAATCATCCAAAGACGCAATCAAAGCAGCCACCGGAGACATAGTTTCTCGTACAGAGGCAATCGAGAAAATAAAAGACATCGCATTAGAGTGGAAAGCAACGGGTTATTGAAATGGCTAAGATTAAGAATGTTAACAAAAAAAATGTGGTCTCAAACCAACCCCTAGGGGAATATGCCCGAAGTGGAATTAGACATGGTATTGCGGGAACCGAAATAGATGAAGCGATCCCAACATACGAGAGTGCCCCTTCTGAAAAGATAATATCCGGAAAAAGCAACTCTATGATTGTTTTTGGTCGTGACAGACCGTCTGTACGAATGTCTGGCTATGGTGGTCGAGGAGGTACCCAATGTGCCAAGATTGATCTAGTTTGTGGTCTGGCATCTTCAATGACAGAAGACGGACCTCCCGGATCAGATACGGTTGTTAGTCCTAATTTTGCTCTCGACGCTAGCAGAATATATATATCACAAAGGTCGGATATAGATGCCTACATGGGTATTGCGTCCACTATGGATAGAGACGACAGTAAAGCATCCTCTGCTGTTGGTATCAAAGCTGATTGTGTTAGGATTTTTGGACGAAAGAATATAAAAATAGTAACCGGACACTCTAAGATGGAAGGTTTCGGGCCCGATGGTGAACTTACCGCCGCCGGCGGAATAAATGAGGTGCCGGGTACCATAACTTTTATAGCAGGAAACTCCGCCGAACCAGAGATGAAAGAAATGTTTTTGTACGGTACAGACCCACGAAAACAAAAAGTACCTTTCGCTGTTAAAAAAATAAACCCTTTGGTCCGCGGAGATATGTTGCGAAAAGCCATTGAGGAACTTATGGATGTGATGAGCGAACACTTGCAGTATACAAATCAATTGGCCCAAGAATTAGCATTCTTAGGAACAGCATATGCTGCTGGTCAACCAATCCTGCCCGGCGCGCCACCCATACCATTGCCTCCCTTGACAACAGCACCAGTTGGCCAAAAAGTAGCAGGAAAATGTACAGCCATGATAGGTGCTCTACCAATGTTAGATGTAAAAATGAATTGGTTTCGGCAAAATTTTCTTACAAAAACATCTCCACTCTATATTAATAGTAAGCATGTATTTACAACGTGAGGTAAACAATGGATAAAAAGTTCTCAGATTTTCAAGAAAACTCTTGTGACGAACGTCAAACAATAACATTTAAGAAAAAAGTAAACCCTTGTCCTCCGTGTACACCGAATCCGGACTATTTTCTAGAAAAAAATTGGTTTGAAATGGAAGAACCATGGTTAGATCAATCCACATGTAGATACAACATTCGAATTAGAAAAAGTGATCTGGAACGCGATTTGAGCCAAAGAGGCGATTTCAACGGTACCCCAACTGATCAGCAAAAGATACGTTTCGGAATTAGGGCTTTATTGGCACACCATAATCGACTAATAGCGGATGAGACTGTGTGTGGTATTGGTGGTTGCATGACTAGCATCGATGACATAAAAGAATTCAGGGAGTCAATAAGAGAATATCAAACAGCCCTAGGGCAGTATGAAGCAACAGAATCTACGCAGGAATTATCTGTCGCTGGCGCAGCCGGTGCTGGTCTCCTTGCTGCTTTTGGTGTTGGTGGCGGTTGGGCTGTTTTTGGAACAGCAGCCCTAGCCGGAATCTTAATAGACAGTCTCCATGCAGCTAGAATGATGACAGCGAGAAATGAAAACTTCTCAGAATCTGAACTTGAAGATTTAGGTTTATTTTTGAGGAGTTATTTAGGCACAGATTTGTCATATAGACTGGACAAGTTATCTGCTCTTTATCCTCAAATACACCCTTTTGCCTTAGAGTGGCATGCCAAACTTGAAGCACAACACATGACAGAAGCAGGTCTAGTTTACTACAAGATATCCGTACCTGCCTTAGATTTTCATCGGATACCAGAAAATCCAATTACAGACACCACCGAAGAGACGGCTACAAATGCTATTCAACTTAACGATATCATCATCGATGGCCCCGATTTCATTGAAGATATGATCAAGTTGAAATTTGCCCTGCAAGCATATGAATTTTATTATACGGCATTTCAACATGTTGAAAAGATACAGATAGTACAACAGGAAGACATAACAAAAAGATTGAGCTACAACGCAGCAATAATGACCTTGGGATCCTTCAAAAACACCCTTAACAGAGTGTTGAGAAAAAACGGCTATCAATCATTGAACAGCCTAGCGGATTTCTTCACGGGAAAACCTTTTGCCAATAAGATAAAATTTAGGTTCAACATAGAAGACGATAGACCTTTTAATCTAGCTAAAAACGAGAATGGACAATTTGAGGTTTATGTTCTGGGAGGTGATTGTCCGGATTTTGTATTGTTAGAGGGTACCCAAGAATTAAATAATCCTAGATATATAGAGGCATATGGTTTTCTGAGTAGAATAGATGATATAATGTCCGATTTAACCGCTGAAAATACTCGACCATGGCTTGAATTTACATTAGAGTATTTTTATCCAAAATATGTTGTTGACTATGGTTTGAATTCCGGAGAAGCTGATGAAGAACAACAAAATGCTTTGCTTTGTTTTTTAGAGAAACAATTGGGCTTTGGCGACGGCGCCTTTATAAACAGTTTAAGTCAATCAATCCTATCAGCATTTGATATTATGAGGGACGATTTTGTAAAAAAATCATGCAAAAAAGAAGACGAAGTTTCAGAACACACGTGGTGGTTCAAGAAATCAGAAGAACAAAAAGAGGAAGAAGAAAGAAGAAAAGACGCCGAACGCCGCGCAGAGATGATATCTAGACTGGAAGAGAGAGAATATAAAAAATTAATTAATGAAGAGATAAGAAAAATAGAACAAACACAAGAGTGGCTAGCAACACCAGAGGCTGCTTCCGGCCAGCGACCTACTGAGTCCACCGTGGAATCTTTTACCGGTGTTTCTTTGGGTGTTTATCGCGAAAGAGCAAACATCGCAGCCAACAAGGCGTATGATGATCCGCAATCTTGGGCCGATAATAAGCCATGGGTTCATGACGCCAATATGGCTGCTATGGAAACTATTGAAAAAGATCTCTTGCTAATAAATGAAGTAAAAAAATACTTTGATCCGGCTCCTAGCAAAGATGATTTGTTGGATTTGGTTATTTCGATCGGAATTTGTGGTAACTCAAAATTAGTGGATAAAGCCATAAAATGTTTAACAAGTGGTTTGACAATTGAGGATATATTAGAAATAATGGTTGAAAAACTGTTCTCCTCTATGAATCTCCGTTTTGTGCCTAGGTTCCTAAATGGTCTACCTTTGCAAATAAGAGATGATCTGAATGATATTTTGTTGCAAGAGTTTGGAGTAGAAGACATAGTACAGTTGTTGATGGCAAAAGTAGAATCTGGTAATTTAACTGTCGGCGATGTGATGGGCGGAGACAATAATAAAGTCAAACAAATATACGACAAATTCCTAAACACACCAGCCCCAGATATAGAAGAGTGGGATCAAGTATCTTTCGCATCAGAATTAGTAGGGGTGTCCAGAGCAGAGTGGCACTCTGATTTAACAACACTGCTGATCAATGTAGATCGCGATACAGAAACGGGGGTCATAGTTGTACTACCAAAAGAAGATCCGGGATACAAAGAGCAGAGAAAGCAACTTAAAATATTAAAAAGAAAAATTCGTCGATTATTAACGAAGAGCGAAATGCGTTTTATAGAAGGAGCAAAAAACAGGTATAATAATGTTAAAGACTCTATAAACGAAGGAATTCAAAATTTCAAGACGACACAAGAAGAGCGTGAACAAATGAGGCAATTGGTCAAAGAAATGACTTGGCATTTTGGCTCTGATTCTAATGGAGATTTTGTCTATCTCAAATCTGGTCCCTCGGAAGAGTGGACGAACAAAGAATACTATAATAGCCCGTCTTATGTTCAGCCTATGGCAGAAGTCAGAATTCTAGAAGATAATGGCGGTTGGGTCTATGAACAAGACATAGATAGCAGTATAACCTTCATCGAGGTGCCTTCTGGTAACCTTTTAAACACAACACTGACAGCAGACGATCCTCGGGTTCAACCAATCATTGCAAAATTTGGTATGCACCCGGGACCACCGCCCCTGCCGGAACGCACTAGGGAGTTTTACGAAGAACAAAACAAAATGATAGAAAAACAGGGGTCTTTTTTAAATATAATGGTAAGCACTAGTGACTTTTTGATAACAGCCGGAGAAGCAGAAGCAGACCCTGTATTGATTAATCAGAGACTATCTAGAACTACTGTCGGAATAAAAATTGATAAACTGATAAGTCACATCCTTTTAACGACGTATGAATTTATAGAAACAGAACTGGGCATCGATGAGTTTTTAAAAAGAATTAAAGATCATCCTGTAACTGGTTTTATATGGGATATTGGAGAAAAAATAATACAAGACTGCCCAACTCAACCATTGTTCCATCCACCAGTGAAGGACTTTCTAAGATCTTATTCAGTAGATTATCTTTGTGATACAACTGAAAGCCCAACGTTTCCAAAATGTGTCGTGCCATCTATAAACCCTAGATATGTAATAAAAGAGTCTTTCCTGAAAGCGTTTCAAGAGGCGTTGGAAAAAATATTAACTGATTTGCTGACAAAGTTGTTCTTAAAAGTGTTAAACATGCTAGAAGGTGCTCTATGTAAGGCATTGGGGATAGCCGGCTCTTTGGTCGTTGATGCTCTGCAAGGAAACCTAGGAAACAATTCGTGGCTCAACGCTCTCGATCAGGCTTTTTGCGGAACAGGCGATGAAGATAAAACCAGAGACCTTGCCAATAATTTGCTAGGGATAAGCGGCGACCCTTCTCAGATCAATCCGGAATTAAAAGACCAAGCTAGTCTAGTTGTGGATATAATGGGTAGAGTTGGAACGACAGAACAGTTCCTAGGCAATCTTATAAATGCAGCAGAAGATCAAGACACAAGATTTAATACTGTTCTAGCAGAAGCTATTACTTATGTCTCTCCTAATTTTGCGCAATTGCTCGGTGATCCCGCTCAGGTTGCTGCATTCTTTGAAAATGTAGGAAGCTATTTGCCTTTACAAGAGAAACAAAGTATTCAAGATCTTCTAGATGCTGGTTTACCTTCAATGCCGGTTAGTGATAGTATCTGTCTAACAAATGAACAATTGGCGGACTGGAACGAATCCAGAATTAGAAATTTAATTAACAATGGGTTTAGTCCTGCTGAGGCCGAAAACCAAATCAACCAGCTAAACTCTTCTGCTTTAAATGCATTAGGGGATCTTATGGATCTAGCTAGGCAACTACAATCCCCGGGAGGATTAGCAGCAGGGGAGCTTGGAAGACTTACTGACGCGTCCCAAAACCCTTCAAATCCAGCTCCAAGATCTGTACCGGCAGATCCCGCTGACCCCGGCGGCTTAGATTCAGTTCTCGGGCCACCAAGAGAGGAAGACCCTAGTTGCGCAGACAGACCAATCAATCCTTTTGCAAACTATATGGCACCAGAAACTATTGAAATCATGAACTCTGTACAGGATATGCAGTATGAGTTAATAGAGGATCTGTTGGTTGATGATACGCTAGACAAAAAAGGTGTTCTAGGGCAGGCACTAGCAGACACTAATGGTTTGAATTTTAGAAAACATTCTAGAAGAACAAAGTGGAGATATCTGTATCCGGATTACGCAAACACAGAAGATGAGTTTGACGAAAAGAAAGATAGCAAAGATCCTTTGTTGAAACTTCTTATGGGCAATAGCGCAATGGCTGTCTTTCCGGAAACTGTTTCAAAGCATCTTAAAGACAGACTGACTACGCATTTGGAGGACATTAATCTTTCAAATATATATACGAGAGATTCTTCTCCCGAAGTTGAAGAATTTAATGCCCCGGGCTTATCACCAAACATAGAGTGGCTACCAAAGACCAATGATTTGCCTTTGGGTAACATGCAAATGATATATGAAGAGGGTGATCTTAAAGAATCAACATATTACAGGTTTCAATTGAACAATGTCTTCCGCGGGAAATCATTTAGACACTTGGATTATAAAATTGGAATTTGGGATGAATTTTCTGTTAAAAAAGACGAAACCACCGGACAAGTTCAGGTATATTCTAAAGATTACGAGATGAAATTTAACGAAGATGAGTTAGAATGGTATTTGAAAAATGATATATATATCCCAAATGAAACAGAAAATTTAGACGTATCATTGGATTATAGAGAGTACGCTTTCACTGAATATTTCAAAAAGAGGCAGTCCAATGCTTTTCTAAATAATACTTTATTAACAGAAGATGTTCTGACTGAGACTTATGAGTTGATTAGTAATCAAGTGTTTAAGGGAGTGGTAGAAGAGATATTGACAGACCCAGATGATGAAAATGGAGGTGACCCTTTGGGTTTTGTTTTCGGGTATCAAAGTGATGTTCTTCCGGAAGATGCTTTCGAATATGAAGTGTCACCAGATGCCAACGAAACAAAGACGCTAGGTTCCTACCCAAATTCAAATGGAAGGGTTGTACCGTTAAGTCCTGATACGTATCCGGGATTAGGGATATCGTATTTAAATCCTCCTTTCACTATCTTACCAATTCAGCACACTGGGTGGGTTGATATAGCCTCTGCAATTCTTCCCGGTGCAGAAGGGTGCGACCCAAAGACTCCTTCGGTATTGAAACTTGATGACATCAGAGAAAGGGTGAAAACTTTGTCAAAAGATTTACCTTTGGACCCTAGGTTATCAAAAGATGCGGATTGTGTTGATGAAATCCCTTTCAATATAATAATGGACAAGACAGCAAAAGCAGCACTAGATGGCACTGTGCGTACAACAATTAGGCTTTACGCAACAGAATATTTTCTTAGGGCAATGGGGCCATTATCAAATTTGCAATTCAACTCTGAGAACTACGATCATCATTTGAGTGATTATATATTGGAAGAAATGAAGAGGACTATGCTTGAATCCGGATCACGCTCCGGAGCTAGAAGAATCAGGATAAAAAGACAAAATTATTGGTATACTTTTTTAGAACAATCCGTTGAAGCATATCAAAGAATGATAGATATGGACAAAATAACACCTCCGGATTATTTAGCACAACATTTAGAAAATATACAAAAGTGTCGCGACAACTACATTTATCCTACTAGAAAATTAAGATTAGAGTTTTTTAATAACCCACCACACAGATTGTTTAATCTACCCGGTAGGGAACTGACAGTGGATGATCTGGGAAATACAAACTTTATGAATTGGGCCATAGCTTATCGTTTGTATGAAGAAAGAATGTTCTCATCCAGTTCAGAAATAGATATGAACTTTAAGTATTTGGTAAGGCTCAAAAAAATAAGATTCTTTTCTAAAATATTGGCTATCCGAACCGTAGAGGAATCAGCCAAGGCTATCTTAGCAGAACTAATTCGATCGGAACTAAGAACAGTAGTTAAGAAATTTGACCAAAAGACAATGTTTTCTCCAAAGATTGAAGATTTAAAAAGATATTTTTTGGGAATGGATAAGATATTCAACAACACTAGTTTGAGAATAGGTCTTAAATCATATTACAACGATAAAGCAAATAGTGATTTTGTTGATACTGGTGATGTTGATAATGTAAACTCAGACGTTTCCACTTTTAAATACGACCATGGAGATCAAGATTTCTTGTTGGTTCTAGAAAAATATATAAAACTAGAAGACAAGGCAATGGATGATCTTCCTATTCCGTCCGGAGAACTAACAGAGGAAGAACAAACGCTCATAATGAGAGAATTCACTGAAAGGGATCCCAACTTGAAGGGAGTAATCTCTATGGACCAAGTACCAGATGTGATGGCTACTATTCAAGCAGAGTATGCACAAGGAAAACATTTATCTGATTTTTTTGGAAACCTTAAATTTACTTACAAGGTCAACATAAAGGATGTGTTTGATAATTTACTTAACATCTCCACATCCAGAGGCAACATGGCACTGATAAATAAGTTGGTAGCGATAAATCCAGAAGAGGCAACCAAAATAAGGACAGCATTCCAATCATATGGATTAAATCAAGATTATGAGTTTTTTGAAGTTTTCGTATCCGAAGAGTTTTATGATGTATCTAATTTGGAGCCTTCTGGTGTAACAGGCACCACCGGCGTTTCTTATGGATTACGTGCATGCATAACTCCAAACCCAGAATCTGATTTGTACGAAATGCTTAACACTCGATTACTAGAATTAATCGACGCCGCCAGAGAAGCAGCCGACGATGCAGAAGAGGAATTTAATCTGAATGATTTTATTAACAATAGTGTCTCAAATACCAATAAGGCTTTTATATTTAACGTTGGAGACGAGGATAATCCGGAGTTTCAATATTTGATCCCAATAATATCTAAGGAACTAGAAGTTAAAGATTCCCTATTGAGCACTTTCGATCCATATTCTGGTCCGGACTCGTATGATATGGAGTGCATGGTAGATCTTATGGTTTCAGACGCACAATATTCCATATTGTTTGATAAGATTTTCCCATTAAAAGTTATCTCTTCAATGACATCAGTGTTTTGTTGTTATGGCTTCCCTTACTCTTTGGGGCAATATGAAGGTGAGAGAGAAGAAGACTATGACGAAGATGCAGATTGGGATCGAACGTTTTATAAGAAAAGTAGAAATTTTTTAAGAAGAGAGTTTCAGGGGCATTATTTATCTAGATATTTAGAAAATGAAGTCGACGATAGGACAGATGATGAGCGACGAGATAGATTTAAGTTAAGAAATCCGTTTGCTGATATACATTTTAGTACTAATTGGCTCAAAGGACTCAATTGGTTTCAAAGGAGAAGACTGGTCTCGGCGCCCTATGATGCAAACGGAAACGAATGTGCTGATCCTGTAAAAGATTTGTTTTAAGTGTCTATTTAGGTTGATAGGAGATTGTAATGCCGTTATATGGACCCAAATGGCCTTTAAAATCAGGCAAAGAAGATACATACGAATTGAACACGAACCTCAGAGATCAGGTTAATTATAATTTGAAATGTATACTTTTAACATCCCCGGGAGAGAATATAAGCAGTCCCGGTTACGGCGTTGGACTGCGGTTTTATTTGTTTGAATCAAACAATGTATATACGAGAAACCAAATTGTAAAAAGAATAAGAAATCAAGTATCAACATACGTTCCAGACATTAATCTGATTGATGTCGTGATAGAATCAGATGCCGCAGATATTGATCAAAATAGTTTATCGATAAAGATATATTATCGCTTAAATGATGAAAAGGTGGAGTTTGAGTTGACCATGGCAAATACCACCCAGACAGGATACAGTTAAATATGAAAAACAAAAAACGAGCAATTAATTACACAAATAGAAGCTTTAATACTATCAAAAGAGATTTGGAGAATATGGCAAAAGTCCATTATCCAGATACTTATAAGGACTTTTCCGAGAACTCGTTTGGGTCTTTTATACTAGATGCTGTTTCTTATGTGGGAGACCAACTCTCATTTTATTTAGATTATCAAGTTAACGAAACTTTCTTGGAAACCGCTATTGAATACGATAACATCAAGAGGATGGCCGAAAACTATGGCTACACTTATGCTCCTCGCCCGGCTGCATTTGGTATGGCTGTGTTTTATGTACTAGTACCAGCGTCATCTACTGGTCTTGGTCCTGACCCTAGGTATATACCTGTTTTAAGAACAGGAACCGAAGTTCAGTCCCAAACGAACATAAATTTTGTTCTCACTGAGGATGTTGATTTCAATCACCCCAAAAACTCTGTTGTTGCCGCTCGATTTAGCGCCTCCTCTGGTAAACCTACTCAGTATGCCATTCGAGCATTCGGTCAAATAAAATCGTCTCTAAGATACAGAACAACAGTTCCAGTAGGAGACTTCACTAAATTTCGAAGAGTACGCGTCGGCCCGGGTTCTATTATTGATGTTGTATCTGTTTTTGATTCGGAAGGTCATGAATATTTCAAAGTCGAGAACCTGACACAAGACATCATACACGAAGAGACCGTTAATCCAAATGTAAAATCTGATGGTGTTCGTTCTATTTTGAAACCAAAAGCAGTCAAAAGAAGATTTGTCGTCGTACAAGATTCATCAGGGACTTATTTACAGTTTGGTTCTGGTTCTGATGAGGAAGTGACAACAGTAGATCATTTAGACCCATCACAGGTTGCTCTACAAATGTCCGGAAGAGACTATATATCTGACGATCAATTTGATCCAACAAAACTTTTATATAGTGATTCTTTGGGGATATGCCCATCTAACACAACGCTGACTGTTATATATGAGAAAAATGCAGCAGATTCAATAAATCTATCCTCTAATTCAATCACTAGAATGGCCAATAGGATTTTGACATTCCCAAACAGAACCGCGACCAGCGACATTACAGTGGAAAATGCAGTAACCAATTCGTTGGAAGTATCTAACGAGAAACCCATCGTTGGAAACACCAGTATCCCAACAGCAGAAGAAGTAAAGATACGATCGTACAGTGCTTTTGCTTCTCAATCTAGAATAGTTACTAAGAATGATTATGAAACGTATTGTTATCACATGCCGGCAAAATTTGGATCCGTTAAGAGAGCCAATGTTGTGTCAGACCCTTCTTTTACCGATAAAGTGATAGACATATATGTCATAAGTACAGATGGTGCCAACAACCTAGTGACGACGAATGACACCATAAAGGTTAATTTAAAAACTTGGCTTAACAGAAATTGTTCTATTAATGATAGAATTAATATAAAAAACGCAATCATATGTAATATAGGCTTTGAATACGTTATAACCGTTGATCCAAAGCGTAACAAGACTTCTGTGATCAATGCTGTTAATAGCAAACTTAGAGAGCACTTGGCTGATAAGTTTTATATTGGAGAATCTTTTTATATATCGAATCTGTATTATACTATCAATAAAGTATCCGGAGTTGTTGATGTCAAAGATGTTACAATGAAACTACCTAGTAGCAATTCGTTGACACAACCAAATGTCACAATAGACCAAATGATGTCCAAAGACGGCACTAGACTGGACCCTCCAAAGAACGTCATATTTGAACTTAAAGAATTTAACAATGTTGTTACAGGAATTGCCCTATGATAAAAAGATATTTTGCCACAAAAGATAACACAATAACAAACGCTTTTAAAGAGGATCTAACAACCAGAGGTACTGGTTCGAACATGGGAGCCTCAGATGTCGTAGAGGTGTTTTCTATATATGGCCAAGCAGCTTCTGGCTCTGCTGAACTTTCCAGAGTGCTACTACAATTTGATATGTCTCATTTATCAACAGACCGTTCAGCGACAACCATACCGGGCAGTGGATCTGTTTCTTGGTTTCTTAAAATGTATGATGCTCCGCACTCCAAAACAGTTCCGCGAGATTATACATTGGTTGTTTCACAAGTATCATCGTCTTGGCAAGAAGGTTATGGTTTGGATATGGAGAACTATGAGGACATAACACGAGACAACATTGGATCAAGTTGGGTTAATGCGAACAATAGTTTTGCTAGCGCGAGTGCCACAATCACAGCGTTAAGTAAGACTGCCGGACAAGCAAACACGCGAGTTTTATCTGTTGCAGATTCAGCAGGAAACTCTGTTAGTTTCGCGATCGATAATAGTCTCTCTACCTCGACTGCCACCAAAATAGCCTTTGCGAACGCAAACAGTAACGCAAATCAGTTCGCAACCAATATAGCGGCAGCAGTAAATGCTGCCATGGCGGCATCGACTTTAAATGTCTCCGCTAGTTCATCCGACGCCACTGTGACCCTGACTCAAACTGCGAAAGGTATTGCTGGTAATTCTGCTGCGACCATCGTCGGTACTGCCGTCAGTGATAGTGTTTTGACTGTTGCAAGCCAATTTAGTGGTGGCGACGGTGAGTGGGCTACTCCCGGCGGTGATTTTAGAAGCACTGGTATGAAAGAACAGTCTTTCACAACAGGATTAGAAGACCTAGATTTAGATGTCACACATATCGTAGAGAATTGGTTAGATGGAGGGGCTGCTGGTACCACTAATTACGGTTTTGGTATCTATCTGACAAGTTCTTTGGAAGCATATCATTCAAACTCTTCCGGAACAACAAGCGGCTCAGTCTTGCATAATGTCTCAGGTTCAACAAAATCATATTATACAAAAAGGTTTTTTGGTCGAGAAAGCGAGTTTTTCTTCAAAAGACCAGTGTTGGAAGCAAGATGGGATGATTCCCGCCGCGATGATCGCGGAAACTTTTATTTCTCTTCATCTCTGGCACCTGCAGGTGATAACTTAAACACAATATATTTATACAACTATGTTCGTGGTAGACTAAGAGATATTCCATCCATTGGCACTAATCCAATCCATGTCAGTTTATTTTCAGGATCTTCCGATAATACCTCTCCTTCCGGAAGCGCTTTGGCACTTTCACTAGATATTGGAGGCAACGTTGGGTCAAACAACGTATATGTTGTTACTGGTAGTCGCGTTGCAACGGGTATATATGCTGCTACGTTTGCTATGACAGGCTCTTCTTCTTTATCCAAGGTATTCGATGTATGGTTTAGCGGAAGCACATCGATTCAGACCGCTGCTGGTGCTGCTATACAGTTTTCTACGGGCTCTATATCCCCTAATTCTTTTAATGGAATGGGCGCCACGGAAAGTCAAAATTATGTATTGTCTATGCCAAATCTTAGAAATCAATATAGATACGGCGAGACTCCGAAAATGAGGTTGTATGTTAGAGAAAAGAATTGGTCTCCCAACATTTACACTGTTGCTAACCAAACATCTATACCGAGTTTGCTTATCGAGAGCGCTTCGTATCAAATAAAAAGAGCGATTGATGATGAAATAGTTGTTCCATACGGAACAGGATCTTTGTATCATACCGGATTATCGTATGATGTGACAGGAAATTACTTTAAATTGGACACTAGGATGTTTGAACAAGGATATCAGTATGAAATTTATTATGCTTTCTATAATGAAGATACGGCTAATTATGTAGAACAACCTTATAAGTTTAAATTTAGAGTGAGCGAAGAATGAGTATAAAGGATCTATTCAGTAATTATCACAACAAACAGCATACTAAACCAGAGACAGTAGCCTCATCATCTGTGCTGTTGGAATCTCCGGAATATATTGCCGCGAAACAAGAAGAGTTTGATCGGTTTATACCGGATATTGACTTCTCCTCTGCTAGTAATTTTGCAAAATTCGGCTCTGCTGAATTATATTATGATACTGCTTTTAAGAGGATTTATCAAGAATACCCTTATGATGGTACACTAGCTGAAAAGCAGGAATTTGAAAATCAATCAAGTTATCTAGATCGTTACGTATTTGATAATCTCTACCCTAGGACCAACGGCTATGTTGTGTTTTCTAACCAAGGAACCGCAAAAGCTGATGCCAATCCTGCCGGAGGAAACTATACAAATCCAACTGTAAAAGAGTATATCTTGATTCATGGTGGTCCTCACACGGCTTCTGCTGGTATGATCGGGTCGACCCTTCACTCTAAGTTTGAAGATTCAGGTATATATGATGTATCTAGTCGACGTGGGTCTAGTTTAGAAGTGACAATGGCTTCCGGAAGCACCATAGAATTTTGGATGAAGAAGCCTACCGCTATGGATATCCAAAGGGAAGATATTTTTGACCTTCATAACGGCGAGGCCTCAGGAAGTGCATATGGAAGAATGAAATTGTATGTAACAAGTTCAGATCAATCTTTATATATGACTTTGATTTCCGGTTCAGATGGATTCCAAGATGTAAGATTAATGACTGGAATGTTTGACGGAAACTGGAATCATCATGCGGTCACATTGATTACCTCCTCTGTCGGTACACAAGTAAAAGTATATAAAAATAATAAGCTTATAAATTCTTTTGTCTCCGGAGGAGTATCTGATATAGCACCAGTCAATAAAGGATTGATAGCCACCATCGGTGCAGCCTCACGTGATGATCATGTCGGCCATGGAGACATCGGCTTTAATAAACTATCAGCATCATTAGATGAGTTTAGGTTCTGGAAGACCGAACGATCTCACAAAGAAATTGACAATTGCTGGTTCAGGCCAATAGGCGGCGGCTCGAACGAGCATGATTCAAATGTTGATTTGGGAGTATACTATAAATTTAACGAAGGAACAACGTCCAACTCAGTTTACGACGCTACTGTGCTGGACTATTCTGGCCGTATGGCTGATGGAATGTGGGTTGGATATGCCTCTGGTGCACGTAGTAGTGGCTCCGCCATGGTCGAATCAGGAGTCACAGTTAGAGAATTCCAAGATCCAATAATATATTCTTCACACCCAGAAGTGTCTTCTTCCATTGCTCGATATAAAACTTCCGGAAGTTTATCGGATATTGAGAATCCATCTATGTTTTATCGTCTTTTTCCTTCTTGGATGCAAGAAGAGGACACAGAGCAATCCGGACAATTAAAGACTTTGTCTCATATGATTGGTAGCTACTTTGACACGATATGGCACCAAACTAATGAAATAAATAAAATAAAGCACCATCGATACCTTAGTGGATCCAACAAGGCGTATCCCTTTGCTAGTAATATTCTTTATTCACGTGGTTTTGTTTTTCCGGAACTTTTTTCTAGTGCAAAAAATGTAGAACTCTTTTTAAACAGAGACAACAATGAAATATATGAAAAGAACATTGAGGAAGTAAAGAATTCCTTGTATCACAATATAAACCTAGGTCTTGTCTCTATGTACAAGTCCAAAGGGACAATGAAATCGTTCAGAAACTTTTTCAGATCGTTGGGGTTAAATAAAGAAATTGTTACCCTAAACATGTATGCCGATGAATCTACGCACATATTAAAGGACAATTATTATAACGACACGGTTACAAAGAAATATTTAAATTTCTATTCTGAGAATAACATGTCCGCGACAGTATATGGGATGTCTAGTTCCACTAACAGCAATACTTATGTCGCTGCTCCCCAAAACTATTCTTCTATAACATTGGAGACGAATCTTTTATTGCCAAAGAAGCGACACCCAAGTGATATCAATTTTTTGGAAACAAACTTTTTAACTTCATCAATAGCCGGGTTTCATACCGCTGATACAAATTTAATCTCTTTTCCGGAAACGGATTACGAGATGGGTATATACATATACAAAGAAAAACAAGACAGTTTGTTATTTGAAAAGGAAAAGCCAAGAATAAAATTTGCTTTGAGTTCTTCCGCCTTGCCTTTTGTATTAACCAGTTCTTATATCGGGGCTCAGTATGACAACAACAAATGGAATCTGGCAGTCAAAGTAAAACACGACAGTTACCCTTATGGTAATTTTGTTACCGGAGCCACAGGTACCGGTTACACTGTGGAATTTTACGGTGTTGAAGCAGAGGGAAGAACAAAGCGCAATTCCTTTTCTCTGACTGGATCTGTCACCGGCCATAACTTAGTAGCCTCTGCGAAAAGGTTTTACGTTGGGGCACATCGACAAAACTTCACAGGCTCTGTGTTGTGTCAAACAGATATCAAGATAGGGTCTTTACTACACTGGAACAGTTATATTCCAGATCATGTTATCGATGAACACTGCTATGATCAAGAAAATTATGGATTGAATGATAGCTACACCACAGATGTGATAAGCAACACTGGCATAAAAATACCAAGATCTGATACGTTGGCTTTGCATTGGTCTTTTGATACCATAACCGGCTCGAACGCAGCAGGTAATATGAGGGTCTATGACTACTCTTCCGGAAGTTCTGATGCAAAGTATGGAGATGTATCTAATGTAATATCTAGAATGCATGAGGGCTACGGCGCTTTCTTTGCGAATTCGGACACAAATTGTGTGGATAAGAATTATATATATGTAGCTAAAAAGAGAAACATAGACAATCTGTATACAGACGACAAAGTTTCAATTGAAACCGACTACACTGAGCATTTCTTCACAGACAACGATGTTAATGATGTGGTCTACTCCTTTGAGAAAAGTTTGTACGGCGTGATATCTTCCGAGATGATGAACATGTTTTCGACAGCGGCTGACTTTAATAATTTAATCGGTCGACCGAATCAAAAATATCACACTGATTACAACAAGATGGCTGTGCTAAAAAATATGTTCTTCGATAAAGTAGAAAACGATCCGGACATAGAAAGATATTTATCATTCTATAAGTGGATTGACGACTCTATATCAGAAGCCATAAGGCAGCTAATTCCAGCCGGTGTTAAATTTAACGACAAGATTTATGACGTTATCGAGAGTCATGCGCTAGAAAGAAACAAATATTTAAACCAAACAAATCTATTAGTTGAGCGCGCCTTTACAAAAGAAAATTTTGCTGGTCCTATGCGTGGTGTGAAAGAGTTGCTGTATAGTTGGCAAGATGGTTCAGCACCTACGGGAAGTTTAGATCGGGAAGATCGAAATTGTCTGTGGCTAAGAGATCGCCAAGTAAAAAATGAGACAACCAGACCAACATCTACTTCTGCCGTAAGAGAAGCCATAAGAACGATCAAGACTAATCATTCCTTGGCGTCATCTGGTTTGTTGCGCACTGACACCGATGGGTCTACATATATCGGCTCAACCTATGCCATCAGGAAATTAGCAAAACCTTACAATTTCACGGCTGTACAAAAACAGATCATGCATGGTGGTATAAATTTTAGAACAAACAAGAACAAATTTCTTCTTTTGGAAGCATTAGCTCCCCATGGGGAAGAACTATCCGTGCCTCAAAATATCGTAACGATTGGTGTTGGTACCGGTACCGGATTAGAGATACCACAAGATTGCGATGATCCAAACCGATCGGTGATGTCATTCCTCAAAGGTCGAGCATCAAACCAAAAGACTTTTTGGAATTCACAAGCTATTCTTGGTAAATTTGCCGGAGACGAATATCGCGAAAAATTAAAGGGCGACCGAATTGTACCTTATAACTTTGTCGAGGATATAGTGCACACCGGTTACAATAAAGAAATAAAAAGCTTTTTCGGACCAGACGTTGTGGTTACAAATATCCACCCAGATGTAACTTATCTTTCGAATGATATCCCAATGCAAGGTCCATTCACAGAAGCGCACGTTGGTGGCCACCAGTCTAGACATGTCGACATCAATTCGTACTCTGCTGATAAAAGCCTCACTGTAAGGTACCATGTTGGGGCTTCACAAGCAACAGGGTCGATTCGATTTTTGCAAAACGTCATAGCTCCCGGGACATCAGTGACAATACAGGACTCAGATCAAAGCAAAATTGTAGCTACATATAGCAAGTTTTATGATCTTAAAGACGGAAACTGGACCTCGGCTGAGGAACTCACGAACATCATAAGTCACCACTTGGATGTCGGTGTCAATGTATATTCAAAGTCTCCGGTTATTTTAGGCTTGACGCAGTCTGCTTGGGGTACGGATGGGAATCGAACAATAGTCGCCTCCGCTACAACAATAACAGCCAGCGGCTTTGGTGGCGGAGCTAACGCTAGTTCGACAAACACTAGAACCGTAAACTTAGATAGCACAGCGAATAGACCAGAGGCTTGGGCTATCGTCGCCAAAACACACGCAACAGTTAACGATACAGATGGGGCATTAGGTTTCGTCGGACCAGATTATGGAGGTTCTTATCCAAATCAAGTTAAACCTTGGGCTATACGTTTTAGGGACGAGCATGCTAAACGACCAGTGAACATAAGAAACATTCAGTTCAATTCAAAAATACAGAAAGTAGGAAATTATCGAAAAGGTTATGAACTTTTCACACTAAACAAGTCCGATCAGAGACGTTGGTATCGCGATGCCTATGATGCAGGTTTAGATCTACCTGAATTTACTAAGAATTTATTGCCTAATACAACAAACTACATGTCCTTGTTTGGTCAAGAATTTTTTACCGATTCTACGAAAGGAAAGGGGAACGTCTTTGGGTCTCACCCAAACAATAGGCAACCTGACGGCACTTTGTTGGTTAGCAAGGTTGATTCAAAGGGTGAATTTGTTGCAACCGGTTCTTTTTTCGCCGGTAGAGCCGCTAGTGGTAGTTTTGCAGTAACAGGAGCATTCTACCAAATTCATGCAACAGGAAGCTTCAAGGTGCTTGGCGCAGGATATCATGCTCCGGCAGATTACTTGACAATAACCACAGCAACTTTGGGGGGAGAGACAAATAAATATGGTGTTTCTGGCTCACATGATCCCGGGATTGTTAACAGACCTGTTAACAAAGGGGCTTCTGATACGGACTTCTACAATAATTTGTCTTCCTCTATCCACACCCACTCTGGATTAGCTTCAATATATACATCGAACGCTGCTGTGTATTCGCAGAGTTTGAAAGTCAGTAAAAGAAACACTTCTTTTATGTCCGCTTCGATAACTAGCCGTCAAATATGGATTGGTGCTTGGACTCTTTCTTTTTGGGTGAACTTAGATGCTGGTACCGGAGGGAGGAGATCTATTTATCTAGAAGGGTCTGACGTCGGTGTGAACAAAGCCAGAGAAGTGTATATCGATTCGGCTGGGAGACTTAGACTTTTTGTACATTATAGAAAATTCTCTGAGGGCGTGTACACAAACGCTTATGATCAATATTATATTGAAGATTTTGATGATTATGCCGGCAAGGAAGCGCACGTTGTGTGGACTCATTCCGGATCTGTTAATTCTACTACCGAGGGTTCTCTGTATATAGATGGAGTGAAGCAGACCTTGATTACTAATGCCGGAGGTACAGGAGCTTCAAATGTAATAAATCAGCCCACGGAACTCATCATGTTTAATGAGGCCACTTCGGCTACTACAACCACTTTGTCAAACGGTGGCAATTCTTACATTGATGAAATAGTCATACTCAACACCACTGCATCACAAGCAGCAGTAAATCTACTTTTTAACGACGCTCAGTGGCTCAATCTAAATAAGACAGTATCAGATGGCTGTATAATACCTTCAAGTAGTATCACGCAGTATTACAGTTTTGAGACAGATGCGAATGTCAATGATGAAGGAACAGTGGATTGTCTTGGCTCTGCTGCATTGGATCTTACAATTAACAATGTTGCAACCAATTTCTCTTTGGCATCTGGTAGTGCCGGTGCTGTTTTGTCGGAGCTTCCATATGCCGCGTTCACTCTCCTTGGACCCACTGGATCAGGAGCTAAAAGTAACGGTAATGTTGACGCTAGCGGGTCTGCATTTTATGCAGCATCTGATATGGCGAACGGAGCCGACAATGGAGCTGTCGACAACGACAGTTTGACAATAGCCGGCACATACGTTTTTCATATTGACAAGGACGGAACATCAGATTCCGGAAATAACTTTTATATTCAGAATACTGGATCCAGTGAACAGATGTGGCACATTTTAGAGACTAAAATAGAAGCCTTGGCCGGTGGAGCTTATACGGTTAATCGATCTAGCACCGGTGCACAAATTGCAACTTTTCATATCACCGCTAGCGCAGTTGGAGCCGGGTTGAATTCAACGCTGGCAGAATCCGGAACCTCATACAGTTCTTTAAACAACATTGTTGGGGGTCAAGGATCCGGAGGGGCGGTTGATGGTCACAAAGTTATTTTTACATCAGGATCCGGAGCGGCAGTAAACTTTATTTTTGATGACGATAACACCTCGGATTCTTCCCCAAATTTCTATATTCAGAACACAGGCTCAAACGCTCAGATATGGCACATGCTAGAAACCAAAATCTTAGCAAACACAGGCATAACCAGTATCTCTCGCGACACTTCGGCCTATCCAAATGCTGCTGTATTTAGATTAACATCTAGTACTCTCGACAGTTACACTTTGACGTACAATAACGGAGGAGTTGGTGGAGCAGCCAGTTTTCATACTTTCACCAACGTCGGCGGCGGCATTCATGAAAAACGAGCACGAGACCTTGTAATCACTGTTCCTAGGACGGATTTAACAGCCTCAACGTTTGAGATTAACACTCGTTTCTCGGCTCCCGGAGGACCAGAAGTACAAACAGATGGATACTTAGACGTAGCAGGTAAGTCATTCTCAGTGCACAATGCATTGCCATACCGAAACCTTACTGTTAGAGGCTCAGGAAGCGGTGAAAAAGGCACTATAAGAATGTATGACCATATTGGTCGCCGTAGAGGTTTGAAAAGCCTTCTAGCTATACCTATGGGACGATTTGGGACGGATTCACAATTCCCTGATATGAATTCTGATAAATATTCAACATCAGGATCATTTCACAAGTATCACAGAAACACTTCATATCGATATGAATATTCTGGTGACAGCATAATTACTGGTAGTAGGAATGATAATGCATATATTGGATCAACTTTACCAAGAAGCGACTTTCAGTATAGCTGGATTAGGAACTCAGTTTCAGGATCAGACTGGAAGAGATTACAAAATATCAATGGCTATGCGCCTCGTTCTGGTCTTGTCTCGGCATCACTTAAAGCATGGAAGGTCAACGATGACTTACCAGATGCCTCAAATAGCTATGTCGGCACACCGATCAGCCCACCAACGGCTTGGATCCCTGCCATCAATTTCCCATCAGCATCAACGATTTACGGAGGTTAAAGATGCCATTATTTGTTGACTTCATAGGTTTAAACAATTTAGTTAGTAGTAGTGTCGATACGACTACCAACACTATTGAGACTGGTATCAATACTAGTATTAAAACAATTGCAACTGCTGATCTCCAAGCAGCTATAAACACACACAGGAACGGGCCATACGGATGGCCATCATGGAAACAAATTAGAATAGGCGAGAACCCTGTATCTAGATATCACAGAGCAAATAGTGATTTAACTTATTTTAAGGAGCCCGGAGAATTGTATACTCTTGGGTTTGCTACACAACAAGGGGGAGTTCAAATTACTTCTCCAAATTACGGAACAGCTAGAAGATCAGCACTCAGATCCAAGGAAGAACCAGCGGTTTGTCAAATGTCGTACCCGCTAGAACTTAACATGTCCTATCGTCCAGTACTGATGAATGGTGCTCGGGGGCAATTAGTATTTGGCACAGAGAAAGTTTCAGTGGGACTGGAACAGCAGTTTTTTGCAAATAAATCAACTAATGATGATCACAACATAATAAAACCTAATATTCGAGCACCTGGTACACCATATTCTGTCATGACTAGTAAGTATTTGGGTGGTGTATGGGAAAACGGAACTAGCCCGTATGATTCTTGGGAATCTTTAACCTATAAAGAAACTATTTTTCCAAAACCTAGAAACATGTTTAGAAAAGAAGTACGAACTCGACAAACTCTTCCGTCATTTTTTAGACACAACCGATTAGACAGAAACCAAACTTTCTTGACGAACTCTTATGGGTTTCACGTTTTTGATGGTCAATATGATTTGAGAGGTGTTTATGTATCCGGATCGCACACTCGTGCTTTGACTCAGAGCACTTGGCCACTAGATGTGGAAGATCATTTTTACTATCCTCGTTTCAATGAAATAACCAAGGGGGCCGATACACAATTTTATGGGGGACTCAGGCCTTTAAATAGGATGGCCGGCAATGGCGGCGGTGCACAACATGTTGTGCTAGCGAAGGCACAGGGTTTCGGTGGAATTGAGGGTATATCAGACACTAATTATTTTGCCGGTGCATCTGGATCGAAAGGTGGAGCAGGCATATTAATGAATAATTATAGCCAGTTATTGGTTAATAATCCTGTTGTTGAATTGTCTATTGGTGATCTTTCTCTGTCAAAAGCGGCTCTTCGATTTATGGATAAGTTTATATCTCCCGCACCGTATTATTCTAGAAGGCAAACAAACCGTTTTACTTCTTCTGTTGGGAATCCAACGGGAATGGCTATTCCGGAAACAGCCTCAATAAACCAGCACACTGATGCCAGCAGTATTAAATGGCAAGCTTTTGGTCTCGGTGGTGCACTCTGGCAAGCTGCTGAACAAGCAAACAAGAAGCCATTCTACGACAGTTACGAGAGCTTCTCAAAAAATATTAGATTAATTGGAAAAAACTATTCGGTTTTACCAGAATACAGAATAAGCAACCATCTAGATGATTTATTAGTAGGGACTCACTATCGCGATATTCAAGACATCTTAGAGGTTACCGGTGGCCAATCAGGAAAATCCCTAAGTAGTCATGAAGGTTTTTACAACACCTATTCTCATTCAGAGTTTATGAAATTATTTGAGGTCATAGAAGATGATCATGAAACATTTGGTGATTTCCCTGCTCCATATGTCGGCACTACTAAACAGATGTACCAGAGATTGACGCTTCGTTGCTCTGTAATTAAGAAATTTTTACCATACGAAGGTTTTTATCCTTGCCAAAGAACTGTACAAATGGCAGAACAATTTTATTCAGATTGCATTGATTTTACTTCAATTGAGATGGCGGGAGCCACAGCAGAGGATGTGATAGCCAGTCTTCTAGATCATAACCATAATTTTCAGTTTCAAAATTTGATGGCCACATTGTTTGCGCCCGGAACACTGTTTAATACAATTAAAGCAGGTGTCGCTTGTGATTACCCTATCCGATCGGATACTAATGACTGGGCTTCTAATCTTTTAGGCTACGGAGAGCCAATGGTCTCCCAACGTTCTTATCCGGCCGACTATCTAAATCCAGCCTCGCCACAGATTCCGGATTATTATTTGTCCGGTGAATTTGACAAAAGAATACCTTTTGAAGCACTGGTAGAGCCGGCTAAATATTTAGCAGGATATGATATCATGCCTAGCGAACCACACCCAAGCGGTGCAATGTCTGCATCTGTTTTGTGGACAGGTCAAACTAAGACCAACAAGTATGTTATGATGATGAATAATTTTTTGGCGGAAGTACCAGAGTTTTTCTTACAAGATCAGAAATTTACAATGTTGACTAGTCGAACATCTGATGATCCTAGTTTTGGTAACGTTGTGAACGGAAGAATATACGGAATGCGGATAAAAATGTATCGATCGATGAATCAAGCTAGAAACATGGTCGAGGGTAAAGGAGAAGTGTTTTACAATACTCCACAAGATATTGTGGCAACCAGAACAGCTCAGGACCCAACAACTGGTGTGAACTTCCAGCAACCGCTTAGAGAAACCTTAACAATGTATTCTAGACCGACTGCTTTCGGTCCGCCTAGTATAGGCTTTAATGTTTTACAGACATCTGGAATGACAGGAAGTGTCGAGGTGAAACTTTGGGAAAATGAGTCATATGGTATTGCCCTAACAGGAGCAGCCACAACAGGTAAGCAGGCACCTGAATTTCATAAAGATTCTAGGAACGGCTATAATTTTCCATATACTCCACCTTATTATCATGGAGAGTCATGGATAGATGTGTATTACACTGCTAGTGCAACCGGCAAAAAGAGTGTGCATGACATAATTAACAACTTGAATATAGAATACAATCGTTTTGACTATGGTCATTACAAGACTTATGGGTCCACTAGTGGAGAGTGGTATGGTAAATTCGCATATTGCTTTGGTCCACAAGGCATCAAAAACATCAACAGGAACGCTATGCAACTTTCCGCATCGATTGATTTTCAAACAGTAAATTCAATCGCCGGAGAATATCAACGCATAGTTAACAACCAAGACGGCACTCAAAATGTACAGGTTGTTACAGACAATGATGTAGGAAGCCGTTGGGTTATACAAACTAAATTCGAGACCCCTATTTTGAATTTTAATAGCATATCGGTTGCTAATGGCACTTTGAAACTACCAGACAACGGCAACAATGTTGCTGCCTCGACACCACGTGGTATGTGGCATCAGTACGGATCCATTCCTGCGACACAAGAGGGTGTGTTTTTAGAGGTAAATGACATTCCTTCTAATTGGACTCAAAGAATTAGTGCATCGTCACCAACCGTATATAGTTTGGCTGATCTGGTGGGATTCGATTCTATTCCGCGGAAACTTGGAAAGGTCGCAACTTCTAAGATTGTACGCGAAGCCGTTGTAGCGGTACCTTATTACATGGTGCAAGATCAGAAAATCTACGTACGTTTGAACGAACCAGCAACAAGGGCATATATAAACTCCGGAATTTCTTCTGTTGGTTTCTCTCAGAATCTTAAAGACCAAATCGATCGAATGAGAAGATATGTATTCCCTCCGGAATTAGATTTTATCAATAACGATTCCCTTCTTCCAATGGCAATGTATATTTTTGAATTTAGTATGGAGTTTACTCAAAAAGACCTAGCAGATATGTGGCAAAACCTTCCACCTGATGGGTTCTGTTATACTGGCCCGGGCGAAAATCCACATACAGAATTTGAAACTGAAGAGCAGTCTATAACACACGATCTGAACCTATCAGAAATTTTGGGCGGAGGTAATGGTTCTGGTATGCCTTCTCCAAACGAAACTCATTCTTTGCACAAAACTTTGGGCTCTTTAGGTGCAGGTGGTCAATCTCCTCTGCGATGGATGGTCTTCAAAGTTAAACAGCGCGCCTCTGGGTATTATTATGATAAACTAGCTTCAAAAAATATTGCCGGTCCAAATCAAACTGCTCCGGGTGTTGCCCCGGGACAAAGACAGTCTACTTCAACAAATTCTGCTATCAAGGACATGGTTGATGCCGGTATACAATCTAACTGGCCCTATGATTATTTCTCAATAGTTGAATTGGCAAAGCTAGATGCGGAAGTTGAATTTAAGTTTGACGGAGCTTTACCCGGACCAACGGCTGTACTAAACACAGAAGACCCAGAAGAAGCCCCAGAAGATCTTCCGGATGGAGTAGAGACAGCTTTCCAAGCAGAGTATGATGAAAATAATGCAACCATTGATGATAGCGAAGTAGAGGAGGTCAATCTATCCGGCTTGCCGGACGGTGCCACTTCTGGTGGAGTTATTCCGTCTGCGAGATGGTATGCATTGTATGAATATCCGACACCTGTTTTAGCAGCCGCCGCCGGTGTTTATACCGATAATGCTGGTGGGCTTTTGTATGGCAACGTCTCGTTTATAGATTTCCATCAAAGAGATCTTCCTAATGGTACAACCATAAGATATACAAGATCAGAGTTTTTAGGCTCTGCACAAGAATACCAAGCAGCAATGGATGCTTACATCGCTCACAGAAAATCTTATCATATGAATTCTGGTCAATATGCAGGATGGCAAATCAACCAAGCACAACAAGCAGCAGAATCCAATGCAATAGATAGATTTCGTGGAGAAAGAACTATTGATGGCGTAACTTATAGGGTCATCAGAGACAGAATTAATGACGATGCCCGTCCGGGAGACACAACAGCATGACATTTTTCAATAAAAAAACTGATGTGATCAATTTTGAATTGACCCCTTTGGGGCGAGAATTGCTAGCGCAAGGAAAATTAAAACCCAAGCATTACGAGTTTGTCGACGATGATATATTGTATGATATTGCTTATGATGGTACTAGTACGGAGACACAAGAATCGGCGCATAATAGAATTGTTAATGAGACGCCGCGACTCAAAAACATCTTGATCAAATCCGGTGTTGAGTCGAATTTTATTATCAAGGAAACAGCCGGACATTATAACGACAGGATATATAATAGAAGATTGACATACGATCAGAAATCCTACGATGCCTTAGGGCAGAGTTCATATGTTTCAGATATGAGCCCTTCGTTTCAAGTGCAAATGCTTAAGGGAGAGATATCCAGCAGCGCAAACTATTTGACCAGTTCAGTGGTAACTCACTTGCCGATTCCACAAGTTGAAATAGATGTCGCATTAGTTTTGTCGACTGGGTCAGTTGCACTAGATGATCGCGACAACCTAGGTATGATTTCAGATATATATCCGGATGGAAAATTTATTATTATGGAAACAGAATTTCCTTTAATACACTTAAAAGAATTCGGATCTTTTTACGAAAAGGAGAATTTTGAAATCGAAGTATATAGTATAGAGTCGGATACAATAGCAAACCAACAAACTGTGGAGAAATTAGTGCCCCTTTTATTCGCAAAAGAACATAATCATATAAAAAATGGTATATATTTAGAAGAAGAGCCAATAGAAGGTGATCCTGAGGTCGTTGCTTTGCATGAAGAAGTTTCTTATTATTTTGACATACTGGTTGACGACGAAATACCACGTGAAGAAATCTGTGAGGCTGTGGAAGAATTATCTATCAACAGTCAGTTTCTAGATAAAGAATTGTTGTGTCCGGATAAGCGCACTGACCGTTTTAACTTGTACGGCACACAAGTTACCGATTCTGACATAGAGGATTGTGATTAATGAGTATTTATGATGTAGGTGTGGAGAACCTCCCCAATGTATACATTCAGGACGTTAAAGTGGTCGTCGAAGCAAATGAGAAAATTCTTTTAACTTCGGTTTACTTAAAAGATCATTTGTACAAACCCTCATGGTCCGGAGAAAACCAAATCTTGGAAGACCTTAGAGTCAGATTACTAGTCGTGTATGATGACGGATCCAACTTGGGTGAATACAACGCGATTGTAGACTCCTTAAATGCCGGCACAGCTTCTGTGTTGGACTATGAAGGTGTCAGTAGTAATTATACAATCGCATCAGAAGAACCCAATACATTCGTTGGTCCGAAGCCTGATCAAGCCTTGGCTATATATCGCGCGAGTTTTAATATTAGCTTACCTAAAAATTGTTCTGACATTACCCTGTATGTTTGTTCGTATTATGACTTTGGAACAACTTTAAAAAATGATTTTTTCAACTATTTTGCCGGACCAGTAGCGTCCGAAAAAATTATGTCTGCCGGAGAAAGAAACCAAAACTCAGGATACTTTTATTTTCCAGATACCAATGAACCATATGGAGGCCCAGTTCACTATCATGAAGGCGTTGGGTATATGGAAGGATCCACACACAGAGATGCCCCGCATCCTTTGTTGGTTTTTGTCGACAGAAAAGATCCCAAAATAAAATTAGGAGAAAGTATTCTCGACATACCTTCGATTGACAAAAGCGCTTTACCATCTAACATGTCGACACAAATTAACGACAACAACATAGCGCACATAGAAACATACACCATGACAAAAAAGTCTAGTGTGCAATCTTTGGTGCACATAAATCCAGCAGCTATGATACTTCAAGCAACAGACAGTGCAGCAATTTTGAGACATCTAAATCCGGCAGAATATCAGAGGTTAATCAGCCAGAATTTTCAGATTTTGTCACTTAAGATATTTCGAAAGCACCACAATTCTAGTGCTCGCAATATGGAATCAGACCCGAATGAATTGATAATCGACGTCCCAGTCATTGGGAATTCATTTCCTAGAAGCTGTTGTTACGTGTTCGATCCAAACACAGAAACTTCTGCGAAATATTCTTTCACAAATAAATCAATTATAAACGCTAGTCGCCCTCAAAGCCAAGGAGATATGTTGATAGTCCCCGGGGAAATTTACAAATCAGACTTGGAGAAATCTACGTCACACAAAATTTCTGAGATTCAAGAATTGGGGTTTATGCAAGATGCTAGTATAAGAACTTTCCTGTTAGAAGATATGCTGTATGCCTCCTCTGCTCCGCAAATTTCATATGTTGTAAGTGTATCATTTAGGCAGACCCTAGACTACTACATTAAGCAGGTACTAAATAATTTGTCTGTTTCGATTAATTTTTTGTCTAGTTTGATATCAGACTGCGGAAGGTCCGCCAATTATAATGTGGCCTTCGGGACTTTTACCGAAGCTTACAAGTCTTTTGTTGCAGCGGAAATTGGGATTGATTATAATCCTGCCACTAAAAATGTTTTTTTGAACGCGTTTCTCTCCAATTTGGATATCTATGATGTCCAACCAGACCCTTATATAAAATTGATAGGGTCTGCTGTTGATGCGCACAAACTATTGTATACTTCCGGTTCCGACCAAATGATACAATCTCTTGTCGACAGTATACTTCCTTTTACAACCACTGTGGAAACATTAAGAGCACTATATGATGATTTAATGAGAATACAACAAGAGATAGAATCAATATATGGAATTAGCTCTTCAAACTTTGCAAACAGTAATGAATCTAATACCGGGGAGGTTGTTACTAGTTTGTTTGTTGATAACGGTGACACTTTCGAAATTCAACCGGTTGATTTAGGATATAATGTTTTCACAAACTTAGAAGGATCAAATATAAAATTTACCAAACAACAACTAAGAAACAGATTGTCTTACGAAGAAAAATATTACATGAACTTGAAAAACAATCCCGAGGCCCCTTCTATAGATTCTAGTGTTAGGGATAATTTTGATTACTACAAGATCGATCGTCTAAGGTATCTTACTCCGTTAGGGATCAAGATAGAAGACAGCCTCATCGATCTAACGCCTAGCTTTACAGACATCAATTCCTCTGCGATTATGTTTTTCAGACTACGTGCTATGGGTTTTATATCCGATACTACTCCCAACAATTCATCTGGTGAGAATGCCTTTTCCGGAAAAATGACAGCAACCGACGGTAGTGTACTTTCTATAACAAATGAAAACTTAGATGAAGAAGAAGATGGCTTAGTAATAATACCATCGACACAGTATACAAATCCGCTTAATGGAAACACTATTACAATCGACGGGTTAAAGTTGGGGGACGATGATGACATCTGGCTTCCAAATTCTGAATCGGATATACTTTTGGTATCCGCTTTTTCGACATTGCAAACGGTCTCTCCAAGCTGGTATCTAGATTATCCGCCGCACCATAAAGCCATGATGTTTGATAATTGGGGTATGTCGGGATATGATTTTTTTACCAACAACAGGTTTCGTAGAATAATAGCAGAGACTGCCATGAATGTCATGAGGATGGAGTGTATAACTGGTTTTGATAATTCCTCAACTTCTGGTCTTGAAATTTTAAGTAGCCCAACAATTACAGCACTGTCAGATGACTTGCTGAACTCAAACAAGCCGTTCTTTTGTTTTTGCGAACCACACAGTCCAGACATTGGCTTTGGTTATTTCAAATCCACACAGGCTGATTCCGCACGAACAGAACCGGTTCCTGTTTTAAACAACTTGGCTTATACCGTAGGACAAGTAGAAATATCACGAACTGATCCGTTAAAGATTACAACAAACTTCACATACAATTATAGAGACTTGAAGGAGTATTATAAATCAAACATTGTCTTGCAAGATCCTAATAAGACCGGTGTTTTGTCATATCTTGGATCGCATCCGTTAGATTTAAGCGCAGCAGCACTTTTAGACATTGTTCCACCTAATGTGGTGGGAATAGAAGCGTCTGGTAAGCCCGTTTTGGCACCAAGACCATCGGGGTACGGAGTAACTAATTTCCCAATTGATACCAGACCAACAGATGCTAATGACAGACCAGTCGGCACTGGGATAGATCGTGGATTAGGTGTGGTTGGTCAAGGTAACACAAATGCATACCGTGGTCAACGTAACCGTCAACCGGGCGCGATGGGAAGCATGCCTCAACCCGGATCACCGGTCGGAGCATATGGTTCTGGTGGTGCGCGTAGTACCCCAACAGCACCGGGATCAGGTCGTCGTAGTTCATTACCGAACCCTAGAACAACCCCATCATCTCGAACAGCCCCATCGTTACCCACAGGTGGAAACACCGATAATGCACCAACTGGACGTGGAATAACATCGATGCCCGGACGATCTAGTTCTTCGGTACCAAGAGGCAACAGCAATTCGCCACATAATGTACCCGGCACTAGATCGGCAAAAGCTCCTAGTCGACCTCCACGACCTTCTGGTCAAAGAAACAGTCCGCCTTCATCGAGGGGCACACCGCAAAGTTCTCCTAGCGGAAGATCTAGTGGTAATGTGACCGGCGGCAATACAACCGGTGGAACATCTTCACAACCAACTCCTTCATCTCCACAGAGTTCACCTTCTAGTAGAAGCACTGGAACTCCCAGCAGAAGGTCTAGTGGTAACGTGAGCGGCAGAAACACAGGCGGAGGAAGATATTAATGAGAAAATATTTTAACGTAAACAACTATCAAACAAACAACGATAGACTAAGAGGTCATTTGGGTAATTTTCCGGCTATAACTGGTTCGGTCAGTTACAGGGATAACAAAATCACCAATGAAGTCATAGAGCCACCTGTCATTCACAAGAACAAAATCTTTCCCTCTATAACTCAAAAGGTTTTTGTGTATTCTGATGAAAACGTGTTTCGTGATGGAGCACAATGGAGAGCGCACATAAACTCTTTGATTCAGCCTAATTTATATGTTGACCACTCTTTTGCAACTAACATAAGGTCTACGGAGTGTAATTTTCATCGATTAAGACACATACCAGAGTATGAAGATTTCTGCAAGGGCCTAGATACACGAGAACTCTTAAATTATAATATAGCTTATACAACTAGTGATAGTGAGTTGATCAATGACATGGCTACCTTGAGAAACACGTTTGACGGTGATTTATTTTATGGCGATTTCGGAGCGAAAGGGAACAACAAGCACTTACAGACAGTGATCGACAATTACGATAGACGCTTGGCACTATCAGAGGTGGGTAGAAGAAATATTGTAGCCAAGAACCAGAACATATACATTATGAACAAAACCAAAAGTTCTAGAATAAAATTAAAGGATCCAATATTTCCTTGCAACGTAAAGATCACTAGCAACAACCACATCTTACATAACAACGAATTGTTAGATATATTTGAAGAATATAATTATGAAAAATTAATATTTCAAGCAATAAACAACAACTCTCCTTCGCAAATCATTGAATTTCAAGGCGCATCTATGATAAAGGCTTATGATTTGATTGAGTTGTTTTCAAATCTAGATTTTAAGAACTTCCAAGAAAAAGAGAATGAATTGTTTTTGTTAAACGAAAATGATAAAGTAGACAACTTAGTTAACCGGTTTGTAAATCAAATTAACACAATTAAGGTTTTAGAAAAAATAAACAACTTGATTCAAGAAAATTTAAGAGACTATAATAAGATCATAAACACGGATCTTTGCAAAAGATATAATCTTGGCTATAAAATAGAGAAATACATTAACAATGACAATGGTGCACCTATACAAACATATTATATAAAAAATGATGAAAATCATTTAGAACACATCGACACCCAGCTTAAATTTGGAACAAAATATTTTTACAAGGTGTACAACATCTCTTGTGTTATGGGTAACTCATATACTTATGAGAACATTGATATATCTAGCTTTGATGATGAAAACGAATTTCTCAATGAGAATTATGACACCACCCATGCATATAGGGCCAGTGCCACCGTCTCTATCGCTCCATCTATAAAGATTTTAGAGATCCCTATACATTCCTCTGCGAAAATGTTTTTCGATCTCGTGCCTCCGAAACCGTGGGTTGAGTTTTCTTTGAGTAGTAAAGGAGTAATGATTGACTTGGAGCCTATGGGATACAATAATTTAGAAAAGTTTGAGTACAAGCCAATCCACCCAGATGAAGCTTACGTGCGTGAAAACTTGGCTATGGCATCGGATGGGTTTGCAGAAAACGACAGAAGTACAGAATATTTCAACGGTACCTATATGATTTATCGATTAACTGAGCCGCCAAAATCTATGGAAGATTTTTATACTGCTCCGTCAAAAAGAGTTGAGGGACACATGGAGATAATTCAAAACAACAAGGTCGACCAAACAAGTCAACCACAAAAGAAAGTAAAGATGCTTTATTTATCTCATGATGACAAGATTTTGTCGAATAGAAAATATTATTATATATTCCGAGCAGTATCTCACCATGGTACACTATCAAATCCGTCCGATATATATGAGGTGGAAGTGGTTAAAACAGCCTCTGATAAACTACTTAATGTGAATTTATACGAATTCAAAACGCATAAGCGACATAAGAAGACAAAGGATTTTAAGAGACTTTTAAAGATTGAGCCTAGCTTTTTTCACATTCAATTTCCGTGGTCGGTCGACGCTGGTAATGTTGAGGATGCCTTGGATATCATGGCCGCTCCCGGGGACGGAGGCCACAGAAGTGTTGCAGATATCAGCTCTACTGAGGCACTAGATACAATAGGCGATGCAGGAAAGAAGCTGTTCTCTGAGTTGGGGAACAAGTTTAAGATCAGATTGACATCGAAGCATACAGGCAAAAAAATTGATTTAAATGTTAATTTTAAAATAATTAAGAAGACTAATTAAGGTAATTAAGGAGAATATTATGGGTTTTCAAGATAACAGCGGCGACATTATATTAGATGTGGTACTAACAGACGAAGGCAGAAAAAAGCTAGCAGCAGGGAATTTTAATGTGACTCACTTTGCTTTGGGAGACGACGAGATAAATTACGAATTGTTTAACGTAGGTGCTTCAACTGCTCTCCAAGATTTGAGTATTTTACAAACCCCAGTATTAGAAGCATTCACTAATAACACAGCGTCAATGAAAAGCAAATTATTATACGGAATAGGATCTGGTAACGCTGGTATGATGAGTATTTGGTATTTGCCCACTCTGCTTCTTAATACCCTGAAAACCAACTCCAAAACCGAAGCAAATAAAAATGTATACATGGTGACAGCCGATAGTAACAGCTATACTAATACTAGTAACACTGGAATAGGAAGGACTGCAAACGGTGCTGTTGCTGGTATTCAAAATGGCGCCTTGACTTCCGGAGGAAGCAATAGCGATGGTCAGATTATACGCGTAGATGCCGGTTATAACACCGGAGACACAAATTCGATTGATACTAATGTCTTCGAATCTAGTTTTACAATAACCATGGACGATCGTTTATTAAAACTGCGAGACACCACTGGTCAAGCACTGGGTTATGTTGATATTGATGATGACGGGTTTGCAATATACAATTCGGTTTCATTATTTAACGCAGCCTCTCAGACTGTTACTAATAGTGTAGAAACTCCAATCGTCAATGGTGGATATTTGACGGGATTCTTGGCCTTTAAACTTGGTGCGAATACTGCGAATCTAGTGTCCAGTTATCTTTTTGATAAAATGGGTAACACCAGCACTATGACAAACGAAGCCGGCGGTACTCAGGATATCAAATATATCGATACTACTGTGAGAGTCACTGGTAATGTTTTGGGGTCCTCAATTGATATACCGGTTAGAGTCGTAAAATTAGCTTAAAAAAGGATAGAAAATGACAACTTATAAACCATTAAACCAAACAGATCAAGTCCAAACCCGAACGCTACTTCATGAAGCGATTCCCTTAACAGGATCTATTTCATCCGGATCATATACCGGAAACAACATCAAGAACTTTTCACATGGTATGTTCCAATCAGTATATGATTATCCGTACCTCTCTTCTAGTGCCAATCATATATATGATATCACCTTTGGATACCACAGTGATTCTCCGTACTCTGGTTCTAGTAACACACAGAACGCAAAAAAGATAAACATCTACAATCAAATGGCACAAGTTTTAATGGGATATGATGTCAATGGTAATATTCAAAAATTTGATCAAGATGGAGATATTGCCGGTGGTGGCTCTAAAATACAGGAGGCAATATTTATAACTTTTTCTAGATTGCTTGTTAAAGATGAAATCAAAAAAGGTTCTTTTAATTTGACACTTGGAGTAAATCAGGCATATGGTAATCAAGATGGCTCTGTAATGGAGAAAAAGTTGTTGATCCATGATGCTTCTGGCTCTGATAGTTATTTTACCAACTCCCCAACAGGAGAGTATGGTATCCTGTATGCTACTGGTAGTACCACTGTTGGTACTGCTCCTACCACAAAAGGCATCAATACAGCATACCCAGTAGGTCTAATATTTTATCAAGCCGGGGTTGCTGTGATTAGTGGGTCTATTTTTATGGACGAAGCCGCAGGTGGTATTTTGCACAACAGCAATGCGGGAACAATTCAATTTATGCCTGACAATCTTCACGGTGGTGACAATGGCTTTTTCGATCTGACAGGTTCTTCTATATCTGGTGCCGCGGAAGCATTGAGATTGAGAATAGATGACTTGTCATTTAACAACACGATCGAGCTTAACTCTTCGATTTATTTCTGTCGCGCATCTCATAATGAATTTAATTTTTCAAGTAATCCAACTTATATCGATGGCGCCAAGATCAGAGTTAAAGGAACACAGGAAGACCCTCCTGTTGCCTATATCACAACTATTGGCCTGTATTCAGCAGACAGAGTGCTGTTGGCTGTTGGAAAACTATCAGAACCAATCCGCAAAGATCCAAGTATCGAACTAACATTTAGAGCCCGATTAGATTACTAATGTATAAGTATGAATTTACAGATGAAGAAATATTTACAAATCGAATTAAAACCTATCCGGAGTTTAATTTATTTGTATATCAAGGAAATCTGTATGTAAACAAAGAGGTACCCAAAGCTGGAACGAAAGGTGGTATAGAGGTATACAACATAAACAGCAATAGATCTGGTGATCTAAAAGTCTACCCTTTTGTACAAGCTAATGGACACAAACAAGATTTCAGAAAAAGAAATCCGCAACCAATGGTTAAGTTGTTTTCTGAAAATTATGGCTATATTGGTCCGTACGAATTCATATCGAGTAGAAACTTTGCTGGCTTTCCAGCACAAGGAACAGTCACATCGTCATATTCAGAAGTGGTACCAATAACCCGAAGATCAACTTCGGCAGTTAGCAGCTATACTAGAAGTTATTTTGATATAGGCTCTGGTTCTACTGGTGTTGGTAATATCGCTCTACCAGTTACCATAAATACCACCGCATCGGCTCTTCAAACAGCAGCGAGGAAGTATAAATATAATTCTCGACATTTTACTTTCAATTCCCCTGCTAAAGAGCTAAATAGAAACTTACTCACATCAGACATAAATTTTATTTTTATTCCGACGGTATATTACGGATCTTCAATCAAACGAGGCTCTGTCATTCTAGACTATTATGTCACTGGATCTAAAATAGCATCATGTCATGACAAGAAAGAGAACGGAGAATTGTATGAAACAACTGGGTCTGCTAGTGGGTCTGTTGTTGGTATCGTTCTTTATGATGAGGGAGTTATAATGCTAACAGGTGCAGTAGCCCAAGGCACAAACAACTCTATTCAGTATGTTTCAGGTAGTCCCTCTACTAACACTTGGATGCACTATGGAACCACCATGAACGATGGCGTGGTACCTTCTCTTTCCAATAGAACATTGGCTTCCGCTAGTTTTGGATTGAATTTCAAAGGAACTAGTTATGTCAATACACTAACGATGCTAGCAAAAGCGCCCAAAGGTCATCTTAACCACTCTAACAATCCCACGTATAAGAAAAAAACCGCACCAGAAAATACAATAGCAGTGACGGGTAGTGGACTATATTATGAACCCTCATCAAAAATTGCAAATGTTGTGACCTCGTCATATACGTCTGCTTCTTTTGAAAAAGTAACTTACATATCGAAAATTAAAGTCTATGATGACAATTACAATTTAATTGGGGTTGCAACAATGGCCAAGCCAATTAAGAAAACAGAAGATAAAGAATATATTTTTAAATTAAAACTTGACATATAACTGTTAGTATGTTATAATATATATATGATACTCGGAATAGATATAAGCACATCTAAGATTGGATACTGTGTTGTGGACTCACAACAAAATTTAAAGGAAGTTAATTTTCTTAAATTCAAAGACGGAACTCTTGAAGAAAGAGCACAGAAGTTTTATTTGGGAGAACTGAGAAGACTTAAATATACCTATAATATAACGCACATACGCATAGAAGAACCCTTTACAATGTTCTCAGGTGGTAAAACGACTGCTGGTACCATGAGTAAGTTGCAACGCTTTAATGGTATGATTTCGGTCCTCGCATACACCCTGTTTAATCTACAACCCGAACTTGTTCCGTCAAGATCAGCCAGATCAAAGTGCGGAATCAAAATCAAAAGAGGCGAGAACACGAAGAAAAAAATCATTGAATGGGTTGAAAATAAATACCCAAAAGACTTCATAGTCGAATTAACCCGCCATGGGAATCCCAAACCCGGCACAGATGACATGGCTGATTCAATTGTCGTTGCTTTGTCTCACTTTTAACATTTTAACATACTAATTTATCATGCACTAGGAGGACACATGGACATGATTACCGTACTTATACCCGGCGGGTTTAAGCCGCCACACGTAGGGCACTACAAATTTTTTATGCATTACATAAACAACCCAGAAGTATCTGAGGTTAGAATTTTCTGTGGAGAACGTCAACGCAAAGTTGGCGATGATTTTGCAGTATCCATAGAGCAAGCAGAAGCTGTTTTGAAGGCTTATGGTATCTTGGATAACCCAAAGGTCATCTATCAACGCGCGAAGGTCAGAAAGACCCCTAACGGCCATTATACAAACCCTTTTACTGATGTGTATGATTGGGCTGAGGAGAATTACAACAAAACAGAGAACCAAATCTCCCTTGGGCTTTCATCAAAAGACACAGGATATCAAGCAGGTTTCTTGGGCTATTTCAAATCATTTGCCAATATCGTTGAGATCCAACACACCTACGAGCAAGAACACCTCGTTTCCGCGACAGAGTTCCGAGAAGCCCTGGCGGCTGGTAAACCAATCGGGGAATTTATACCAGATCACGTTTCGGAAGAGGAAATAAAGAAAATTTTTACTAATTAGTAGGACGAGGGGCCGCTGTGAAACTAACAGAAGCAAAATTAAAAGAATTAATCTTAGAAGTAATGGGAGAGCCATTGCCCGAAATGATAACCGATTTACTGGATACCAATGATCCCGAAAATGTAGTGTATGCCATTGAGTTATTTCAAGCGTTGGGCGATCCGGATAATAAAGATGAGATTGAGGCTACAATAATCAGTCCGACTTCAATAAGCATAAGTGGGAACTCTCTCGGGGCAGTTGGCAAACTCTTTAAAAGACTAGGATTAAAAGCAGGCCATGGTGGCCTTGCCGGAGATGATGGGAGACCATTTATAACAGCAGATCTTTATCCCAACGAACCAGAGCCCGAAGAAGAAGGAGGCGAAGATGCGCCTTATTATGACAGTTCTAGTGAATGGAAATCAAATGTTCGTCCAAAACGGTAAATAATTATGAAACTAATAGAAGCAAAATTGAGAGAATTGATATGTGAGGTGCTTAATGAATCTAGATTCAATAAGAAAGCTTCCTCGGGAGTATTAGGTATGAAACGAGGTGATGATGTTTCTAAGTCTTATTATAAAAAATTAGAAAAAGAAAAAAATGAAAAAATTGTGAGATATAGGCGCAAACTTGAGTTGACGTGCTCAGGTGGAAAGAAGACTGCTTGTGAAGAATTAAAAAACGTCGATGCCTACTTGGCTAGCCTAGAAGATAAAGGTGCGATGCCTGTTCCGACTCCTAAATCAATTCGCAATATTGAAGCATCGACTTTTTCGGCCAAAAGAATTCGCGCTTATATGGAAAAAGTAATGGAAAACCATCCAGACCCAGAATGGCGCGAAGGATTTAAATTTTCTTTTCGATTGCGCTTTTCCGCTCAACTTAGTGAACCCCCAAGTGATGGTCAATTGCCTTTCTCTGGTGTCAGACAACCGCCTCATTGGCTATTCGATCCCGGACTAGTTCGGCCTAAGAAATTTAGACACCTTGAAGAATCGGACTTTAGGCCCGAACTTGATGCAGAAGGTGAGCGTGAAGAAAGAGAAAGACTAGCGATGGACCAACGAGGCAGGAGAATGAGAGCGTACGCTCGCATCCCAATGTCTGATAAATGGGATGATTGGGAAAACAGGCACAGTTTCTACATTGCTAAAGATAAAGAGCGCGGTGAGTTTGGGAAGCATTCTACTTTAGATTACTATTTGTGGTCCCGTATCCCAATGGAAGAATTAACCTTGCATCACTTTGGAGACTACTGGGAACTGGATCCCGGCGACACACAAGGCCATGAAGAATATTATGTTGTAAAAAGATTGATTAGTCCAACTGGTGATGAACGTGCTTACCAAGATGCAATGGGTGACGCGGGTCTAACAGAGTCAGTTTTAAAACAGTTAATCTATGAAACTCTGGAAGATGAAAGGGGAATCGATGGGCTGATAAAATCAGGAGAGTGGGAAAATATTAACACAGCACTATCCCTCACGGTTGATGTCGGTTTGCCATTAGAAGAGTTGCCTTGGGATCTTCTGCCAATGAGTATTATGGCAGAAGATGACTTGGTAGAGTTAGCGCGCTATTTATTAGATCTAAAAGGTTGGGAGGAACCAGGTCATAGTGATCCGGTCGGTAGGATGTTGCGCCACGGCATCAAGGGAATGGTCGGAAAATTTCCTAGGATAGGCCGACAATATGCAGTCATGGCAATTAAAAAAATATTGGGACTTAGCCTCAGACCTTAATATATTAAATTTTAAAAAAATACTTGACAAATCCTCTCAACGTGTTACATTATAAAAGAGAGGACAACATGAATAACAAACGACAGATAATAACCGACATACTCGGTTCCTATCGCCGTGCAGGCGATGAACACTTATATCACTGCCCATTTTGCAAACACCACAAGAAAAAGATGTCGGTCAACTTTTCGATCAACTCTTACAAATGTTGGGTTTGTGATGCTAGGGGTAAAAACATTTACCGACTTGTAAGAAAGTTTGGCAACTACCAGCAAAGACAAAAGTATCTGGAATTACAAGGCAGACTCGATCTTACAGAGTTTGAAGATATATTCAAAGAAATCAACGAACAGGAAACAATTCAAAAAATTGATTTACCTTTGGAGTTTATATCACTATGTAATAAACACTTGCCACTACATTCTCAGACGCCTTTGGAATACCTCAAAACGAGGGGGATAGGTAAAGCTGAGATTTTACGCTGGAAGATGGGTTACTGCAAGGAGGGACGTTACAGTGGAAGAATTATTATCCCGTCTATCAACAACGATGGGGATTGTAATTATTTTATTGCCCGTTCTTATGTTGGGCATGGTCGTCGGTACCTTAATCCTCCGTGCGGTAGAGACATTGTCTTTAACTCTCTTATGGTTGACTGGGATGAGCCTGTTGTACTGGTCGAAGGTGTTTTTGATGCTATTGTTGTTGGAGACAATGCTATACCTATTCTTGGGTCAACGCTCCGAGAGGATTCCCGCCTTTTTCAGGCGTTAGCAATTCATGATACTCCGGTTTATGTAGCGTTAGATCCGGATGCTGAAAAAAAAGCACAGTGGATTATCAAGTCTCTTATGAGATACGACTTGGAAGTTAAAAAAATAAATTTAGAGGAATATGAAGATATTGGCTCAATGTCTAAGCAGGTTTTTCTAGAAAAATTACAAAATGCAGAGGAAGTAGACAGTGATATGTACTTCCTAGAAAGAATATTAAAAAGTATATAATTGGAGGACTAATGTTATTTTATATTTTCATGGCATGCCATCAGCCATTAGAAACAACAGGGCAAACCGTAGAAATACCCAAAGAAGCATACGAATGGACTTGTCGCGACAGACAAGAACATAGCGAGATAGAAATAACAGCAGGGGTATGCAATGAATTTGAAACCTTAGAAGTATCAGTTTCGTTGATCAACGAGGGTGACTTTCAAGAAGAAATGTATCATGAAGGTGGCTGTTGGTGGTCGGCTTTTATAATACAGGAAGAAAACTGCATAGAAATAGAGAATATTATTATAACAGCGAAGGCGTTATGAAAACTTTAGATTTACATGGAATGACGCATTCAGAGGCCGAAGCGGCATGTCATTTCTTTATCAATAACAATTGGGGTGAAGAAATGAGAATCATCACAGGCAATTCTTTTTTGATGAAAGAGATTGTATGCCAAGTGCTAATATTTTATAAATTAGATTTTACACTTGACAACCCATACAACATGGGTTATATTATAGTAAGAAAGTAATGGAGGACATATGACTACTTTTGCACACATATCGGACACTCATATCCGAAACGTTAAATATCACGAAGAATACAGAAAGGTATTTAAAGATATATATGAGAGCTTAGAAAACGACAAACCAGATTATATTATACACACCGGTGACATTGCTCACACAAAGACACAATTGTCTCCGGAATATTTTGAACTTTGCGCAGATTTTCTCAAAAATTTAGCAGATATTGCGCCAACTTATATTATTTTAGGAAACCACGATGGTAACCTCAAAAACGACAATCGACAGGATGCAATTACCCCAGTAATTGAAGCACTACAACATCCAAACTTGTTTTTGTTAAAGAATTCAGGCGAGACCCAATTGACAGACTCGATCTGCCTAAATGTCCTCTCTGTGTTTGATCGGGACAATTGGGTAACTCCCACTGATAAATCCATGGTAAACATTGCGCTTTACCATGGTGCTATCATGGGGTGTGAAATAAATGAAGAATGGAATCTCGAAAATGGCGAAGATGATATTAATATATTTACAAACTTCGATTACGCTATGTTGGGCGATATCCACAAAACACAAAAGTTAGACCCGGACGGTCGAGTTTGGTATGCCGGCTCTACTGTTCAGCAAAACTTTGGCGAGTCTTTGATGAAGGGTTATCTTTTGTGGGATATCCGAGATCAAGAAACATTTAGTGTTGAAAAAAGATTATTTATGTCTCCTCGACCATTTTATACTGTTGAGATAAATCAAGACGGAACTTTACCAAAAGTTAACGTACCAAAGAACGCTAGACTCAGATTGGTGTCAAACTACAATCTACCGTTGGTAAAATTAAGAATGGCATGTGATTATGCAAATGCAAAATGGAATCCGTATACAATAAATTTTGTTAACAGGGCAGGGTACACTGAATCCTCTGTTGTGCAAAACGATGGTAAGAACATTAATATGCGAGACCAAAATGTTCAAGAGAAATATATCAAAGCATTTCTTTCCGATAAAGAAATTACCAAGGATGTCTTAGATAGAGTTTTAGAACTTAATCGGGAATATTCTAAGCAAATTAAAGGATCAGAAGATGTTTCTAGAAATATTGTTTGGAAACTTCGTAAAATGAAATGGAACAATCTATTTAACTACGGCGAAAAGAATGAAATTGATTTTGATAAGCTAAATGGGCTTGTTGGGATCTTCGGCAAAAACTATTCTGGAAAGTCCAGTATCATTGATGCGGCACTTTTTGGCTTATTTAACACTACGTCCAAAGGAGAGAGAAAAAATGTTCACATCGTTAATCAAAATCGCGACAAAGCTAAGTGTCAACTTGAGATCGGAGTCGGTGATGATACCTACAAGATTACAAGAAACCTCGAAACCTACCAAAAGAAACTAAGAGGCAAGGAAACAAAAGAAGTAAAAACTGAATTGGATTTTACTAAATGGGCACTTGGACAACACGCTGAGAGTAAAAACGGCACCACTCGTAACGAAACAGACGAGATTATTCGTAAAACATTTGGAAACTACAATGACTTTATGATAACTTCAATGGCCTCTCAGATGGATGCGTTTGGTTTTATTAACGAGGGATCCACAAAACGCAAAGAGATTCTTGCAAAGTTTCTAGATTTGAAAATGTTCGAAGAGAAACATAAATTAGCGAAGAAAGACTCAGCAGAAAAGAAAGGCGTAATAAAACACCTCAACTCAACCGATTGGAGAAAGAAGTTAAAATGGAATCAAGAAGCGTTATCTGAGATTTTAGAAGATATAGCAGATCAGGCAGATTTGTGTGATAAGCACACTAAAAGAATCAATGTTCTTCGAGAAGAACAAAGGGTAATAAAAGATCAGATTACAACTGTCGGTACCGATTCGATTGATATAAAACAATTAGAAAAAGACCTCAAAAAGAAGCAAAAACAGCTTGCAACAGCCTCACAAGTAATCGAGAAGGGTCTTGATAGGTTAAGTGCCCAAGAGAGTCTACAAAAGCAATTACGGTCGTTTATTGAAGACTTTGATATCACAACTTGTGAAGACCAGATCGAAAAACATAAGGGTCTTTTGAAAGATATTTCAATTATAGAAAGGAACATTCGTTCAACTAAGATGGAAATAGACAACTATCAGAACAAAATCGATTTACTACATGATCACGAATATGATCCAAATTGTAAGTACTGTCGCGATAACCAATTTGTCAAAGAAGCGGAACAAGCAAGAACCCTAATCGAAGAGTCACGGAAGACTTTGTGCGCCTTCGAGAGTGATTTGACAGAGGCCAACAAGAAGAAACAAGCTATCAATATCACTTATTTAAAAGCTGAATTGGAAGATTACAATTTAAAGTTTAGAGAGGTAAAAACAAATGAAGTTAAGATCAAAAGTATTAAGTCGGAAGTGTCGGCAAGCAAGAGTAAAAAGGCTCTTACGGAAAAAGAGATCGAAGAGATCAAAACAAAGATCTCACACTACTATGAAAACCAAGAGGCGTACGATAATTTGGAATCCTTGCAGAGAGATCTTAAAGCAATCAAATTAACCATATCCATGAAGATGAATGATCTCGAAAGATGCAACAAGAAGGTTCTCAAACTAATGTCGGAAGAAGGCACCACTCGTCGCCTGATTGAAGAAGCCAAAGAGCACATTCAACAAATAGTAGATGCTGAGAATGAGTTTATTGCTTATGATTTGTACATACAAGCAATGCATGCTAACGGAGTCTCATATCAGGTTATTAAGTCAATGTTGCCAATTATAAATAAAGAGATTTCTTCTGTTCTAAATACAATTGTTGATTTCGAGGTTTTCTTTGACAATATCGATAATAAATTGGAAATTTACATTAAACATCCAAAATATGACCCTCGCCCATTATCAATGGGATCAGGAGCAGAGAAGACAATTGCTTCAATGGCAATACGTCTAGCCTTAATATCAATCACCAATTTACCAAAAAGCGAACTATTTATACTTGACGAACCAGCAACTGCATTGGATCAAGATCACATGGAGGGGTTTATACGACTTCTGCAAATGATTAAAGGTCAATTTAGAACGGTTCTTCTTATTTCCCATCTAGAATCTCTCAAAGACATTGTTGATATGACAATCGATATTCAAAAAATAGATGGCTTTGCAAAGGTAAAAGTATAATGAAAATGACGAAACAACAACTAAAACAAATTATAAAAGAAGAGCTCACTGGGGTTCTGAAAGAAATGGGTCCAGAGATTCCTGATGCGGAGCTACCGCAAGGGGACGATCTAGATCAGGCACTTAATATTCCGGAAGAAGTACCACCAGAAGTTGCGGAAATGGGAGAGTGGTACGCTGCTAATCCCAATGCTTCTCCGGAGGAAGTTCATATGGCATGGTCAGAAATTTCTGCAAAATATATGCCGGGAGCCATGGAAGAATGAAAGAAGAAAACAAAGTTATGATTCAAAATGAACTATACCTTAAAAATGAAAATAAAGGTATCTTAGATGCTGTTCAAGAAAAACTCGCGAGTAGAAAATTACTAGTTTTTCTGACGGCAACTGCTCTTATGGTTTGGGCAAATCTAGACCCAGATATTTGGGGTATGATTGCTATGTGTTATATTGGTGGCCAATCGGCTATCGATTTCGCAAAATCTTGGAAACACGGAGGATAATGAAAATGAAAGCGTTTTTACACAGACTAGCAAATTTGTTCAACAGTGCTCACTGTTGTTGCTGTTGTGGATGTTGTGCTTGTGTTAGTTGTAAAGGAACTTGTTAATGAAACTTACCAAAAACCAACTAACACAAATTATAAAAGAAGAACTCAATACCGTCATGGAATCCTATGGTGATAATTATAAAGATTATATGCTTCGACCAGAAGACCCAGAAGTCATGGCCGATATTGAACGTAGAAACAATATGGACCTAGAAGAAAAGGTCAAAGAATGGTACGGTAATGAAATAACTGATCTTTCCCAGATCATTTGGATGGAAGGACTCGAAGAAAATCAGATGGAACAAGGTTTTGCCATATTAGGTGAAGACCCGAGATACGTATTGGAATCTATCGAACCAGAGGAGCTTCCAATAATTTGGAAATTGGCTCTAGAAGAAGCGGAAGATATGTAGTTATGAAACTCTCTAAACAACATCTTAAAAGCGCGTACGGAGCAGAATAGTGAAGATTGCTTGGGCTAAAATAAAACTATGGTGCTTTCATAATTGGAGAATTCTGGTTATTGTCGGCGCTATTGTTTTAGCCTATCTCTTGGGAGGTAAAAAAGTCAAAGCGCTTCAAACTCAATTACAGATGGCCAAGGAGCTTTATAAAAAAGAACTTGATGCTGTTGAGTCGGCCTCCGATAAAAAAACAGAATTGCAAACCGAAGCCAACATTAAATATAAGCGCGCTTTAGAGATTGCACACAAAACAGCAATGGAGTCAGATGACCATATAGAACTAATCAAAGCAGAGAGAGTTCGAAGACTTGTTGAGGATAACAAAGACGATCCAGATAAGATCGATCGTATTTTAGCTGAGGAGTTTGGTATCCTTGTATTTCCGAAGGATAAATAATGAAACTTTGGACACCATGGTTTTTTGAAAACAGCAAGATTCCCGTTTGGTTATCTTATGTGTCTCCAATTAATATTGGCGCGATTACTCTTGGGCCGATCGTGATTAGTAAAGGAGAAATGTCAGACAAAACCAAGAGACATGAGACGATACATTATCAACAATATATTGACGTGTTGTTTGTTGGGTTTTGGCCTCTTTATTTGTTTTACTGGATGGTTAATCTTCTCAGAGGTATGAATGGCAGTACAGCGTATAGAAAAATACCATTTGAAGTAGAAGCCTACAATAATGATCATGATGAGTCCTACTTGCAGAACAGAAAAAGATATGCTTGGTGGGGGCTCTAATGTTACTATTTTTGCTTTCCGCGGCTCTTGCTGAGCCTTTGATGGTTCACCTAGAAGAAGGCGACGCGGCACCCTTTCACGGTCGTCTAATGAATGATGAAGCGGTAGCCAACATCATTGCTGGGCGAGAGATGTCCGTTGAGCAGTGTGAGATCCAAAAACAACTCGCGATTTCATTAACAAAAGCGGAATTACAACTGGAAATAGACTATTTAAAAGCAGAGTTGGAAACCGAAACAGAAAAAAATACAACTCTATTGGCTCTTCGAGATACGGAGATCGAGACTCTTCGAAAACAGATGAAGCCAAATAAAACCATGTGGGCTTTCTTCGGAGGCTTTTTGCTTGCGACAGGGAC
>CEUO01094583.1_pt1 | contig 52660 bp, 74 predicted proteins | sample 531391 | NCBI WGS metagenome assembly CEUO01 (sample SAMEA2622799, study PRJEB7988) | marine metagenome | isolation source: saline water (ENVO:00002010), including
GTAAAGTAACCAACTCCTGTCATAAACCTAACACTATTAGCTATTTGATACTCATAAAAATCTGCTGCACCTGCTGCAGATTTAAACATATAAGGATTAGAGAGAGGTCCACTCATAAATTACTTACTCCGTTACTATGAAGGTGTTGCAAATGCTAATTGAGGTGCTCCTAATAATATACTATTTGAAGCATCTACGAAATATGGGATAACATCAACAGCACTAGCAGCTGTAGATATTGTTCCGGCTGTTCCTGCAGGCCATTCATAATCAGTGCCTGTTGATAAAGTCCTACTACCTGTACCATCTTGTATTAACACAATTACACCACTTTGTCCAACACTTTCTGTGCTTGGATTAGCTAAAGTTACATTTCCTGTTGCTGTTAGTACAAAGTTTTGATAGGTGTCAAAGTCTAATGTTGTACTTCCACTAGCATTAGCTGTTTGTGTAGCTCCTACAGCACCAGCACCAAAGATTGATTTACCAGCAGCAGACATGTCCATTGTTAAGGCTGTTACAGCACTACCACCGTCATCACCTTTGAATATAATGTCTTTGTCTTGTACACTAGCAGTTATTACAGCATCAGAAGAGCTGTTGCTAAAGTCAAGTATTGATGTACCGGCTGATTTAAATGTTACGTTATTGCCAGCAGCATCAAGTACAATGTCTGCTCCAGAATCTAATGTTACAGTAGTACCAGCAAGTTCAGCAGTACCATCTGCTGTTATTTGTATGTTACCTGCAGCAGCAGCTGTGTCGGTTGTTTCTATTGTTAGTGTACCGTTTGTGCCTACAGTAAATACAGCAGTATCATCTGTAGATCCTGTCATAGTCATAACTTTACCGTTAATAGCTACATCATCTACAGTCAATGCTGTTAGTGTGCCTAAACTTGTTATGTTAGCTTGTGCAGCAGTAGACAGTGTACCGGCTATATTGCCACCTGATACGTTGATACCTGCACTAAATACAGGTATTTGATTCATGGTTACTACACCATCTGAAGCTATAGCTATTGCATCGGCATCAGAAGCAGAACCAATTTGTCCACCGTCTGCTATTCTTATATCATGGTTAAATACAGCTGTACCCCCGTCACTACCATCTAGTGTTAAGAAAGTAGTATCTGCACCACCGTCAGTTCCTTTGAAAATGATGTCTGTATCATTGCCCTGTGCATCTATAGTTATGTCACCGGCAGAAGTTGCAATAGTTACAGCAGCATCACCAGTAGATAGATCATCAGCTGCAAGACTAGATACAGATTGAGCACCCCAAGATATGTCTGTTCCGTCAGATTTTAATACCTGTCCATTTGAACCTAGAGCAAGAGCAGCTGGATTACCACTTGAATCTCCATAGATAATCTTACCTCTTGCAAGACCTGCCATCTTTGCCAATGTAACTTGATCATCAGCAATATGTGCTGTATCTATAGAACCATCAGCATAATGTTGTGAATCAATAGCATCGTTAGCAATTGTCAAAGCACCATTTGTTGCTATAGAAGCATCTCCAGAAATTACAACAGGATTAAAGTTTGTTCCATCAGCAATTAAAGCAGCACCACTTGTATTTGTACCCATAGTAATGTCATCACCGGTAACTGTTAAGTCTCCACCTACTGTTACATCACTGTTAAAAATTGCTTTTCCAGCTTCACTCATATCTAATGTTAAAGCTGTAATATCTGAACTGCTGTCTGTTCCTTTAAATATAATATCTGCATCACCAGCTTGAGCATCTATAGTTATATTACCAGAAGATGTTGCGATTGTTACAGCAGAATCACCAGTAGCTATGTCATCTGCAGCAACAGCAGCACTTACATAAGAGTTAATTTGAGAAGCATTGATATATTTTGTTGTACCACCGTCATCTATTAAAAACTTATCAGTGTCAGCAATAGTAATGCTTGTACCATCTGTACCACTATCAATTTGAATAGCACCACCTGCAACTTTATCTGCTGTACTAATTGTAGATAATTTACTATCAGCAATTGATCCTGCTAACATAGAATTTTCTACTGAGGTTGCAGCAATTGTTACTGCTCCAGTAGAAGCCATTGTAACATCTCCAGATATTGCAACTGGATTATAATTTGTACCATCTGCAACTAATATATATCCTGAAGTATTAGTACCCATTGTTAAATCATCACCAGAAATTGTTAAATCTCCAGTTACAACTACATTACCACCAAATGTAGCTTTACCAGCATCTGACATATCAAAAGTTAAAGCTGTAACATCAGAGCCACCATCATTACCTTTAATATATAAATCTTTATCTGATACTTTAGTTTGTATTGTAACGTCACTAGATGAGTTAAATATACGAAGAACTTCTGTACCATCGTCTTCATAAATAATACCACTTCCTGCTGTACCTGCATCAAGTGTAATACCACCAGCTGATTCTAAATTAATAGAGTCAACTGCTGTACCATCTGATACAATATCTAAATCTCCATCTGCATTAGAATAGATGTATGTTCCAGTATCATTAAACATTAATTTTTCGGTACTATTTAATAACATATCATCAGAAAATTTAAAGTAATCTTCGTCTTCCATCCATGTAATAACACCATCTGCTGATTCTCCATCAAATGTCATTACAATGTCTGTGCCAGATGTTCCTACCCCAAATGTTGGTGCAAGGAATGCTGAAGCTAACTGGTCAAATTCAGCATTTAAATCTGATGCTTCAATTGTACCACCATCTACTATTCCTGATGAACTCTGCCTAGTATAAACAGCCATCTATCTTCTCCCTCCCGGTGTAAATTCTAGTTCAAAACCTTTTATAGAAAAAGGAATGTTACTACTTGTATCTGTTATCTTTAATGCTACAGCAAAGCCAGAGCCTTCTACAGCTTGTCTCGTTATAGGTAAATCTCCTTGTCCGTATGCTGAAGTACCGTATATACCAGCACCATAATTAGCACCACTACCAGATGTTGTTAAAGTAAATACACTTGGCTGTGGTGTTTCTATATCATCATAATTATATTTTAAATACATATTTGCACTAACTTCACCCTCTGGCTTCCAATTAAGATTTACTCTTTGCATATTTTTTCTAACACCCGGATCTCCCATTGTTATGTCTGGTGATCGGTATGTTGCATCAATATTTGATGTTCCCCCAGCTCTTGTCCATACATTACCCGAATCTTGTTTGTAAATATATCCATCATACCCACCATGTATAACTGTTTCAACATTACTTATATAATCAGAATCACAGCAAGATACTTTTAAACCTTTTATATCAGCATACTCAAATCCCATTTGCTGTGAATTTGGATTAATTTTAATTGTGGCAATTAATCCTTTTTGTGATCCTTCTAAACCTCCTGTTACAGGATAGAACAAACGATACTGTGATTTATCTCTTATTACCAAACTGGTAACATTATCGTAAGTGATGTCATTAATTCTGTCTTGGACCTGCTTAGATACAGTTCCAAGTTCCACGTCACCGATTCGTGTAGTACCAGCAATTGTTCTAATTCCGTCAGCAGATAAGAATATAATGTCACCACCAAGCTCCTGTATTGAATGATTTGCAATAGCACCCACATTTTTAGCAACTTCAGCTAATGCAAAGTTACTTGAACTGGTACCTGTTATTTTATAAATTCGTGTTTGGCAAAATATAAAAAGCTCGTCACGGAAAACTTTAAGACCTGTAACTACGTCACCAACTTTTATTTCACCAGCATTTGTATCAAAATCATCTTCTGTAAATGGCCCAGAAAATATTATAGAATGTGTAGAATTAGACATGCCACCGTAGAACATATGGTTAGCAAAAGATTTTACATATTTTGGATTAGTCGGGGCTGTACCTCCACCGGTAGCATTTATTATATCTTCACTGTAGCTTGTGTCAAGTGTAAAAGCTGCAGCTGCTCCAGTAGCAATGATTATTTTATCTGTACCGTTATAATTATATTTATCAAAATCATATGTGTAAGTTGTGCCTTTACTTGTAGCTCTACTTGTCCAACTACCACTTGTTGTTCCTGTGTATACCGTACCTCCTCGTGCTGCTACAATTACATCATTAAATATTGCAGACATCAAAACTCTTTCATCAGCAGAAGATACTTGAGGTACAATAGTTGAATTATATTTTGTTGTACCATTAAGTCTTCTATAACCACCTGTTATATCAGGCTCAAAATTAGATAGTTGTAATGCTTCACCCGGATGCATGGTAAACACATCTTTATTAAGTATTAGTCCACCAGCACAACTGGCAGTAAACGGTTTTGTATAAGAAGTATCAGGCATTTATATTCTTGTATCCCTCATATAAGATTTTATATTTATGTATTCTGTGCGTAAAATCTGTATTTGATTTTTATATTCTTCGTAAGCCATTTGAGCAGCTTGTGGATCAGAACGAAGTACATAAGCATAATATTTAGCTCTAGTCGTAATAACATCTTTAAATCTATCATCTAAATCTATAGTATCTCCATGTGCAGATAAATCTGTATGAATTTTCCAATATTCATATTGTATTTCATAATTACTTTGATCTGGTACAGGAGATAAGCCAAATTTTTTATCTTGTGTAGGATAAACGTAGTCTGGCATTCCTTGTGAAGATTCGGAGTTAGTTAAATCTTTTTCTAAATAATTCTTATTCCAATCATCGTAGGAAATATATGTTAATTTTTTTACTGGTATATTTTCAGATATTCTTACATAGTCTACATCTAATTGTACCCCAGATCCAGTTTCAAAATAAATATATGTAGTTTGTGCTGTTGCAGTAAATGTTGTATCTAAAATAGCACCTTCCCCAAAATCACTTACAGATTTTGTTGTATCTAAAACTTCTCCTCCACTTGCTGTAGTTCCTACTTTTATAGCTAAAGTACTATCTGAACTATTAGGACTCATAACTCTAACTTGTAATTTATATACTTTATTTTTCACTGTTGAAATAGATTGATACGCTGCTGCATCATTTAAATTTAGTCTACCATTACCACTGCTAGTATAAGATGGAGAACCATCACCTGTAGTCCATCCAGTTATATTAGATGTAAACTCTCCGTTTGTTACTAGCTCTTTTGGTACAAGCCTAAATGTATCCCAATCTATTTTTCTGTAAGCTAAATCTCCTGATTGTGGAGAATTAGAAGAAGGCAAAGCATATGTTCTCTGTCCAGTAGTTGTAATTTGTTTAGTGGCTTTATACAAATCAGGAATTTCAGATAATGAATTATACACTTCATGCATAGCTTTTATCACAAATTTCTTTACAGATGTTTGTATACCTCTGCTACTAGAAAACGTAGAAGATGTTAATTCTGCTTCGTTTAATTCGTTTAATACATTATTTACTAATGTTAGGTATGTGGTTGCCATTTAACAATCCTATTTAATCTTTTGTTATATCTGCATCTAATTTTTTTAATATTAAATTTAAACTTTGTTCTATTGAACGTAATCTAAGTTCGGTAGTATTTACAACTGGTTTAGGCATATCCTTAGGATAAGTTTTTGTTGTAACCAATTTTTCTCGTGCTTTTGAACCTATTTTATGTACTGTCATAATTTTCTTTCTTTATAAAAGGCAGGGGAGTTTTTAACCTCCCCCACCAGATAGCATTAAGTAGCAAAAGTTACATTTTGTGATTCATTATCACCATGTCCATCACAGTCTGCCACGACTGCAAATACTCTTACCACGCAGTTTACTGATCCTGTTGCATTAGTAAGATCAATAGTATCAGCTGCTGCATAATATGCATAGCCTATTGAGGTTGTCCCTAGACTGGAATCTCCAGCTCTAGCTCTAGTTGTTTCTATTCCTGCAGTAGCTGTAGATGCAGAAACATATCTGTCTACATCAGCTCCATCTCCAAGAGATAAAGTACCGGAGTTTCCAGCACTGTCTGCAGTTAAAACATCATACCCTGCGTATAAAACTAATGAATTAGCTGGAAGTTCTATAACTTGCACAACATCATTAGTTGTTATTGTAAATTCGCTAAAGTCTACGATTTCACTATAGACTTTAACGGTAGGTGCATTGGCCGAATGACCAGTTGACCCACCACCTGTTATGGTCCATGTTGCCATTAATCATTCCTCCAATTATGAGTTAAAGTCTGCGACACCTGCGAACACGCCTTTAAAGCCTGATCCAGATCCACGCAATACTTTTCTACCAAATACATGAAGTCCACGTACTATGTCAGCAAAACTATCTGGATCACGTATTACTTCAGTTTTAGCAATATGTGAAGCAGTTGCTACTGCAGACATATGTCCAAATAGAACATACATCTCACCAGATGTTGATGATGGTCCAAAAGTCGCAGCTGCTGCTGTTCCTGCTGAACCTACTACCATAGTATTGGATTGATATAAATCAAATCCATGTATTTTTCTATCAGTTATTCTTCCGTTCATCAAAGCGGATTGGTTACCTGTAGCTGATGCATCCAATATTGCAGGTGTTCCAGCTGCGTCAGTTTTTGCCAATCTGATTTGTGTCCAGAATTGTGGTGGTGCTACACACCAACGATTTTCTTCAGGTACATCATTCTCATCAAGAATTTGTTGAGCTGTACTTAGCATGTTTAATGCTTCGTTTACCGCATTGATAGAAACTGCAGATCCAGCAGTACCTAAATTACTATCGGTAGCTGCGTTATCAGCAATTGCTTTAAGAACATTGTAGTCATAGTTCTTTTTCAATGCGTATGCACCAGAAGAAGTAGCGAGAGCCTCCCAATTAGTGTGTGCTTGTCTCTCCTCAATGTCATCAACTTTAAATGCAAAGTAATTTCCTTGATCAACAGTTAATTGAATTTGATCATCGGAAAGTTCTTGTGTATTTACAGATGTGCCACGAGCATAAGAAGCAACAGTAATGGTAGGTTCTTTTAGTATATTTACAGTATCACCAAAATTCTCAATTTCGCCAGCGTAATCGGTATTTGTAATAGCTTCAGCAACCGATGCCCTACGGAAATATTTAAGAACTTTTTGACTGTATATAGCTGGGGCCCAATTTCCTTTTGCAAGGTTATTATAACCACCAGCTCTTGACATAGTAGCCATACTATAGTCCTCCCTAGTTTAAGTTATGCCTCAAAATCAATACGGCCCTCTTTTTGAGCAGCATCAATTTCAGCTTCGTTTTTTTCAAATTCCCAAGGTTTCATATGTTGTATTTCAGACATTTTCCATATTCTTCCATCACCACCAACATTAATACTTGCTGGATTTGATGTTGTTTTGGACACTGCCTGAGCTGCATCAGATTTCCTCTTGGAAGCTCTTTTTGTTGACGAAATACCCACATCGGCTTTGTATAAATCAACAGTGCGAATTGCCCATCTAGGATCGGTATTGTTTTTACGAATACCATCAGCTATACTGGCAGGTTGTTCCTCAAGCCATGCTAAAAATTCAGGAGTAGCCTTGATTTCATTAAAATCAGGGTGGGCTGAAGTTAGCTGCTTATATGCAGACTGAACAATTAACTTTTGCTCTTTTTCGGTAAGTTCAGAGATCTTAGCCTTTAGATCAGCAGTTTGTTGGTCAGCCATTTTATGTGAAATAGTTTCTACAACTTGATATACGTCTGGGTATTTTTCTCTAAATTGCTCTAACTCTTCTATAGTCTTTGGAGGAGTATAAGCTTCTCGTTTACTTTCAGCAACTTTTGTTTGAGCTTCCAAAGTTTCTTTTTCTTGTTTCCACTCATTTAGTTTCTGATCATAATACTTTTTTAAATCATCATACCTTTTCTTAAAATCATGTTCGGCTTTAGGTTCTCTGTAATCACCGACTTTTTCAGTAGGAACTTCCTCACTATTAGGAACTGCACTCATATTATTTGAATCCATAAAACCTTGAGGCTCTTGCTGGGTAGCTTCTTCAGTGCCAGCAGCTTCTTGTTCTTCTGGATCGTCTTTGTATACATCGTCTTTATAAGCTCCTTGATACATCTTTTCTCTTGCATCATCTTTGATGGGTGTATCAGGTTTATTTGTAGTCTTCAGTTTTTTCGTCATGTTCTTCTCTCCATGTGGGGCCTTTTCTAGGGTAGCCACTTCGGTTGTTGTATGTAGGTGCCATTGAAGAAATGGGTAGCCTACGCTATATTTAGTCCTAAGACTAAAACTCTATGTAAGACCAGCCATTTGGTCTTGTAATACCGGTGGTGTTTTTTGTTGGGGTGGAGGAGGTGGTGCTTCTTCTTGTTGAGCTAGTTTTTCCTCTGTTTCCTTCTTACCACGGTTGTTAATTTTTTCTAATCTGTCATACCCAATTATGTTTGCTAGTGCATCTGGTATGACAACTTCTCCATTTGATACAAGAATGTCTTCTGCATCAGTTGGAACTTTGCCAAAGTTTAATTTTATTCCTTTTTGTTCTGCATACTCTTTTGCAGATTGTATCATTTCATTTATATCTTTTAACCCAGCGTGTCTTACTGCTGCTGCGTTTATTACAAATCCATCACTCTTTGCTGGTACATCATCAGCTACACCAGATTCATCTGCTCCGGCTACATCTACTACACCAACTGGTCCAGCTGCTACATCTCCGGGATTACCTGCGGGTTCTACATTTTCTTGAATAACAGGCGGAACACCTCCCTCAGCCATTCTAGGCATTTCTTGAGGCCTTTCAGGAGCATTCTCAGGGGCATTTTCAGGCACTTCCCTCTGTACGGGCTGTAAAGGGGCCTGCATTTGATTTTGACCTTCTTGGGCTACCTCTATAGCCGGAGACTCTCCAGACCGCAATGCTAGGGCCTCTAATTCACCCGATTTTTGTAACTCCTCTACAGATTTTCCAGTATGGACCTTTACCATCAACATATTGTATTCTTCTAACACAGGAATTATTTCTGCCAACCGTTTTTGTTCTTCCGGTGATAAATTCTGCTGAATTAGCCCTGCTATGTTTTCAGATTCTGCAGCAGAACTACCTTCTGTCAAAAACTCATGGTCTAGTTCTTCAAAATTAAGCATCTTCTATTAACCCTGTTACATATTTAGCTCGTCTAGCTGTTTGTTTTGCCCACCGAGAGTTTCGTGCCTCTATAGCAGCTTCTTTAAAACGATTCTCTTTTAGTAATGCAAGAGTTTTTTTAAACTTTAATAACCCTGTCATACCCAACTGAAATCTCATGTGCATCAACGCCATCTGTGCTTTTGCTGGTACAGCTCTCCACCAAGGTAAACTGTTGTCTAAACTTTTTGCACATTCGTCTATATCGTTGTGTAGTAAATAGATGGCTTCATCTTTTGTAATCTTGCCACCTTTTTCTGGATCTATTAATCTTCCTACACCAATTGTAGCATAACCTTCACTATCTACATATTGATGAAGTACTAGCCCCTCGTGGTCTATCAACGAGTCTACCAGTTCAGATTTACGAAAACTATCTACTACTGTCATTTTTTTGCAAACATTTTTGTTGCCCAACGAATACCGAGTGATGCAGATATTGCACCGATAAAGGTGTAACTATACCACTCTGGTGCATTTGCTACATATTCCCATCCTAACATTACAAACTCTTGTGTCCAAGGAAGGAATGATCCAATAAAAGGCAAAGTTATAACTAGCAATGCAAATTCATCTTTCCAACTGTACTGTTGTTGACGAAGTGCTTCTATGTCATAATTTATTTCTGATTCAGCTGTTCTTTCTATCTGTCTTATTTGAGCATTTACTTTTGCTTGTTCTACTTTTACTTTGTTTTCAGCTTTAATAGTGCGTTCTTGCATGTAAGACTTTACAGGTTCGCTGACTAAACTGATAATTGGTCCTAAAAAACTTAACATTGTTTTTCCTTTAAATTATTGTATATGATCCCGTAAGATTTTTATGTAACATTTCAAATAATGTAGCTGGTCGTTCTCCGTAAGCAACTATATTTTGTGTATGACGACCATGATAATCTTTTGGACTATTTGGATCTGGCCTTCCAGTGTCTCTTCTTGTTGTTACTGTAGTGTATTCTCCAGATAGCGGAGTATTTATTCCTGCGCTTACTGGATCTACTAATCCACCATTTTTATAGGCCATATCTTGATACCTCTTATTAAAATCTTCCATTTTTGCTTTATAATCTTCTTGGCTAGTAATTGGTTGCCCGTTATACGTTGGAGTTCCTGTAACCAGTCCTTCTGTTTCAAGTATTGCACGGATCATTGTACTAGAATCAGAATACCCAGTTTCTCCCGTGCTATCATATCTTGCTAACCGAGGGTTTTCTTGAATAAATTTTTGCCAGCGGTTGCCATTAAATTGTAATCCAAAGTCTTTTACATATTGATTTACATAATCAGCTATACTTGCCCCAACAGCCTGTCCACTTTCTTTTCTAAAAGCATTGTAACCATATCCTGCTGTAGTCATTAACTTATTAGAGCTTGCTTTTAGATCAACACCACCAAACGCTGGTTTAGGTTTGCTTCCTCCAAAAAGATGACTCAATGCAAATTTTGCTGCGTGTAAAATAGCTATTGGTACAGCTGTTGCAGGATTAATGAGTGTTATAAGGCTTGTACCAGCTCCAAATAAATCTCCTTTTTTTATACCATCATATATACCATAAGCACTTGCAAGATTTCCTAATGTAGCCCATGTACTAGACGCTGTAGATTTTGCTTGTCCTGCTAAACCCGTTTGAAAAGGAACATTGCCTGATGCTCCTACGTTAGTAAATGTAGATAATCCTGTTTGTGTTCCAGCCCGTACACCTAAATTTGCTAATCCTGAAACTGCTCCTGAAGCAAAAGGCATCATAGAAACATTGCCTTGGCCTGCTAAAGATGCCGGTGGAGCAGAACTTAATCCTACGGAAGATTGTGTTGGGTATGTTCCTAGGTATCCTGTTGAATAAGGTTGGCGATAGCCTCCTTGTGAAATATCATAAGCTCCAGTAGTTTGAATTTCTGAAGGTGGATTTGTAAAAAAATCTCTTATAGATTCATAACCTTTTATAGCATACCTTTTTGCTGGATCTACTAATTGTTGTAAGTCTAACTCACCTATTGGTGGTGGAGTATCTAAATCTCCTTCAGCAGCTGCTTCGGCAAGTTCTTCTTCTGCTGTTTTTCCTGATATGCCTACAGGTTTTAATGCTGCATCTGGTCCTGTGCCTCTACCAATATTACTAAACTCTATTGGATCTGTAGTAAAAGGAGAAGAACTTTTAAAAACAGCATCTATTTTATCTGATGCAGATTCAGCATCTGGATCTTCAAAAGTAGATAAATCTCCAGTAAATAAATCTTTCTTTCTTAAATTTACAGCAATATTACCTTGAAGTTGCACATCTACTTTATTTGCATCACTAGGTTTTATATCTTCTGGAGTAAGAGACTCTGCAATATCTTTTTGCATCTTCTCAGCCATAGCAGTATCAAATTGACTTTCTGGTATTTTGCCAAAATTTTCTTGGTCTAAACTTACAGAAGCTGAGTCAAATGTGTTTTGTTCAATTGCCATTCCTGTTCATTTCCTTAAAGTTATCCTTCAGTTTGAGGAGCATTTCCAGTAAACCCGCTTTCCCCTGCAGCCGGTACACCTCCAACTCCGATGGTGCCATTACCAGTGCCGTTAAGGTCTGCTTGTGGAGGTCCTTCAGGTAGTCCTCCAACACCTGCCATTCCATCTTGTCCTGCCCCAGCAGCGGGGCTAGGGCCTTGAGTGGCTCCTTGAGCTTCTTCAGGTTGTTGGGCATCTTGTAATCCTTTGAGTATTTCTGCGTAAATTTGTGCTTCATTTACATCATTAACTAAGCTATCTGGATCAATATCCTGTGATATAGCTAGTTCTTTTAATAAATTTGGTATTTTAATAAATGGTGCAAGCATAGGGTTGCTTACAGTTTGTAGTAACATAGTTAATCGTTGTGAACGTACTTCTTTTTGCATTACAGAAGCAGCACCTTTTGGTTTAATTTCTAAATCACCTATTATATCTGGATTATCATCATTAAACTGCATGTTCCATTGAAAGAAAGCTTCTCCCATAGGTTTTAGTAAATAGTCATCTATGTTTTTAATAACAGTTTTTATAGATAATCCTGAAGAACCAAGCAACATAGATAATCCTGCAGCTGTTCTTCCTGTACCAGTTACACCAGTTTGTCCATGCATGATACTCGGTATACCTGTTTCTTCATCAGCTAATTGCCTTGCTTTATCATACATTTGTATGTTTTCACCAGCGGTACTAGGAAATTTTATACCGTTTACAGCGGTTCCAGTGACTCCTGATTGCCTTCTAAACACTTTTCCGGGAAAAATATCATAATTCTGTCCGGGTACAAGAGATGTCTCATCTACGTCAAATACAAGGTTACCAGCTAGTGCTAAGTTATCTATAGCCATACGTACATGACCATTCATTAACATTTGTGCATCTTCCATGTTTTCTGGAACTCCTACACCCCATATTTGATAAGGACTAAGTTCATACGGAAATGCATAATATGGCATTCTTTCTGGTGTAAATGGATTAACACAAGCTCGTAAAACTTGTCCTCCAGAAATCCAGATATTTACTTGTGCTTGATCTAATGGATCTAAATCTTCACAACCCTCTATTCTCATACGTTGAGCAACGGTAGCATCTAACACACCCCAATATTCAAGTACCTCGTAACGTTCATGTTCATTATATGGTTCATTTTCATCATCACGTATTGTGTCTTCAAAATACTTTTCCATATAATTGCCACCACCAGCAATAACTGTTCGTATAGCTTCTGGATCAAACATGGGCATATTCATAAGATTACGTAATTGAGAACGATTCATTTTATGACGTTGTATTACATATTCACAATCATGTATGCTTGTTGCAGTTGGATCAGGATATATATCCCAAATACTTACTGCTTCAATACGGGGTACAAGCTTATCATATGGCATATAAGCTCTTCCTTCTGGTGTATCCTCCCATTTATGAATAGTTTTACCAAAATTAAATGGGCCTTTTATGATTCCTGTACCTAACAACGCTGATTCAAAAATAGAATGACGTAAAACATTTACAGCATTAGTATCTGTAAGTTGGTCATGAATTACCTTTTCCATTGCCAATGCAGAAGATTTTGCTGGAGATATCTGCGGTTCACCCATTTTAGCTGGACCTTCAGCTACAGGAGCTTCAGGACCAAACTTATTTATCATAGAACCTAAATAGTCTAAATTTTCATCCGCAGCTTCAGTTGCTCCCGGTGGAAAATCTCTTCCGTCACCCTCAAAACCATATGGATCAAGTATATCATCCGCAGGAGTTTTTAAATGAGCAAATTCTGCAATACCTTCTGGTATAGGTGTATGATCTACAGTCAATGGAAACTTTTTATTTGCAAATAAAATGTCTACAATTTGACCATAAGCAGCTAGTACTTTTGTCTTTGTTATTTTTATAAATACTTTAGACTTTTCAGTACTTGTATACTGTGTAGTAGAATCATAAACTCCACGAAAGTTTTTATACGCTTTTAACCAGCGTTCTTCGTGAGTTTGTCTACCATCTTCAGCGATACGCATACGATCTTGAATTAGTCCTATAACTCCAGAACCGTCAGATACTTCTTCTGTTATATCAGTTGGATCAGACATGCTGTTTCCTTTGTGTTATTAACCGTGTTCGCCTTGAGTTACTTTACCTTCTATTTTACCAGCAGCATTTCTGTGATTAGTTTTAGATGATGGAGAATCTTGTGTTTGTTTAAATTCACCAGAATTTGCTCCCATTATCGTTGGATCTAATCCCTCACGGTGTAATGCACTTTCATTAGCTTCATTCATTGCACCATGTTTTACACTGCGTGTAATATAGTCGGAACTATAAGCTCCTTGTACTCCTTTTGGCATAATTGCCTCCTTTTGGTTGGTTGTTGTTAAAATCCTAGCTCGTTCATAGCTTCAACTATACGAGCATCTTGTTCTTCACGTTCTCTTTCTTTTTGCTGTTGTTCTCCTCTTAGAACTCCTTTTCGTATTTCAGCACCACGTGGATTATACCCTTCCATCTCAAATAATTCAGAAGCAACAGGAGATGGTTCTAAACCTATGGGTGATAATGCATCTGGAAAATCAAACGGTGCTGCTTCTGTATCAAATACCTCGTAGCCCACCCCTGTTCCTACAATTGCAGCTACAGGTTTACCTATTTTTGTTCTTGCTATAAGATCTAATACTTTTTGTGAAAGTTTTTTTGGTTTCTTTAACATGTCGTCTGTTTGTGCTCTTATCTCTGCAGCCTTTTGTTTTTTTTCTGCAGCAGATAGTTCTTTACGAGCAATATAGTCATCAGCATCAGCTTGCCCCATTGCTCTTACAGATTCCGATTGATTTAAATCTATGGTTGCAGGAGAGGATAGTACTGTTCCAGCTGCTGGTAAAGACTCCTTAAATCCTTTTACAAGTTGTGTTGAGTAGATTTCGTCTGTTAATAAATCTTGTGTAACTGCAATTCTAGCTGTCTTTTCTGATACGTTATCATACCCTAAATTACTTAATAGTTGACTTACAGAATTTGTTCCTGTATATGCAGCAACTTTAGCAGCTACCATATTACCAGATTGTGTTACTTTATTTTTGTTTGTTCTACTTGTTACATATCCCGCACCTTCATCTACACCTGCTCTTCCGGTTGCTATTCTTCTTTCAGAATCTGGTGTTCCTAACTCTACATGCATAGATTCATTTGCATTTCTAAAATTATAAGAAGTAATGTTTTCTGTAACATATTTTTCTACGTTAGGTTTATATACTTGTACCCCATCTGGAAAAGCTATTTTTAAATTATCATTAATAATTTTTGTAGAACCTTTAATGTCAGCAAAAAGTGGTCCAGAAGTACGATTACCTTTTTGTACTCGTAATATATCTAATATAGGATCAGACAAAATTATAGTTTTTTTACCGCTTTTAGTAGCTGCAGCGTTTATAACACCTGCATTAAAATTTATTTTTTCTATATTTAATCCATCCATATCAGACGGTCTAAATCCTCCAAGAAACATAACAGAAGCTAAATTTTTTGCTTCACCATCTAAATTTGCAATAACAGAAGGAACCTTTTTGTAAAAATTATCTGGAAGTTCACTTATTATTTTTCTAGCACGTCTTTTACTCCAGCCAGATGCATCTTCGTAGGCCTTTGGGCCAACTTCTTTTTCTAATAAAGTAGAAAGATACCCCCCACGTTGTGATAACCCTGCACCTTCAAATACAGCATTTAATCTTATTATAGATTTAAGAACAGAAGCTTTTCCTCTTTTTGCTAAACTTCCTGTTATAAAAATATTTTTAAGTAACTCACCCTGTCCTTGAACTTGATTTGGAGTTAATTTAAGAAAAGTAGTCTTTTTTCCTTTACCTAAATTTATAGTATCTAAAGATAACAGTTTTTTTACAGCTGCAACTTCCCCTTTATTATTAGGATTTTTTTTAACTTCAAGATCAAGTAACTCATCAAATGTCATATTCATTCTATCAGCTACTGCACTTTTACCTGTAAAATCTATTTCAGCCATCAGTATCCAAATTCCTCACTAAATGTTGGTTCATATCGTTGTGTTTGTCGTCTACTATAAAACGGTGTGCTTGAATTATGTAAAGATCGTACCATCATCATATACCGTAACGCATCATATGCGTGATCATCTGCTTTTGTATCTACATCCTCTGGGTTGTGTTTAGATAAAGGTAATGTAGGCAATGTTCTTACAAGATTAGTGCAATTTTCCATAATACGAACTCTTGGTTGTCCTCGGCTATCACAGGCCAATCGTCTGTGAACTTCTATCTTTCCTGCCAATCTATTTCTATCTGCTGGCACCCATCTACACCCTTTTCTATTCATTGTTTCTGCTATACTTGGTCCTAGACCTACTTTATTCCAACAGCTGGAGTCTAGTACATTGATTTGCATAATTGGATCGTTTCTTTCTAGCTCTAGAACCAAGTCTCCCAATGCTTCTCCGGTTTGATTTTTTATGTATAATTCTCTATAGATCCAGATGTTGTTATCCCAGTCTATAGCACCCCATAAAATACAAGAAGGGCTGCTGTAACCATAGTCTCCGGAACGTATCCTAGTCCAGCCATCGGGAGGATCAAAGGTTTCCACCACATGTAAGGTTCTGCTGAACTCTGTAAAGGCTGCTCCTTCTGCAACATCCCAATCTCCTTCTAAAAGTCTTTTTCTTTCTACCTCTGGAAGTGAAAGCAACATTGCTTCATACTGTCCATCTATAGCAAGATATGGATTATCTGTCAACCTTGCTGGTATAAATTTTTTTAAAAATAACGGTTCGCCTGATTTAGTATGACCAACCGGATAACGAATAATTTTATTTGTATCAAAATCCTTAGCCCAAAATGCCTTATTTGGCGGTGAAGGATCTATGTACATCTTCTTTACCCACCAACCTCCAACACCACCGGGATTAGCTGTGCACCTCATATATAGGCCAAGCTGTGGATCGGTGCTTCTCAATCTGGATCTTAGGTAATTCCACACGTATGGTGTGGGATACTGTGTTATTTCGTCTATACCTATCCAATTAAACGCTTGTCCTTGATATCTTGTTACGTCTCTGTCATCATCTACGTAAGAAAACCATATTTTTGCCCCAGATGGAAACTCCCATGTAGATTTTGCCTGTTTAAATACTGCTCCGGGTACAGCTTTTGTATATAATTGCCTACTTTTGTCTATTAACTCTGTTAATTCTGGTAAAGTACGTCTTAAAAGCAATCCTCTGTGGTTTGGATTACCTACATCTCTTAAAACATCGGCTAAAAGTGCGTATGATTTACCCCCTCCAGCTGCTCCACCGTATAATACGTCTCTTTCTGGGCTTTCTAAGAACTCAGACTGTGGTCCATCATTAGCTTTGAATACAACTTCGTTCTCTGCTACATGATTTCTTACTTTTTCTGGTAAAGCAAGGAGTTCTTCTTCTGTTATCGGCTCTTTTCCAACCCCTTTAAGAGCTGCATCTATTTTGCCGATGCTTTCTTGTAGCTTATTTGCCCTGTATCGTGCATTTATAGCACGTTTTGATTGTTTTTTTGCATTTGCTCTAGCGTTAGATAGCTTTGTTGAAATAGACTTTCGTATCTTTTTACTATCAAGCTTGGCTGTTTTTGCCATCTAAATACGTTCCTAACTTACTACGTTTTTTTAATCCCTCGTCAGAGATATACCTATCTGTTTTTGCTAATAACCATTGGCTTGCTTTTCGCCATCCACAAGACTTTGCATAAGTTAATGCTTGATCTAGTGCTTGTAGTTCTTCTGGTATAGGAGATAAATGTTTTTCATCTTCTGTATCTAACACATACCCAAATGGTATAGTACTGGTTTTTCTTCTTATCTTACCACCGGCTACTTTCATTAAACAAATTCCCCTGTTTTGAATCATATAAATTATCTATTGCTTGTATTTTATCAGTGTTCTCTGCAATAACACCTAACCACTTATCCATTTCTGCTGTAATATCAGAATGTTCTCCAATACCTACAGCAGAATGCGATAAAACATCAAGATTAGCCTTAGCTATTTCTATTTCAGCTCCGTACTTTTTTCTTAATGCCTCTAGTCTCATAGTTTAACCTTTTCTTTCGCCTACAAAGAAGCCAATAGCACCAGCACAACCACAGCAAATCATAACAACACTTTGCCATAGATCATTTGGTACCATTATGCCTAACATTGCAAATACACCACTAAGTGCTGCATAAGATGAAGGTTCTTTAAATCTATTCATTAATTCAACCATTATCGTTTCCTCCTTTAGTTGATGTCATACATGCACAAGGATTATCTTCTGTACATGTACAGTTTTCACAGTCACAATTTTCGCATGTACAAGTTTTGTTCTTTTTAGAGTACATGTTGTCGTAGTTTTCGTAGTTTTCTGTACCTATAGAAATTGCCATACTCCCTATTGTCCTGCTAACGGGTTATTCAATGCTCTTTCTAGCATTGTTCTTAATCTATCCTCTAGCTCTTTTAATTTAATATCTATCGTTTCTATACGTCTTTGTGCATCAGACTCAATCGCTGTTCGTTTTCCGTCAAAACGATCCTCTGCATGTTGAATTAAACTGCGAATATCATTTTCGCTTGTACGTATAGAAGTACGAATCTCTTGTTCCATTGTTCTAGACCGTCTGTCTACCGCAGCTATTTGATCATGTACATCATGTACATCACTACGTAAATCAGTTCGTATGGTTCTTGCGTCATCTTGAGCTGCACCTACTAACTCTTTTACTGCAGACATTTCAGTACTTGTGTTTGTTTCTAAACTTGTTATTCTTTCTTCTAATACATCCAGTTTTAGATTAAAACCAGAAAGATCAGGAGCAACGTATTTATCAATTTTTTCCTCCATAGCTACCCACCGAGCATATCCTTCAAATCCAGCCCAGAGAGCACCACCTAAAGTTCCCAGTAACGGAAGGATTAATAAAAGTTTCCCTCCACGAATTTTTATACCTTTATATTCTACCTCGTTAGTCATATTGGTCTTGAATCATCCTTTCCATCTGTAAGCTTGATCTAACACTTATATAATTACCTAACGGATCAGGTAAAATTTCATCGGTATAAATATCTTCTGGAACATACCATGTAGGTTGTATTTGTATAACCTGTGCTTGGTACGTAGATATGTTTGGTCCTAATGCATTTACAAGAGCTAAAGTTGTTACTTGTGTTACAGGGTTATAACTATTTGGTAATCCTGCTATTATTTGTTTTGCCTTTTCTTGTTTTTGCTCTTGTTCCTTTGTTGGTTTGTTTTCCGCTACTTCCTTTGATTCTTCTTTTGCTTCTTCCTCAACTACTTGCTTTTCTTCTTTTGGTTCTTCTTTTGCTTCTTCCTCAACTACTTGCTTTTCTTCTTTTGGTTCTTCTTTAGCAACAGGTTTTTCTTCTTGTGCTTCTTCCTGTACTACTTCTTTTTCCTGCGATTCTTCAGTAGCCTCTTCAGCTTCCACTGGACTGCTAGTAGTTGTTTCTTCTTGTGGTTCAACTTCATTTTTAACTTCGTTCTTAATTTCAGGAGTTGTTTCCATTTCTGTTTCAGCAACTTCTACTGGCTCCTCTATATTTTCTTGCATGGATTCTTCTACTACTGGCTGAGATTCCACACTTGGTTGTTCCATTATAGGTTCGGCAATAGGTTCTACTTCCATACCTATTTCTTCTATCTCTGCCACCATTGTTTCTACTTCTACCATCACTTCATTCATGGACATCTCCCCCATATCCATATCCTGAAACATACCCTCAGAGACACCAATATTTACTGTTTCAGGCATACCCTGTTCAAAATCATCTGGTGGCATGGACATATCTGGCATTTCTAAGTCAATTACTGCTATGTCCTCTATCTGTATTTCCTCAAAACTATCTTCGTTTGGTAGTGTTGTTACACTTGTATAGCTATCCATGATAGTTTGTGTTATTTGTTCTTGTGCCTGTATGGGTTGTAGTATTTCTACCCATGTTTCTACAGTTGTAGTTATTACATTATAATTAATAGTGTAGGCCACATTATCAAAAAAGTAATTTTTAGCTCCACCTATTCTTATAAACACCCTATCAAGATCTCCTGCAAAATCATATGTTCCTGAATATGTTGTTGGAGTTTGATGGTTTTCTAAGGTTATCTGCCCAGTATCCCATTGTAATATGTTATCGTTATAACCTTTTGTTTGAAAATACCCTGTTGTATTTGCTTGTGAATGGTGCATTTGTAGTTCCCATTCTAAAGCACCACCTTCAGATATGTGAAACTGAGATATATCCACATACTGATCAAACGTGGTTAAGCTGTTTGATGTTCCCTTACCACATCTTCCACTTCCGAAATAGGATTCACAATTTGGCATACTTGCCGGTCCAAGTCCTCCCCAATCATAATCCATGTCTCCGTGCTTGGTGTTCCCCACAATACCTGTATCTGCATGGAGGATGTCTTCTGTGGTTTTGTGTTCCACCGTTGTAGTTGTTTGCGTAACTTCTCTAACATTACCTTGTTCCTCTATTTCCTGTACAACTGTATCGCCTTCGTCTAATAACTGTGCCTTACTATATGAAAAATAAAATAAGAAGAATAGAGAAGATACCAAGAGCACCTTCATCAGTGATGATTTCTTCATTTTTTACATTCTCCTTTACCCATTGATCATAGTCTGGTCTTTTCTTAGGATTATTCGCCCACTCTTCTGCAGCTTCTATTCCTATCTTACCCATGTATGGACAGGGAGTTCCGGCCATTTCCATCGCTTGAAATACACGGGAATCTTGGCAGAGCATGGCTACAGCTCCTACTTTCATTCCCATACGGTACAAAGCACGAGATAACTTTAATCTTTCACAGTTTAAATCTCTTACTGCTGTACCACCAGCCAATCCTAGTATTTGTGTTTGTACCGCTGCAGAAGCAGCAAAGCTACATACATCTTGATTGTTTACCACCACCGATGGAGCACTGGCTGTGCCAACCGTTCTATCTACCGTAGTTGTGCCGGATACTGTACTACTGGTACTTGTCACTGTGTTGGTCTGTGCCAAAGATTCTGTCTGCCAGAAACTTACACAAGCCAGCACTGTAATAACGAACAACCATTTGTACATTACTAATCCTCATCATCAATATCAATTACGTTTGGCATGGGTGCCTTGCTGGGCATCATTACTATGCCATGCAAAGCTTTTACATCATGTTCTTGTTTTTCTATTTTTCCTAGGCCAACTCTGTCTAACAACGTCTGAGCAGCCTTTAGTCGTAATTCCTGTCTGGGGTTTAACCCATCGTCATTCATAGATTCTACTACCCTAGATACAGCAGTAGCCGAATTAACGGCTAGTTCTCGTTTGGATATATCTATGATTTCATCTGCAAGGGCTTTTACAAGCCAAGTTCTAGAAGAAGGAGCATATCCTGCTGCCTCACAGGCTAAGGCTATATCTCCTCTGTTTACAAACAATGCATCAAGAAACTTCTTTTGTTTTTCGGTAACTTCTTTTTTCTTTTCTGGTAGAAGTGCTGAGGTCATCCGTAGGTCTGTGCCTTTCTCACCCCGCCACCTTTGGCGTACTTTTTAACATATCCACCTTTGGCCTTCTTCTTCTTCTTTTTGTCAGCGTCAGCTTTTGATACTTTTTCAGCAGCACTAACCATAGAAGCTGCTTCTCCTGTTCCAACTGTACGACTTGTCAATTTAGTTATGGCATTTTCAAGTTTTCCTAAAGAAAATGCATTATTTTCTTGTGCTTGTTTAAAGAAAGCATTGTTAGCGTTTATTCTGTTAGTTTCTTTTTTATTAATATTGCCGTCTTTATCTTTAACTATTACAGGAAGAGCATCCCCTTCCCTTACTGTTGCTCCAAAAAATATACCTCTTCTTACTGCTGTACTCATCCGTAACTCCTCGCCTTTCTCATTCCTCCACCTTTGGCATAGGTTTTCTTGTGGACTTTGCCACCATGGACCATTTTCTTTTTAATTTTGCCACCCATTGCTTTTTGTTTAATACCATAGGCTTTTATAAGTCTAGCTATATTTTTTTCTGTCATAGGAGTATCCGGTGCCACTTTTCTTAAAAAAGCAATAGTGGCTGCCATATCCAATGGTTCTACCGGAACAGCTACACTTTTTGGCTTACCTTTATCGTTATCACCTGCCATCCCCTACATCTCCGCACAAGCGTAGCAGTTTATTTCCAGCCCTACAGATATTTCATTCACTTGTGGTTTATTCCAGTTTCTCATCGGATCACTTCCTTTCATGTGTGATAAAGTTACATAGGTATCAGAGAGGGATGGCACATTATGAAAGTTAGCACTTTCCTCCGGAGATAGAATATTTATTAGTATAACCTATCCCCCTCTTCGTGGGAGTGTAGCGTTTACTCCAAGTCCTCATGTACATACACTTGTTGCAAAACTTTGAGTAGTTTATGTGCTACACTTACCTTTATATTATAGCGTATATAACGATGTTGTCAAGAAAAAAATAAAAAAAACTTGACAGGTCTGAAATACGGTGTATAATGAAGGTACCCCCGTTGGGTTAGATACATATACCTCCCCCTAGCCTCCCCTACAGGTAACTAATAGCATGGCACACTCTCCAACCAGTGGAAAATCCTCTAAGGTGGGCCTTCTGGTTGGTACCTTAAAGTATGCCCAAAAATTTCTGGTAGGGTGCCTAAAAAATACACAAAATTGTGCGTGATTGCATACAGTATACCGGGTACCCCCCACTGTCCCTTGCGTGCGGGTAACCCTTTGTTTTTATTTACTTTTACTGTTACTTCCTCAATGATGGAATCACCCCCCAAGATATCCCACAAGATAATATTACAGTTGGATATGAGGTAAAACAAAAGTTCCGCATCATGCACACGCAAAAGGTAGGGGCTGACAATTTTTCTAGTTGGCAAACTTTAAGGTTAACTGTAGGGAGTACAAAAGCGTATCTTCTATGGGCGGATATAAAAAAACCCTAGCGGTTAAACTAGGGTTCCTTTGGGGAAGTTGTGGCTAGTCTTTAGTTATACCATTTATCTTTTATTTCTATTTTCCTAATGGCATCTTTAATATTTACTAACTTGTATTCGTTAGCGTTTACCTTCTGGCGTATCTTGGAGCATGGCACACCCAAAAACTTAGCAAGGTATTTGGAAGTTGTTCTTGAATAGTCCCAAGTGTGAGAATCTAACTCTACCAGATCAACTTCAGCTATCCAACGAGCAACCCAACTGTTGTATGACTTAAAATATCTGTCACCGTTGGGCATTGTTACGAAAGTTTGATTGTTTGCTATGTTTTCTATTTCTAACATGGTCTTAATCCTTTCACAGTTATTGTAAATATAACCTAGTATAAACATAAAAGTTATATTTAGTCAAATTTCTTTAAATCCTCACACTCTGCAAAAGCGTTTAATAATCCTTTGGTTTTTCCGAATGATTGCATAAAAAGATCATAGTTTTTATTGTCTAACTTACTTATTGCAGTGTGTAATCTTCCCACCGCATCCGTAATACTATCAGTCCTTGTATCTTTCATTCCAATAGTAGAAAGATATTTTTTAAATATTTCATAAGTCATTAACATTCTATTTGTCCTTCCTCAATGCTTTTATTATATTTATAGCGTTATTTTCAACTGTGTAATTCTTATCTAAATTATGATATTTCCTATCATGCACCATTCCAGAATGAATCATTAACAAGGTGACACCTACGGCTAATTCAAAAGAAAATACAATAAAGGAAAATAGATCATATACTTCAGCGTAGACAAAGACACCAAATGCGGTTAAAGCATGTAGACAAGCAACCCACCCAACTATTTTAATAAATGTCATCATGGTATTAATCCCTTCCTTGTAAATATAACTTAGTGTTTAAACCATAGCATACTTTAAATCTTTTATTGCTTAATTCCTCAGTAAAGTATCTTACAGGATTATCCTCACTGTCATGCGAGTGGTAAGAATTTAAAAACTTAGTCCAGAAGTTTGCACCTTCATAATTTTCCCACCGATTGTCTAATATTTTACTTGTGTTTTCTTTAGTGTTTCCCATTTTAATAGTAAATGAGTTTTGTTTTAATTTTATAGTTTCATATACTAACATAATGTTCTCCTATATAAGTTAAAAAAAAGTTAAGTACATTATATACTTAACTTTTCTTTTTTGTCTATATTAAAGATAATATTATTATAATTAAAACAATTATCCATGCTATCTTAAATACTGCATTGATTATCTCCATAATGTTTGCCTTGAGTGTTATAAGTTAAAAACATAGCTATTATGCCACCGCTAATTCTTCTAAGTTTTTCCAACTATCAGAATCCAACATGTTACGAACTGCAATCTCTCTTTCCTTTTGAACATTTGCCTTTTGGCTCCCTTTTCTGCCTGTAGACAATTCTACAACTTCACCTTTTTTGTTGACAGTTTCCCATGTCTCGTCAGTGTGAGTAGACCAGTGTGTGACAGCATTGTATAAAGCCCAAAGTGTTTTGCCTAAACTGCCCTGTTCCTGTTCATATCTGTACAGCAAATAATCTGACAGTCTGGTATTGATATTGGCACTAGTTTTATCTAAGTCTTTTAATGTCTCAACTGTTCTAGATTTTTTATAAGCAACAGTGTCAGCTAATAACTTAGCAACTTGGTTATCAGTAACCTTAGCATTAGACCAAAGTTTAAACTTATCCCCTTGAGTTTGAAATACATCTAATGTGCCATTAATTTTTGACAAGGCACTTGCAATGGATAGACCACCTGTATGTTTCCTTCTTTCATGGTAAAACTTTTGACCACCAAACACTAAGGTATTGAGACATAGACTACGATATGCACCTATAAAAGTTTGAAATGCCCATGATCCGTCTAAACTGTTAAATATATCAGTTCTTAATTGTACAATATCCCCATCTTTAACTTTATAATCATGGCTGTTAAAATGAATTGTTCTCCTTGCTTTTGCACCATTATCCCATGTGGCATCAATAATATCTACATTATCCGTATCAATGTTTTCATTAGCTAATAGTTTTTCTACATGCTTACTATACAGACTATAATGTGGCACTGTTTTGTACTTAGTAGAATGATTGCCTATAAAGTCTCCTGTATCAGAACGAATAATTGCCTTCTTTCCTTCGGCTACTCTTTCAACCCCTACATCATTTCCATTTATATCTTTACTTTCAAAATAATAATGCAACGGCACTTCCTGTACACCAAAATCAAATAAAGATAAATCCTTTAAATTTTTATGCACTTTAGTTTCTGGTAGCTCATGAGTAGAAGTACCCATTACCTCATCAACTTGTCTTGTAGTAGTATTATTATTGTTCATTAAATCGTACATTTTGTTCTCCTATTTTTATTGATTAAAAAAACTATTCTTATACAGAATAAGACCAATTGCAAACAAATAATTAATTATTTTTTATTCTGTACAGAACTTTTTTTTTCTTTTCCAATATCTCCCACAATATGATGTCGTAAAACTGTTCCGTAAGGTAATTCCTGTACAAAATTATTTAATGTATCTATATCTTGTTGTGATTGACTGACAATTTTTTGCTGTGGCTGACTGACATTTTTTCTGGTATGTTCCCATTGTAGCCGTACTCTACCATAAGTACCATAACAACCACCTTGCTCCTCATTGCCTACTAAATCTTTTTTACTGCCATGAGCATGAAACACGATGACAAAATTTCTATCCTTCCTTGCACAAAGATCACAGTCTATACAACCAACTTTTTTATTATACTCTGACGGACAACGAACAAATTTTATTTCTTTATGGACAAAGTGTTTTCTGACATTTTTATCGGACAAAGTTACTGTCGTGGGATAACCTTTATTGTGTACAGCAACAGCATCATTGACATTATCTGTAGAACGATTAATTGTCGTATGCTGTTTACTATCTCTTATTCTGTACAGAAAGTTAAAGTGAAAGTTTCTATTTTGTTTAAGTGATATATCCTCAAATTTAAAATGAGTATAAGTCCATGATCTACCACCTCGTGGCTTGGCATCTAATACAGCATCTAGATAATTCCAGTCAATTTGCCCTGTACTGACAGTATCGTTAGGATTCAATGGACAAATTTTAGGGCAAGTACCGAAAACGTCATTTTTGCCAGAACGATAGGTTACAGCACAATCGGTGGTTTTAATGGCTTGGCTTTTTTTAACTGTTTTTAACATTAGGGTATCCTCCTACCAAATCCACGTACACTTGTCCATTAAAATTTGTTTTATTATTATGCTCGTCTTCTACAGATATATAAACTATATCCTCACTGCCATACTCGTGCTGACAACTATTAATTTGTACAATGGCATCACTTGGCAATGTTTCTAATGCTTTTATCAATAATTTAACTTGCATGTTTCTTTACCTTCTGCTCGGTTATGATTGCTTTACCTTGTACAACCTTAACATCTATTTTCTTTCCTGTACCTAGATGATAACCAATTCGTGCATTTAATTTTATTAGATCAAGATTGTTCTGTACAGTAATAACTTCATGTAATTTAGTTTTTTTCATTTTCCCATTCTCCTTGTCTATTTTATTCTTCTTTTATATTTTCTATAATATCACAAATATAAATATCTCCATTCTGTACAGCATTAATTAAAAATTCTTTATGATCAATAGTGCCATTGTCTAAATTTTCACCTGTTTGTTTATCTACAATTATACTTCCAATGTCTACTATATATCCAGCTACCATCTCCATTCTCCTTGTTTGTACAGAGACACATTTATAATATCTTTAGAAGTGTTTTATTATAATAACAAATATCTTTATAAGTGTTCATAAATGTATCTCCTATAGTGGCAAGGCTTTCTCTATGCTTACTTTCCCTTGCCACAACATAAACTAAATCACAACTAAAAATACTTGTCAACTATTTTTTCTTTTTTCTAAAATATAATCTAAATCATTCTGTGCCTTTTCTTTTGTACTGTACAGAGTAAGGTATTGTTTTGTTTCCGTATTATATATAGCATACATAAAATAATTATTTTGCTCGTAAGGTAATATTATTAAATCGGCTGACATTTTATAAATTATTCTCCCTATGTTCTTTCCATACTTCACTGACAAATTCTTCCAAATACTCCTCTGCATAATTAGAGTCAAGTGACAAATCTTTGTATTTATCTGTTGACAAAAGTTTCTCAGCTTGTTTCGTGGCATCGGCAACATCGTCTGACAATTCTTTGACAATTTTTTCCACAGCTATTTGAAAGTCTATTTCTATCTCTAATATATCTTGCTTGTACTGTGTCATAGTTTGTAACCTTCCATTGTAAACCATTTAGGCATAGGCCTTGACTTTTCCCACTTGGCTATGTCTTTCTTGTCGTTGACATAATATCTCCTGTATGCCCTAACTGCGTTGTTATGGATACGTAACTTAGTAGATTTATATTTGTCTGGCATACACTGTGGGTGTGGTGTTTTTTCCGTATCTTGATATTGCAACGTACCCCAATCTGTTTCTCTTAAATCCATAATAACTTGCTGACATTTATGTATCTTATTATATCTCCTAGTGTACTCAAAACATAACTCCATGCCATGCTGTACTAACCAACAAAAATTATCAGCACTATCTCCTGCCCATAATGTACAGGGATGATTTTTATGTACCTCTCTATAAGGCACTAAATGGCCTTGTCCATGTCTATGAAACACAGAACATAACATTTGTGCTGTTTCTAATGGCATCTTGACAATGTGCTTGTCACACTGCATTTGTGCTGACTGTACAGGACACTCGTCTAGTACGAATATGTTCATGTCAATCTCCTTCTAATTCTTCTAAATTAAAATCTACTCTATCCTCTATACTATTGTCAACCATTACTACATTTCTTATATCGTCTTTAAAAAAACCATAGCACTCTAACTCTTGATTGCATTGTTGTAGCTTGTGTATTATTTCTTTTACTTTCATTCTACTTTCTCCACTTTAATTTCCCAAGCAAACTCTCCATCATCATTAGAATCTTCAAATGATATGGCATCATATACATTGTCATCTCCATAATCATCAATAAAAGTTATGTCTACTTTTAAATGGTGTGGTTTTAAAAGTTTATTAATAACCTCAACACTATTCTCTAAAGCATTAGATTTATAGCTGTCGTTAAATACTATTTTCATAACTCTTTACTCCAAAATAATTTTCCATAACTGTTATCTGATCTTGTATATGTTCTAAATCTTCTTTCGTTACATCTTCAACTTCATCTAAACAACAGGCAATAGATATACTTGCTTCTTTTACTGCTTCTACTACTTCTGGGGGTGCAATGTAATCTTCGTTCATAGTTCCACCACCTCCTCTAACTCTGCATCTATATAATCTTGTTTCTCACAACCACACAATTCACCACTGATATGAATGCCACCGTCTTTCACTAAAATTTCCCTTGCTTCTTTTTCAGTCTTTGCTTCTATAGTATAGACATAACAGCATGGCACTGTAAAAGTATATTCTTTCATAGTTCCACCTCCCTTAAAACTTCTTCCAAATCATCTTCCTCAATTCTATCACATATAAACGAATGGTCAAACTTATATGTGGTTCTCCAATATCTTACCTTTCCATTCTTATCTTCAGTTTCAAATGTAAGTTCACTCACACATAAACTTGCTAATTCTTCTTTGGTCATTTCCCCTGTCCTCTATATTTTTTCCATAATCTTCTCTTGTTCTTATTCTTTGGTCTGCTTAAATTGGAATCACCGATAGCTGTTCTTTTTCTAACAGTTTCGTTCCTGTACACAAAGCTACTTCTCATCTACTTTCTCCTCTAAACTTTGTAAATAATCTAATACATCATCTATACACTCCCCAATAGTGTAATCTGTACCTTCGTTATCCTTTGGCAATTTTTGTATATCTTTAGGGACACTTCTTTTTATATCCCACATATCACAAATTGCAGAAGTTAAATCATTTTTATATATCATTATACATTCTCCCATTTATCTATCTTCCACAATAAAACTTCAGCAAGTTCTTTTCTTCCTGCACAGATACCATCACTAATACTTTCTGCTGTATCTTCATCCAAATCGGGATCTGTGTCATCTATCTCTTTCTGTAGATAATCCTTAACTTTTTGTATTAGCTGATTAGCTAAATCGTCTGGGTTACCTCTCATCTACATTCTCCTCTTTTATATTACTTATTTCCTTATCAGTTAATACTATACCATACTCCTCAAGAAATCCATCCTTTACTCCCTGTATGTATTCTTCTTTGTTCTTTGCTGTATAATTATTACCAGACCAACACACAGTTACATCACAATAATATTCATTCATCTACATTCTCCTCTAAATATTTTATATATTTCTCTTGCCAATGTTTACTTAACTCTGTCATAGGAATATACTTATATCCTGTAAGTTTAGCATCTTCTTTAACTTCATCTAAATTTCCATAGATTAACCATAAGGCCTGTGTTGGCTTGTTGTTATCATCTACTAAAACATAATCAGTTTCATTTAGTTTAACCATTTCCGTTCTCCTTTATCTAACCCTTGCACAGCACAAAAACCTTGTCAAGCATTTTTTTCAAAAAAAAAAGAGCAGTCTAATTAAAGACCACTCTCTTTCCTTTGTTGGCATATTTTATACTCCTTGTGTCAATTCACTGAGACAGGTATAATTTTAATCATTTAGCCTGTACTGACATCCTGTGTCCTTTCATGCCTGAACCAACAAAACTTCCTGAATGAGACTTGACTATACAATGTCTCCAATCAGGAAACTTCTCTATACAGCAAACTCTAGCTGTTCTTCATCCTCTCCATATTTACCTTCTTCAAGGCGGTAGTGATATACACCACCAATCCATTTACCAACGACATTTTTTCTGCCGTAAGGTTTTTTTCGTAAACTACGAATACCCGCAGAAGTTCCTGTTTCTAGATAGCCAATTCTTCTGGATATCTCCTGTACAGAATGCCAACCACCGTCTGCCAATACATCAAGTATTCTTGATGACATTCCTCTGCGTTTATGGTATGTCTTTTTTTCTTTTTCTTTAGTCATCTTCTTTCTCCTCATATGCGTTAGGGTGTCCATCTCTGACTAAATCTTGCCAAAAGGCTTTGTGAATTTTTCCTTTATCTTCACCATGCTCTATAGTCATTTGTTGATATTTTAGGTTTGCTTCTTCTATTACTTTGTCATAAGCCCTGTCAAGTTTAGTTATGGCAGAGTAAGTAACATACTCTACCCCACTTTCGTTAATATCTTGTACAAGAGTTTTGACATGATTTATAAGCAATAGCTGTGCATCAGTAACTTCCACCGATTGCACCTTTTCTTTTTTCTTCGCTTTAGCCATATCTTCATTCTCCTTCATTTTTAACTCTTTTTCTAACCATTTTATAAATGACATAATTTTACTCCCCTGTCAAATTTTTTTTCTTTTTCTTTTTATAATGATACAATTCATCTGTCAACTCTTTTATTCTTTTGTATGCTTTCCTAAGCTGATCTTGTACTTCTTTGACATTTTTTCTAAGCAATTCATTTTCATTTACAAGTTTTAAGAGATGTTTCATGGCTATACAGGATCTCCCCAAGGGGTGTACATTTTTATCCTGTCATCTGGAAGAGTATCTACTTTTACACACAAGCTATTAACAGGCCTAGTTCTTATACGAGGGTTTTCGTCACGAACAGCTTTCGTCATAGTTTCTGTCATCAAAAGACACTCTTCCAAATGCAATGGCTCATAGTATACATACTTTGTTAAGTCATCAACAGTAGAACAACTTTTCAAACAAAATGTAATTATGGCGTAATAGAAATACTCCATCAGCTTTTAGTTTCCTCTACAGGAGCATCTTGTGTTCTTTGTCCTTGTAGTGCTTTTATTTGCTTATCTACATTTTCTATATTTGCCTGTAGAGACTTCTTATGCTCTTCCAATGCTTGTATTCTACTGTCTATCTTCTTATTCATTAACGTATTGTATTCGCTATCTTTCATAACATATACAGTTGGTGTCTGCATAGTTGTTCGCATGAAAGCTAGGCCTAAGTTGTGCATATCATCCATCCACATTATATTTCTCCTTCTACATAAATGTTGCCTGTGTTTCCCACAAAGCGTTTGATTATAGTTTTACCACACCTAATGTCTACGATAGTATTTAAGTTTATATTTCTATATCCTTTATTTTTTAAATCATATACAGTTAGGTATTTATCTCTGTTATTAAAATTTTTACCGCCTTTGAAATGTTTTGTAACTTGTAGTCTACAATTCATTTCTCGGACTTCTCCGTTCTTTTTTACAAAAGTAGCTTTAAAAATTTTATGCCCTACAGCTTTCTTAATAGCAGGAGACACTAATGCTTCAGTGTATAGTTTCATCATCATTATCCTCTTCATTATATCTGTCTATCTCAAATACCAATGATATAAATATTCCTGTAAATACGTTTAATATTATACTACATTGATCTACCTTAGATAAACCCAATAACATATACTTATTACATAAGTCAAGTAAATCTTTGGAAAAACTCTCAGTTACCTTTTTATATTTATCGGACATATAGTGTTTCCTTATAGGGTTACTTATATATAGCGATTGATTTTCTGGTTGTCAAGTGTTCGGGCAAAAAAAATTTTTGTTGACATAATTTTAAAAAGGTATTAGTAATGGACATAGATAGATTTATTAGGAGAACTTATATGAACGGAGAGTTTGATGTTGTTGACTTTGTTAAGGCATTATCTTTGCCAAATGAAGAATCATATAGAGGCGATTGCCCTGTTTGTTTTCGTAAAAACACTTTCAGTGTTACTAATACTTCTGGGAGGATTTTGTATAATTGTTACCACGCTGACTGCTCTGTTGGAGGATCTACAAAGGCGGGGCAACTTATTCAGACACAGAATAAACCACAAGTTAAAAAAGCACCTAGAGTAGATTTATCTGTATATGACAAACAATGGGTAGGTTTAGATCGTAGCCAGAGAGCTGTTGACTATTTACAGTCTGTACAGAGTTATCATGCCTACAAACATAGACACGCTACTATACGATATGACATTAAGGAAGACAGATGTGTGTTTCTTGTATATGACGGAATGACATTAGTTGATGCTGTAGGAAGAGCACTAACTAATATCAAACCAAAATGGAAAAGATATGCATCATCTAAAATACCATTTGTGACAAACAACAAAAGTGATTACCTAATAATTGTAGAAGATTGTGCATCGGCTTGTGCTGTGACAATGGCGGATGTACGAGGTATGGCACTCATGGGAACAAATCTCTTGACACAATATTTAAAGTATTGTAAGGGATACAAACAGGTTACTATGGCACTTGACAAAGATGCGTCAAAGAAAGCCATGAAGCTTGTCCATGAGTTGTCTATACATGTAAGAACAAAATTAAAATTATTAGACAGTGATATTAAAACTTGGACAACAGAAAAAATTACAGGAGAATTTGGTTGTCGTGGTTTACCAGATGAGGGGGCAGATTAGTTGACAATAGAAAAGCAGATATTATCGGCCTGTATGGCTACTGATTTCTTTAAGGAAACAGAGGAGGTTGTTTCTAAAGATATGTTTGCTAATGGAGTAGGCACAATCTTTGAAACTATTTCGTCTGCACAAAAGAAGTATGATAGTGATATAGATGTAAATACTTTGCTTGAATTACATAGGAGTAAATATCCTGCGTTGCCTGATTCGTCAAGAGAACCTATAGAAGAAGTTATAAAAGAATTAGATAAGTACAAACCTAGTAACAAAATTATATTAAAAGATCTAATCATTGACTTTTGGAAAAAAGACAAAGCTCATAAAATTAGTGACTTATCAGCTGACATTTGGTTAGGCAACAGTGATGACTTTATAGCGTTAAGAACATTGGTAGATTCAGCTATAGAAAACACACCTGAAGAAGAAGGAAACTTTCAGGAAGTCAAAGACGATGTACAGGATTACATTAATGGGTGGGATCAAGGTTTTGAATTTAAATTTGATTTACAATCGTTGGCTGATAAAATTGGTGGTGCGGGTAGAGGTAATCTTGGTATTATCTTTGCTAGACCAGAAACAGGTAAGACAACATTCTGTACATACTTAGTAGCGGAATATATCCGACAAGGGTTTAAAGTTGCGTACTTTGCAAACGAGGAGCCGGGCCGGCTAGTAAAAGGAAGGGTATTTTCGGCATACCTTAAACGGTCTATAGATGAAATGAAACAAAACATAGAACACTCAATGGAGGTGTACAGAAATGAAATAGAACCAAACCTAAAACTTTTAGAAGGTAGAGGAATAACTTTACAAGAGATAGAAAAATTTGTTGACATCCATAAACCTGATGTGGTAATGGTGGATCAATTAGATAAAGTTGTCATCTCTGGTAATTTTTCCAGAACTGACGAAAAGTTAAGAGCATTGTACGAAAGCTCTAGAGCCATAGCGAAGAAACAGCAAGTGTTGTTGTGGTCGGTGTCTCAAGCTTCGTATGATGCTCAAGGTAGACAGGAAGTAGATTTTAGTATGTTAGAAAATAGTAGGACAGGAAAAGCTGCAGAAGCTGACATTATTATAGGTATAGGAAAGAACTACGGTGAAGAAGAAGATTACATCCGTCACCTTTGTGTATCTAAAAATAAACTTAATGGTTGGCATGGTACTGTGACATGTTCTATAGATATACATCGTGCAAGGTATGAACTATGATTCTTATGGCCGATGGATTTGATGATGCGATTTTAGGATTAGGAAGGAGATGTGGACATGGCGATATTCTTGTGTATGACGTTGATAAATGCATTACTATACTTATAGACAATGATGGTATGACAAGAGAAGAGGCGATAGAGTACTTTGAATTTAATGTAGCGGGAGCATGGATGGGTGAAGGAACACCTATCTTTTTGTACAGGGGGGTAGAGGATGAAGAGTTATCAATACTTTAAAACTAATTCTAAAGGAAATCCTGTATTTAGAAAAAACACTGGTCAAACTTTATGTGAGGTAGAAATATATTTAAAAGAAAATGATATTACTTATGAGTATAGACTAGAGGCTACTGCATTAAAAATTTATAGTGAAGAAGACAAACCTTATATATACTATTTTACTACAGGAAGGTGGAAACCTTATAATGGAAAAAAAGCCCCACATTATCGTAGTGATAATATACAGAATTTTGTTGAAAAATATTTAAATAGGAAGTTTGATGATAACCGTTCTTGACATAGAAACAACATTTAAAAAAGATGACAGTGGTAAGACAGATGTTGATCCCTATACAGGAAACATGTTAGTTTCCGTTGGTTATAAGAATGATACAGAGAACTACCTATGCTTTAGCCATACAGGAAAACAGCCAACAGAAAATGGTTTTGAAGAATTACAATCTGTTCTAGATAATACAGAATTATTAGTAGGGCATAACATAAAGTTTGATTTAAAATGGTTACTGGCGTGTAATTTTAAATATACAGGAAAACTTTGGGATACTATGATAGCGGAGTATGTTATACATGGTGGTGACAAAGTGCCATTGTCTTTATCAGAGTGTGTAAAGAGGTATGGCCTAGATCAGAAACGTACAGATTTAACAGAGAGGTATATGAAAGATGGAATATCTTTTGACTGTATGCCTTGGCATATTGTAGAGGAATATGGTAGGGCTGACGTAAATATAACAGAACAGCTGTACAAGAAACAACGAGAGATTATAACAGAAGAATCTGGGTTAGTGCCAACGATAACCATGATGAATGAGATGTGTCAAGTTCTTACCGAAATGGAAAATACAGGTATGAAAGTTAGCACAGATTCTTTGACAGAAATAAGAGAACAATATCATAATGAATACAACGAGTTACATGAGTTTCTTAACGAAGAAGTTAAGAGGGTTATGGGTGACACACCAGTAAATTTGGACAGTCCAGAAGATAGATCAAAAGTTTTGTACAGCAGAGCAGTGGCAAATAAAAAACATTGGGCGTTGACATTTAATCTTGGATATGAACAGCGTGGTAGTACAAGAAAAAAGAAAAGAATAAGAAAATATAAGCATGAGGATTTTGTTAGAAAGGTAAGAGCCAATACTATCGTGATGCAACAAACAGAGTCACAACGGTGTGGGGATTGTCAAGGTAAAGGATATATTCATCCCTTAAAAAAAGATGGCACAATAGGTAAAGCAAAAAGAATATGTAAGACTTGTGATGGGCAAGGATTGGTATTTAAACCACTAGGCAAAGTTGGTGGATTTAAACTTGTTCCAAAGGATTCCTATGATGTAAGTACACATGGTTTTAAAACAGATAGGCCTACATTGGAAACTCTTGCTTTGTCTGCTAATGATGAACAGAAAAAATTTATTGAGGCGTACATAAAATATAATGCCATAGGAACATATTTGCGTACTTTTGTTGACGGTATAGAAAAAGGATTAGATAACAAGAGTTTTATACATCCTCATTATATGCAATGTGTTACTGCTACAGGAAGACTATCTTCTCGTGATCCTAACTTTCAAAACATGCCACGAGGAAATACCTTTCCTGTCCGTGCTTGCGTTATATCCCGTTGGAATAGCGGTAAGATACTTGAAGGAGACTATAGCCAATTAGAATTTAGAGTTGCTGGATTTTTAGCAAAAGATCCACAGGTGTATGCAGATGTCACTGACGGATTTGATGTACATAAATTTTCAGCAAAAGCATTGGGTGTGTCTAGACAAGAAGCAAAGGCACATACATTTAAACCTTTATATGGAGGAATCTATGGAACAGAAAAAGAAGTCGCCTACTACGATCTTTTCAAGGCCAGATATTCAGCTATTGCTGAGTGGCACATCGCTTTACAAAATGAAGCGATTAAAGAAAGGAAAATCACCCTACCCTCAGGCAGGATTTATCACTTTCCTGATGTGCGTAGGGTTTTTCATGGCGGTGCTAGCCATGCTACTGCTATAAAGAACTACCCTGTACAAGGTTTTGCTACTGCAGATTTGCTTCCTCTTGCCCTTATAAATTTAAGAAAAATTTTAGTTGACAAGGGTATGAAGTCTGTGATATGTAATACCGTACACGATTCAATTGTCCTTGACGTGTTTCCTGATGAGGAAAAAGAGGCGATTGAAATTTTAACGGAGTCTATGTTGAGTATTAAGAATGAAGCCCAAAAACGATACGGAATTGAATACGATATGCCAATCGGTATTGAACTTAAAATGGGAAAAGACTGGCTTGACATGGATGAAGTTTTAACACTATAACTCGTAGGAGAAAGTAATGATGTCACAAGACGTTATGAAGACTAAACCAAGTGCAGTACCTTCTTTGACAAAGATGTCAGTAGAAGAACTAGCTGCATTAACAGGGCAAGACATGCCGAATGCCTCAGAGAATGCAGGCCTTCCTCGTTTTGCCATAAATCACAGTGAGGAAGACAGTGAGGGGCGAACTATACCCCGTGGTCTATTCTCGTTAAAATTACCGGAGACAGGCTCTCATGCTTATGCAAAAGAAGCAGAGCTCAGAATATTCTATCGGCTGTATACTTATAGTCGTTGGGATGTGGAGCAACAAGCTTTTGGCTGTCAAACTATTCAAGCACCAACATTGTCTGCTGATTTCTATGATACGGAAGGAAACTACCGTTGTGGTAGATTAACAAAAGACGAACTAGCAGGTGTTACGAAGGGTAGTGCTGAAGAACTGTTACATAAAAGTGTTAAATGTAACCAAGTACTCTATAATACAGTTAAGCTGATTGATCCTGTAGATGCAGAGGGAAATAAGGTTACCATGCCACAAGAGATTCCTTCTGTATGGTACATACGTGGTTCTAGTTTTCTGCCCGTAAGCGATCACATTAAGACGATAGCTAGACAGAAACAGATTATGTGTACCGCATTGAATAAAGTCACAACTGCTAGAAGAAAAATGGGAGGCAATTCTTATTTTGTTCCTATACTATCTGTAATTAAAACTATAGATATACAGGAAGGTGATCAGGAGTTGATGACAAAATTCTTTGAAACTAAAGAGGCTATCAATAATAAGGTAATGACACAATGGCGTGAAGAAAAAGAAAAGAATGCCAAAGGTGGAGACTTATCTGATTTTGATGAAGTCTTAGCGACTACAGGATAGTCTTTTGTTTAATCCTATACTAATGAAAGTTCAGGGATTACTAGATCGTGCCATTAAAGAAGGCATTGATCTAGATCCTGAGCTGATAGAAGAATTTAAAACACACTGTGGGGAGGCGTTGGTTAAACAACTCTCTAGAGGCAGAGGTAAATACTCTTTGCGTATGAGTGGCTTAGGTAGACCTATGTGTCAGCAGTGGCATGACAAAAATGAATCACCAAAAGAAATACAGTATAATTCTATTATGCGGTTTTTGTTCGGTGATATTGTAGAGGCTATTGCTATGGTTGTTTTAAAATCTTCTGGTGTTAATGTAGAGTCTGAACAGGAAAGAGTTAATCTAGATTTAGGAGTTTGCAATCTAGAAGGAACCCTTGACGTTGTGATAGACGGTAAAGTATGGGATATAAAATCTGCATCTCCCTATGCTTTTTCCAAGAAATTTGGTGGAGAGTTTGGGGGATACAATAAAGTAAAAGAAGATGATACCTTTGGATATCTTATGCAAGGGTACCTGTATAGCAAAGCAAAGGGCATGGACTTTGGTGGTTGGATAGTGGTAGATAAAGCTTCTGGTGAGTGGGCGGTCTGTGAGGCACCCGACTACCAGAAAGATGATTCTGATGAACAGCTATCTAAAGCCAAAGTCAATGCCAAACAAATAGTTAAAGACGCACCGCTGAAAAAAGAATTTAAAGATAAAGAAGAAACTTTCCGTATACAGTATGGCCCACGAAAAGGTGATGTTGTATCTACAGGAAATAGAGTTATGCATACAGTGTGTAGTTATTGTGATTATAAGCTACAGTGTTGGCCTAATGCTCAGATGTACAAAAGAGTTGGTACACAAGCAACACAACGACCTCTTGTGTGGTATACAAAATTAAAGAAACGAGAGGTGGATATATGATTTATCTCTCTACAGAAGTAACTATCGGTGATAGCTATCTCAATGAAACAGCATACTTTGCCTATCCAGAATGCGATAAAGTTTTTGGTGGTGATAGTATTGTAAAAGAGTTACGCAATCATCCCTCTGGCATACCTATCCGCCTAACCTATACGTTTGACCTAGACGAACCGTGGGGGGATGATCGGTATGAAGAGCACATGGAGAAAATAGACAATGACTTAGATACATTATTAACACATGCAAAAAAGAGAGATAGCCTTGTAGTACTACACTGGACAGGTATAGAGGAGCAACGAGCTATATTAAAACAATCTGCACCAAAGACTTTCAAATACTTTAACGAGAAGTTTGAAAAGATTCTATACAAACACACACCGAGACAATAATGGTACTACGACATCATGGCTACCGATCAGACTTTGAACTGTCTATAGCTTTAGGATTAAGAAAAAGAAACATAGATTTTGAATATGAAACACATAAAATAGATTATGTTAGACACGCAACATACATACCTGACTTTTGTGTTAATGATTTTTTTATAGAAGCAAAAGGTTTATTTAACGCTGCTGATAGAGGAAAACACTTACTTATAAAAAAACAACATCCAGAACTGGACATACGGTTTTTGTTTATGAAAGCAACAAATAAGCTGTACAAAGGATCTAAAACTACCTATGCAGGGTGGTGTGAACGGTATGGTTTTAAGTGGTGTCAAGGTTTTATTCCACAGGAGTGGTTAGATGAATAAAGAAGATTTATTAAAGCACAGAGATAAACTACCAAAAGATATGTACGTCATTCTTCTTAAACCAGAAGGTGATGACAATATCAGTTTGGCTATTTTTGACACACATTCAAACACAAAAGTTAGCACTGTAGATTTAGCTTATACATTATCTAGAGGTGTTTTGTCGTATCTTACCAACGACATGGAAACTATAAAGGAACGAGGACAAAGTGTTATACTCAGTGAGTTACTAGAGTTTACAAATCTTCCTGTAACTGATCTTCTTATGGATAGGCCAAAGACAAAGAAACATAATAAGAAAGATAACATAACTTATCTTTTTGGAAAAGATGAAGATGATAAGCAGTAATAGCATGACAAAAAAAGAATTTAAAACACACGATGAAATGATTAGAGATTCTGTAAAAGGAAAGAAAAGACAGGTGGGAGGAAACCACTACATGAATTTTGCAATCATGCCCATAGAATATATTTCTAAAAATAATCTTGACTTTCTTGAAGGGAATATTATAAAATATATCTCTCGTCACAAACATAAAAACGGTGCTGAGGACATAAAAAAAGTTATACATTATGCGGAATTAATATTAGAAATACAATACGGAGAAAAATAAATGACATCATTAATGGGAAGTAATTATTTACCTACAGAGTATCAGGCATTTATACATATGTCTCGTTATTCCCGTTGGTTACCAGAAGAAAATAGAAGAGAAAGTTGGGATGAAACAGTGAGTAGACTTGTTACATTCTTTCGTAGCAGTGTGGAAAACGTAGATGAAAAAACTTGGGAGGATACACAAGATGCTATTCTTTCTCTACAGGTAATGCCAAGTATGAGAGCTATGATGACAGCGGGTAAGGCATTGGAAAAAGAACACATAGCTGGCTATAACTGCTCGTATATACCGATAGATAATCCTAAAGCATTTGATGAAGTGCTGTACATACTTATGAATGGTACAGGTGTAGGATTTTCTGTAGAGAGACAGTATGCAGATAAGTTACCTACAGTACCAGACAGAGAATTTGAACACACAGAAGATGTTATATCTGTGGTAGACTCTAAGGAAGGTTGGGCAAAAGGATTTAGAGATTTAATATCTTATTTGTACACAGCAAGGATACCTAAAGTAAATGTATCTAAACTACGACCTGCAGGTGCAAGGTTAAAAACATTTGGTGGTAGAGCTAGTGGGCCACAGCCATTGGTAGACTTGTTTGACTTTACAATTACAAAGTTTAAAGAAGCAAGAGGTAGAAAGTTGTCTTCTATGGAATGCCATGATATTGTGTGTAAGACAGGAGAAGTGGTAGTAGTAGGTGGTGTAAGACGATCTGCTCTTATCTCTTTGTCTAACCTATCAGATCAACGTATACGTAAAGCAAAGATGGGCGAGTGGTGGAATGATAATCCACAGAGAGCATTGGCTAACAACTCTGTAGCCTATACAGAAAAGCCTGATGTTGGTATCTTTATGAAAGAGTGGTTGTCTTTGTATGAAAGTAAATCTGGAGAGAGGGGCATATTTAGTAGATCTTCTGCACAGGCAAAAGCTGCTGAGAATGGCAGGAGAGATGCATCGTGGGCTTTTGGCACAAACCCTTGTAGTGAGATTATATTACGACCTAATCAATTTTGTAATCTTACAGAAGTTGTTGTACGATCTGCAGACACTATGAAATCATTAACCAAGAAGATACAGATTGCAACTTTTCTTGGTACAGTACAGGCTACATTTACAAATTTTGGTTACCTAAGAAAGAGATGGCAGAACAACACTGAAGAAGAGAGGTTGCTTGGTGTGTCTCTTACAGGAATTATGGATAGTCCGTTGATGAATGGCAGAGAAGACGGTTTAGAAAAACGACTGGAAACTTTGCGTAGTGTTGCTGTAGAAGCTAATAAATATTGGGCAGAGAAATTTGGCATAAACCAAAGTACAGCTATAACCTGTGTAAAACCCTCTGGTACTGTTAGTCAATTAGTAGACAGTGCAAGTGGCATACATGCAAGACACAATCCATATTACATTAGAACAGTACGAGGGGATAATAAAGATCCCCTTACAGAATTTATGATAGATGCTGGTGTACCGAATGAACCAGACTATCTAAAACCAGATCACACAACAGTGTTTTCATTTCCTATGATGGCTCCAAAAGGTTCTGTGTGCAGGCACGACATGACTGCTATAGAACAACTGGAGATATGGAAGATATATGCAAAACATTGGTGTGAACACAAACCCTCTGTTACCATATCGGTAAAGGAAGAGGAGTGGGTACCTGTTGGTGCATGGTGTTGGGAAAACTTCCAGTATCTTAGTGGAGTTTCCTTTCTCCCGTTCTCCGATCACACCTACCAACAGGCACCCTATCAAGATATTGATGAAAAAGAATACAGAAAACTTGCAAAAAAAATGCCAGACAATATAGACTGGCAAAAGTTACAAGATTTTGAAAAGGAGGATAACACCAAAGGATCACAAGAACTTGCGTGTACTGCAGGCGTGTGTGAGCTTGTAGATATATAGGAAATGAGATGGCTGAGGCAAATTTGTTTGATTTATCCGTAAAGGTAAATACAGACGGGAAAGTTGTAACGGAGTTTAATTATATAGAAAAAAACACTCTGGTAGAAGCTTTAAACGAATGGAAAGATGATTACCCAAATACGCATATACTAGGAGCCGTGGTAGAATACCTCAAAAAGGTAGGCCATGCTGTAGAGGAAGATGTAGGAAAGTTGTGTAAGTCCTAGTAGTTGTAAGACTTACCGTAAGTTTTCTTAACCTTTTTCTTTCTTCTCTTTTTAGTTTTTACTTTGCCTCCATATTTGTAACCTATAGTATCAACACCTAAAGAATATTCCTCTGGAGCAGGTCTTATATTTATTGGTGCAAACTCAGGATCGTTTTCATAAGCAGATGGGGGAGCATCGTCTACTCTTATAGTAGGTTCTCCTCTTTGATACGATTCTATATCTCCTCGCCTTCTAGATCCTGCTCTATATATAACATTTTCACCTCTCATAGATAGGTTATCATACCCACGTTGAGGTCTAACTTTCATAAGTCCATCGTCTGCTGTAATGTTTATAGGTGCATCTTGGTCTGGAGTGTTGTAGTTTACCATAGTTTGTTCTCTTAACCTATTTGTAACATCCTCGCCTGTAACTCTTGGAGTCACTGTGCCCATGTTAGCTGCCATCGTATTCTGTATTCTTTGTGCTCTTTCTCCAGCTATTCTACTAACATCATTAGAACTATTTACTACAACTTTTTTTACATTGTCTCCTATAACATCTTTTTGGTCACCATCTCTAACTACGGTAGTTTTACCATTGCGAGTTTTTACGACTTTCATGCTTTTGCGTGTGGCACTGTCTCCCATGAGGTATTTAAATAAATCCCTAACTCCACCATTACCTATTTTGTAATCAGTTACAGGAGATCTACTGCCTTTCAATCTTTCTGACTCTGCCATGCTCTATGTCCTCACTTTACGAGGGCCATTGCTGTATATAACAGCCCCACCATATTTCATTTGTTTTGTGTCTGGATAGCGTTTTCCAGTCATTGGATTAACATTAGATAATTCTATTGCATCCATCATTGGGGTTGGAGGAGCCATCGCTTTTTCTGGCTCTGGTTTTTTTATATCTGGTTTAGCAGACATATCAGATCTACCTCCTTCAGCCATCTTTTTGTAGTATCCGTGTTTTCCGGGCATGTTAGTTTCCTCCCATATTTTGTTGCATTTGTTGTAATAATTCTCTTTCTCTTATAATTCCCCCTGCTCCTATTGGCGGTATTTGATCATAAAGTTTGCTAGGATTTTGTGAAATATATTCTTTATTTTCTAAATAGTTTTCAAAAAGAGCCATAGATTCTCCCATTAGTTGTGGGAGCCACACAAGAGCAGGAACATTTACGCTTCCTGATAGTGGTTTTCCTGATTTTATAATGTCGGCTATTTTTTCTGTAGCTTTAGGATTTAATAATAAACCAGCTATAGAAGCCATTTCATTTGATTTCATTTGCACAACCAATGCTTCTGCACCTATGTATTTAAGACCAGTACGGCCTTGGGCTACCGCATTAGTTCTACCTACATATGAACCTATTGTAAGTTGAGGAAGTCCACGGGTAGGTGTATCTATCAAAGATGTATCAACACCTTTTCGCATTGATGTTAAAGCAGCATTTTCTCCTAAAAGAACAAGGTCATCTACATTTATTCTTTCACCAAAAAGGTCTTTTATAATTTTTTTATTACTTTTTAAAAATTCCAAACTTTCCATAGATAAATTGTATACATAGCTACTTTCCCCTTTTCTAATCATTAAATCACCTACAGATGCAAATTTATTCATAAAGCCTTGTACAAATAAAGTATGAACTGCCTCATTAAACTTTTCTAGTTTTTTAGGATTGTTTAAAGAGATGATGTTATCTTGCACATCTTTTAATACACCAGATTGTAAATCAGTTAGTAAATTCTGTGGATCAGCTTGATATCTGCTTAATTTTTGTAAATCTCCACCAAGCACTTCATCTTTTAAAAATTTAATTCGGTTATCTATTTTTCCTTTTAAAACTTTTTTTGTTTTATTCATTACTGTTTGTGCATCTACTAAATCTTTTGCTAACGTATCCGATTGATCTACAGCTTTCTGTAACCTAGTGTCAAAATCTCGTGCTTCCATAAAATCAAACCGTTTTCTTTTTGTTACTGGATCTATACTTGCTTCTTCTAATGCGTCTATTATTCTCATTTTTTTATTAAGGTTTGCTGTTCCTATAGTTGCTGGTTCTTGAAATACTTCTATCACGTCTGTTACATTTACATCATCTGTAGGAACATTTATGGTTTTACCTGCTAATAATTTTTCAAGATCTCTCGGTGACGCTTCTACAATTTCTTTTTGAACTAATGTAAGAGCATGTAAATTTATTGCTTTTTCAAATTCCGCTTTTAATTTTGGATCAGCTCCTTGAAATAGAGTATCTATATCTCTATATACACCTGCTGCATCATCGGGATTACTAAATATTTGATCGGCCCATTTTTCAGGTTGTAAACTATACTCATGTCCACCAATATATTCTGGCTCTGATCTTTGTCTCCCCCTAGTTCCCCAAGTCTTCTTTAAAAGATTACTTTCTAACGCATTATAATATTTTACATTAGCTTCGTTAGCTTGATTTAATATCTCTCTATTTAATTTAATGTCTGGATCATCTTCTAGTTTTTTATATTCAATATCCATAGATCGTTTTATGTCCTGTAATCCAAAATATTGAAAAGCTTTTATATCTTTAATATCAGGTTTAAGTAATCGCATTCTTGCATTTAATCCACTTTCTATATTTCTTAAATCTTTTGCGGATAAATAAAAAGATGGCATTTTAGATATTCCATCTATACTAATGTTTTTTGCCATTAAAGTTTCTAATATAAAACTTTCGCTTTTCATAGCTCGTTCTATTTCAGCAGGTTCCATTTTAGCTTCTTTAAAAACTTCTCTAAGATAATCATTAAATTGTATGTCAGTAAGTCCTTCTTCCTTTTTTATAAGATTAAAATAATCTTGAGCTGCTTCACCAAACAAATTATCTAAAGCCTTTTGTGTATCACCAATATTATCTCTAAAATCTTGAGATGCACTTCTGTTTATTTTATCTTTTAACGCAAAATAGAACCCATTACCATTTACAACTTTATCTAAAGCATTTGCTTCTTTATATAACGTATCTTTTGCATCTTTTAATGCATTTTTTTGGTCTATTATTATGCTTGCTATATTTTTACTATTAGTAGATTTAGCTTTTATTGGATTTGCATTAAAGGCCTCTTTTGCTATATCATTCATTTCAGCTGCTGCTTCTATTCTTTTAGCATCATATTTTTCTAAAAATTCTATGGCTCTTTTTTGTCCACTTGTAAGTTTTATACTCGCTATTAAATCTCTTATGCTATGATCTACTGCAGGGTTTCCTAATACAAAGTTATCTATTTCTAAATTTATAGCATCTTCTAATTTATCCGCACTATCTACAGCTTCATCTGCTAAAGTTCTTTGCATAAGTTTAAGTTCGTTTACAAAATAACGTACTTCAGTTTGGATAGTTTCTGCTCTACCTTCACCGGTTGTTAATTTTTTGTTTATTCCAGATAAAACATCTTGTAAAACTGTATTTAACTGTTCTGCTAATTCTTGTTTCTGTTGAAAATAATCTTCTAAACCCGCTTGAGCTAACATTCCAGTACGAAATGAACTAGATCGTTTTGCTTTAAATGCAAATAAATCAGGCTCAATACCTCTTAAAACATTTAAATTAAACAAAGTTCCGAGGCTTGTTTCTGGATTTTCTATACCTAAATTCCTAAGACCGTCTACAATCTTTGTAGAATAATCTATAAATTTTAACATACGTGATTGAGACAGTGGAGATAATTCACTGAATGATTTTATGAATTTTTCTCCTTGCTTTATTTCTTTTGGTGTCAATCCTAAATTTGCTAAATTTTCATCTCCTCGTAAAACTTTTGCAAAACCATCTAAAGATAAACCACCCCTAAACTCTTGGATCATTTCTTTTTCAACTCTGCTAAGATCTACTTCATCAGGCTCCACTCCTCCAGTTTCTTTTTTTGCTCTTTGCAACACGGCTTGATCAAAACCTTTTTTTCCTCCATACTCTTTATAGGCTAAATTTGTAGCAGTATTCACATCAAATTTTCCAAAAGGTTTAATAAAAGGATTTATTATATGTGTAGAAGCAATACCTATACCTCTAGCTAAATTATCTAATGCTCTGTAAATACCTCCAGAAGTAAATGTTGCTACAATTGCTCCAGCAGTGTTTAGGCCTCCACCCACTTCCCAATCCATAGACCTATCTAAAAGATAAGCTGTACCACCATAAGCACCTTCTGCAAGAGCTGCACCACCCCACCACTGTGGTCGTTCTTTTCTCATTTGATAAATTTGATCTCTTTTAAATCCACTAAATGATTCTGATAAACGAGTAATTTTATCACCACCCTCTTTTTTTGTTTGAGATAAATCTTTTAATTTTACTCGGATTGTTTTTGATAACTCATAAATTGTAGGAGCCCTAGTTATGCCCCTTTCTGCCAATTCTCTTCTAACGAGTTTTTCTGATTCAACAGCAATATCACCAACTTCACCCCACGCTTTTCTGCTTGCCCATAAACCCGCTACAAATCCTGCTGGAAAAGTAACTCCTTCTATAGCTAAATTAATAGCTAACAATTTAGCCGGCACATCTTCTCTTCTTCCAAATTTATCAGCAAGATCAGATAGTAATAATGGTTTATAATTTCCTTTTTCATCTGTTATATACTCATGCATTTTACCGTCTTGCAAAACCCTTTTTGCAGTTTCTACGTCACCAAAAGTAGCCTTTACTCCTTTCCAAATCCCGACTCTTTGTGCAATATCAGCCCCTTGAAAAACTTCCTCTGTTGTAGGTATAAAATCATAAAAATGATCTAAACCAAAAGTACCCACTACAGCTGCTCCTCCTACTACTGGGTTAGCTATAATAGCACTAGCACCTACAGCGTACTTTATACTTTCTGGACCAAATGTCATATAGTCTGAAAAAATACTTGCTATAGTTGCGGGCCTTCCCTCCGCAGTTCCTAAAGTTTTTAAATCTAATTCGTTTATGCGATCTCTTGTTGCTCTATATATTTCCTCTAGTCTTTCTTTAGGTATATCAGCACTAACAACATATCTGTCTAAAACTTTAGATTTTCCATTTTCATCTGGAGCAGAATATAATTTCATTACATAATTAACTATTTTACCATTATCATCTTTTAAAGCTTTAAATGTTAAGTTAGGTTTAGATGCTTTTCTAATAGTTTCCTTTGCTCGTTTTTTAAAATACTCTTTACGTATATCTTTTGCATCTTCTGGAGTTACAAATTTTGTAGGTTCAGGAGCTTCTGCAGCAAACAATATTTCTGCGTCAGATGTAGGTGGTGCGGGTGGTGTTACAGCAGGGGGTGTATCTAATTTTGTATCTAATTGCTCATCCGCTTGAGCACTATCTATATCTTTGTCTGGATCGTCTTTATAAACCTCTGCAGGAGATACTTTGTTCTCAGCCACCTGTTGGTTTTCTACAGGTACTTCTAACGCTTTCACCTGTTCATTTAACACGTTGTCTGTAACAACATTGTTATCTACAGCTTCATTTTTATTTAAGTCAGCAATCGTTGCCATTTATTGAACCTTTCTACTAATCAAAGTTTCCTTTTTTGTAATCTTCAAACAAATCTGCTCCATCTGCACTTGTACTCGGATCATCACTACTCATCATGGTTTGTATTTCTTGCAGGGTATAACCACTTACAGTATTACCTTTATCACCATCAGTTTTTTCATCTCCGCCTCCTTCTATTATTTCTTCACCCCTTTGTAGTGTATCTAAAGTTTCACCAGCAGTGTTTCTGTAGGATGCCCCAATATTTCTATCAGCATGAGTATAAAGATTGTTTAATAATCTTACTGCAGTAATACTTAATTCTCCTTTTCGGTAATTACCTTGTTCTCCTACATTATCTAAGTCTCTAATAGTTACACCATAATTTCTAGCAATTTTTGTGCCTATTACATATTCTCTATATATTTGAGCTACTTTTAAATCGCCTACCGTTATTGCATCTGCAAATAACCGATTTTTTTCATTAATACTATTTAAGAACTTACCAATTTCTTCTAATCTGTGTACAAGAATATCACCACTTTGAAATAAACTTTCTCCTAAAGATGCTTTAATATTTTTTACATCCATATCAGAAATAGTTCTACCACCTGTACCTCCTTGTAAAGCAGCAGCTATTTGGTATGCTATAAATTCTTGATAAACTTCATAGGATGCTCTAAATTCTCCTACATCTCTAATGTAAGTATCAGATAAGATATTTCCCATTTTTGTTTTAAATCTTTCTTCTGTTCCATCATTTGCAAATTCTATACCAAGAGCAGCTTTAAATAAATCCATTACTTCAACAAGCTGTTGAGCACCACCACCCTTTTCAATAAAGTTAGCAATTTTACCCATACCTTTTCCTAAAAGACCAAGAGGAACAGCTCTATTTTGATATTTTTTTTGGTATTCTTTTACAAGGCCAATCATTTGTACTGTATTATCAAAAGCAGTAGTGGTAGACATATACAAATCTCTTTTACCTTTTATATCATAACTCTTTGACAATTTGTCAAATTCATCTTTTGTAGTGTCGTAACCCTTTGCTATAGAATTAAAATTATCTATTTTTGCTGAACTAATAACTCTTAGAAAAAATGCATCTCTTTCTTTTTCAGCCTCTACTGTGTTTTCAGGAAAATACTCATAAGCCTTTTCCATAATAGTATTTGTAGAAGTTGAACCTAAACGGCCAGTATTGACCTCATACTGTAGATTTGTTAAATTTGCAGCTGTTTCTAAAGCTGCTGGCCCATACATTTCTAATACTGTTTTTACAGCAGTTTCATTACTTATAGGGTTATTGTCTCGCAGTTTTTGCGTATTTATCATACTATGATGAGGAATAATTGATTCAGCATAATCTAAAACTGTTTTTCTATCAAAAAATTGGTCTGGGATCATAGTACCTACTATTTGCCCATCTTTATTTTGCCCTATTAAATCTTTATTTAAAGGATCAGTTGCATCATTTTTTACACGGTTATTAGGATTATACATATCAGAATTAAAATTAATTTTCATAATATCGTGTGCATTGAGCATAGGAATTACACTACTATCAGTGACTTTTGTTGTTTGATCTCGTACAAAAGATTGAATAGGTTTAAGTTTAATATTTAATCGTGCCCTATCACCGGGGTTTAAATTTTTATAATAGTCACTCTCTATTATATCTAATGTTTTGTCTGCGAAAGCTAATGAAGCGGGAAGATTTCCTTTTGCTGATTCTAAATCCCAATTAATTTTTTTACCATTTAACAGGGGGTATTCCGTCTCTCCATTTTCATTTGTAAAATATAATTTTGGAATTAAAGCATTTGCAGCATCTGCTTCTGTTTGAACTTTGGCTCTTATTAAAGCTTCATCATATGCTTGTTTCTTAGCAGCAGCGGTATCAGCATTGTAAGCCCTAACCATTCCTCCAGCTATTGATATCAACGGATTTATCATTATATCATACCCTCTTCATCTGTAGTTATTACCATCATACCTTCTTCAGGCATACCTTCTTGATTTTCTAACATGCTTAAATCTTCTAACATCATGGGTTCTTCTTCTAAAAATCCTTGAGGTTCCATTGGTTGCTCTAACATTTCTGTCATTTCCGCAACTACCTCTGGGTAATTTTCTCGTAAGCTATCTATTATTTGTTGATCACTTACATCTTGTTTTGGATCGTTATCATTATACATCACAAGTGGATATCCTCGGTCTATAGCCATTGTAGCAAAGTATGCAGATAGAGGAAACTTGATAATTTCTGCTACATCTGGATTCCACAACCCTTCAGCAAACCCCGTAAATGCTATGGTGTTTACAATACTTTCTACAGGAGTTCCTGACATTAGAAACTTATCTATGTCATCTTTTGTATCTTGATCATCCTCTATTCTTCCTATAACAAAATCCACAGCATCATCAGGATCTACCATTTTAGGTGGTGCATCCCAAGGCCATTTGCCCGGTTCATCGGTAAGAGATTGTCCGGGTACAGGAGCATCAAATGGATCTATTTGTTCAGGAGAATTTACAGAACCTTCATTTGCTTGTTGTATTTTTTTTGGGTTTAATAACATGTCGTTTGTCCTCTACGCTGTGTATCTATATGCTGGTCTTCTTACTGATAAACTACCAGATTCCTTTATACTAATATTTGGGCCTATTCTAGCTACTCCACGAGTTTGTTGGTCTATGTCTCTATAATATCTATCTTGGTATGCTTTGGCTAAAACTTGAGCAGCAGTTCGGTTAGGGTTAAAAGGATCAGTTCTTCTAGCTGCAGCTATGGCAATGTTTCCAGATGGGCTAATTGGAGCTATAGCACGGTGAGTGGCTCTAGCACCTCCACCTGTTTGGATTGGTCTTCCGGCTGAGTCTCTAACTAAATTACCAGCTTTATCCGTAAGGTATTTTTTTACAGGATCAGGTAATACACCTCCAACCGCATCTTTTAATTCATTTTTAAATTTACCAAAAGTAGCTCCCGGTTTTCCCATAAGATAATCATATCCGCTACCAGCAAATGCCCCGCCTACTTTAAATGGAGCCGATATAAGATCTGCACCTAATCTTTGTACATCTGCTAAAAACCCCGTTTTACCAGCAGTAGGAGCTATAAAATCATAGATGTCATCAGTTTCTGGTAAAAATGTATTTTGAAATGCTCCAGCCCTAGATGCAGCACCATAGCCTACCGCACCTATGCCAAGTAACGCAGCCTTACCCCAGTTTGACCTCCATGCTTTTCTTAAAGTTTTTATCATCGTTTACTCCTAACTAAATATTTTATTGTATATTGCAGTACCTAAATCCATATACATATTATCTTTATATTCTGTTTCATACTGATCTCTACTAAATTCATTCTGCTGCGAAGACAAAGCAAAAGCATGGGCACGACTAGCAGCAGACTCTGCTCTTTGCAAAGACCACTGTGCTTCATCTCTGTATCTTTGCCACAATTGATTTTGTGCTTGTACAGATAACCCTAAAAGATTTTGTGCGTTTAGTCTTGTAGTTTCATTTTGTGTTGCAGTGTTTTGTGTATTTATTTGTCTACGCCAATTTGCATTACTCTGATCAATTTGTGCTGCCATATTAGCATTAAATTTATCTCGGCTATCTTCCATTTGTGATACAAATCTTGCTGTAGCATTACCTTGGTCAGCGTTAAATTGTCTCATTGCTGCTACCCTTGTTTTATTTGCATTCTCCACCTGTACACCTAATTCGTTAAAAAACTCTGTTATTTGGTTTTCAGATTTGGCATTAAATTGTAATGCTGCATTTTGTTGGGCTTGGTTTGTAAATAATTTTTGAATATGCGATTGATGAGATAGTGCATTAGCCTGTTGTGCATTGGTTAAATTTTGTGTGTCCATAGTTAAAAAGGACTTTGCGTTGTTTACAGCAGCCTGCATTCTTGCGTTAAGGTTAGCTTTATCCATAGCAGCATAGGTCATAGCATTTTGCAATGCAGTTTGTTGTGCATTATTTAAATTTTGCATATCCATTGTTGCGTATGTTTTTGCATCCGCAGCAGCAATTGGAATGCCAGCCTCCATAATAGATTGTGTTATTGCAGCAGCAGCCATAGAGGATGCACCTAAACCTCTTGCTTGCATCTGTGCAGTTACGTTTCTTACAGCTGGAGCAGCCCATGCTGGTAACTCTTCACCAGTTTTTATACTTTCAAACAATTGTCCAAGCTGATATTTAACTGTTGCCTTTTCACTTACAGTTCCCTGTGCAGCAGAAGCTACAGCTTCTTGAGATACTGTACCTTGAACATCACCAATTTTAGACTCTTGTGATAAAGTGCCTTGAGCAGCAATGGCTTCCGGTGTATCAGGCACGGTGTATGCTGTATATTGAGCAGCAGCCGTTGCCTGCGGTTTAGCTACAGATAAATCTGTTTCACTAGCTGTAGATAATGCAGTAGTAGGTGTTGTTCCTACATCAATAGGATCAATTTGTTCTGTTGGTTGCTCTACAATTGGTGTCGGTGTTACTGTTTCACCTGCTGTTAATTCTGTTTTTTGAGCAGGAGCAGCTCTTGGCGTTAAACCAAGTGTTCCTGATACAGATTCATCTTTAGCATCGCCACCATCTGCTAACCTTTTCATCTGACCTTGTTGCATATTTTGTATAATCTTTGGTAATTTTGCCATTTTCTAAAACCACTTATTCATTAATGTTGATATTGCTGCACCAGCTCCACTTGCCACAAGGAGAACTCCTACAAACAGTCCTTTACCCTTGTCCAGCTGGCTCTCTAGTGAATCTAATCTTTTAGATAGTCTGTCTACATCTTTAGAAAGTGTCTCTACCGCTTGTATCAGTTTTCCCACCTCTATTGCATCCACTTCAGTTGATTTTTGTGCCACCTATTGTCTCCTTTAACATTGAATCGTTTCCACCAGTAGCAGCACAGCCACTTCCGTCTGGATATATTTCAAAGATTGTCCACAAGCCATTGTCTTTGTTCATGTACAATCTTACTATCATTCTACCGTCAGGTACTATTCCTTCCCAAATAACTTGTTCACCGTGTTTTTTTGTTAAATCTTCGTGAGCAAATTGAAAATCTTTTGCACAAACAAGGTTACGTACTGTTGCTCGTGTTTCTATTTGTCCTGATAAACTTTGTGCGTACACAATAGGTATAAAAAGAATATATGCAAGAGCAGCTAAAGCTACCCAAAACAGATATTTCATCTTCTATATCCTTCTACCCCACTGTCATCAGGCCAGTCGTTGACTTTAGCTATAGTTTTAAGTGTACCGTCACTGTTATACACATTTTCATGCAAAGCAATAAAGGCATCCATGTCACTGGCATTATCTATGGCTGTACAGATAGAAGCATGTGCTGTTCTCACGGCTGCCATGTAGGTGACCACTGCTGAAGGTATGGCTGTGTCGGCAGTAACCTTTCGTTGTATTAGCCAGTTAAAACCTTGGCATAGACTATTAGCATCTACATCAGCTTTTTCTTTAGCTAAAGTTTTTAAACCTTTTGTAACAATTTGATTTCCATCATTATCTAACTTTGGATCGTTAGCAGATGTGCCGTCTGGTGCTTCACCATCATCTATTTGAGCTTGTGTCCATACTTCGTTTACATCGGCTAGGTTTTTATCTGCTGCTTTTTGTCCTATAGTTCTAACTACAGAGTTTTTATCTCCAGCTATGGCAAATGATTCATTTTGTTCTATGTAATATTTACTATTAAGAGGTGTGCCACTTGTTGTTACTGGTACTATACCAATAGCTTTTCTTTCTGCATCTGTCCACAGAGAAAATAAAGTTCTAGGATGGGTTATTCCATCTACTGTCATTGTTTTCGGATGTGCAATAATTTCTTCTATTGTATCTTTATCCGAATTTAGTTTAGCCCACATTGTTTTTCTCCTATCTTGCTGTTGCGTATTTAAATGG
>CEUO01054710.1_pt1 | contig 52005 bp, 66 predicted proteins | sample 531391 | NCBI WGS metagenome assembly CEUO01 (sample SAMEA2622799, study PRJEB7988) | marine metagenome | isolation source: saline water (ENVO:00002010), including
TACCAAGTTTCCAGCCAGTCTGTTATTTCATTAGAAAATGAACTTTGGTTGTAAGTGCCGTAGCAATAAATTTGTATATTTCTGTAGTACCCTGAACCAGAATAATTTGGGCCGCATGGACCACAACAATTACAGCCCGGACTTAAACCTGTCATACCTACGTCTCCACTCTAGGCGAGAGCTACTAAATTTACTGCGTCAGCGGAAATTGTTTTACCAGAATATGCCTGATTCTGAGCTACGCTAGTAACAGAAACAGTGCAGCTCGTTGTGCCAGCTCCAGAAGGCGTTCCCGACAAAACACCCGTCCTAGTATTAAAGGACATTCCCGCAGGCGTATTGTTAATGCTAAACGTATAAGGCTCTACGCCACCTGTTGCAGTCCAAGTTTTAGTAGCAGCAACGCCAACGGTCAAAGATAAATTCGTAGGAGGAGTTACTCGTAATCCATCCGTTTTGGAGCCAATTATAATTCTTGTAGAGTCAGACCTGTTAAAAGGATCAGTTGCTGTTATCGAAGTAGTAAAGTTGTAAATCTCTGACACCAAAGTACCTCTAATAGTACCTGTTTTTTTATCAAAACTTAGTCCATCAGGAAGCCTGCCAGTAATCGAAAAGCTGAATGGCCCTTGCTTTCTCCCATGTTTTCTTTTTATAGCTGGAGTAAAAGTAAACCTTCTACCAACAGCAACAGTTAGAGAGTTTGTATCTCTAGCAAAAAAATCATTATTACCCATCGCCGCCACCCTAGCCTGTTCTTTTCTGTCAAAAGAACTCTTGGGGCTTCTCTCCACACCCTCTGTCTTTACAGATATTTGAGAGTAAAGACCTGATGAACTTTGATTGTTTAAACGATCTTGATTTAGTTTGTAATTTTCTTTTAATGACGTAGAGTGCCTTTGTGAAACTTGTTTTTTTGAAGAAATTATAGGAGCGCCTAAAATTCCACCAAAAATTGGAGAAACAGGCTCACTATTCCCATCAGAAAAACAGTCTTCGGCTACGACTATCCACAACCCGTGAAGTCTCGCGCACATTAAATAATTATCTGGGTTTAATCCGACCTGATTTTTACACCAATTATATACGTCAACATCAGCTTCTGTTTCTAAAAAAAGGGTGGTATACCGACTTAAAGGTCCGTAAGGCCCGACAGTTAATCGAACTAGCTTGCATCTTGCGAATCCGGGTTTTTCTCCCACCCTTCCTTCTATCGGCTGGCTTGGAACTTTAACAAATACAAAATTTTGATCATTCCTTGCCCTTTCCAACAACATCACTTTTTGACCGTTGCTGCTCCACATAGGGCCATCGCCAACTATTGTAAACTGCCCCCCTCCAGTCGGTGTAAAAGTTCCTGTTGCATTCAGGTCTACCCTTGCGCCTATACCCACCCAATATTCCCTGCCGTCCACCTCCGCACGTTCTACAACTCCAAAAAAATGACCAGTAGTTAATTGTACTGCGCCACGATCTCCATCCTTAAGAACTGTTGGCCCGTTTACGACAAACGACTTGGCTTCATTTAAAAAGTATTCATTATCCCCAAAATCTTCTTGAGAACCTTGGAAAAATTGTCTATCCGTAATATCTACAGCACCAAAGGACGAGGAAGCATATCCATAACCTGTAGGCATTATGTACGCTGCACGAAAGGGAAGTAAATCTTTTTTATCTTGTTGGTATGATTTATAAAACGCTGAGGTGCTATAAACCCTATCGAGCATGTTTGGAGTGTTGTACATGGCCTGCCTTTAAGAAAACGGAAAGTCTTCAGCTTCTCTGCCAAAGTTATTGTCAGGGTTGTGAAATTCGTCATAGTCTTCTCTATCAAGAGCAAACGACAAGTCCCTGTAATTCTGGGAGTTCGTTCTCGACATAGCAAAACCAAGGTCCGCGCCTATGTTTACTGTTGTTGTCGATCCACCTTGTGTTATTGAGTAATTAACTGATTTTACAATTCCGTTTAACAACATAGGTACAATTCCAGCATAGCTGCTTTTCTTTCCTGCGACTACTGACTTATATGAAGCGGAAAGCTTTCGAATTTCCTTCCTCATTTTTTCTTGGCATTCGTCAAAATTGCTTTCGTTGTAGTCATCAAAAAAATAAGGCTTTATATCATCTATGTATACGTACTCTCTCCCAACCCCATTAGCGTTTACCACCTCTGATCTTTTTAACCTTAGATGATCTCCAGTGATACTGCTTCTTAAATGAAATGGAGCTAAAATAAATATATATGGAGGAACTACGTAAAGGTTTTCTGCTCTGTCTAGATCGTGATTGTAGTTTTGCAACCGATCAGAAAGAGTTCTCACATCGGCCCACCTGTACAACGGCCTGCTTAAACTGACCACCCTGTTTTTCTTGTCAATGCTGTAAGAGCTACCATCCCCTCGTTTGTCCAAGGCATGAATAATGTAACTGTTTTTCGAGTGTTTTTCCCCTCTTTCATCTTGAGCTAAATAGTACTGGTCAATAGATTCTTCAGTGCTGTAATTATGCATATAACCATCTCGTGACCTGTTCCCCCATACTACAGGTCTTGAATACTGCACATTTTGATTTTTAATCCATCCCAGCCTGTCGCCAATTTCTTCTCTATTCCTATCAACTTGATAAGGGAAGTAATCCAGCAAACTTATCATTGAATAATGATAAATAGTCGGCTTATAAAAGTTGGTTTCTCCCAAAATGTTGCTAATTGCAAAAGCGTTTTTCCATTGCGTTTTCAGAAAAATTTGATTGTCTGGCAATTCTTCCTTTTCGCATGTGAAATGGTTATAACCTCCATGCCCGATTCTGTATTTTTGCAAATATTGACCCTTGGGAATAGCCATTGTAGATGCCACTCCACCTGCTCTTATTGCTTCAATTCCCCAGATTCTTTTAGGTGATTCTACGCCTGCACCGTTTCTTCCATTTTGAAGTGCAAATAAAACAGAAGTGTGTTCCCAGATAGGTACATAATGAGGATCTTCAGGGTAAATAATATATTCGTCGCTCCAAGTTGATTTATCAACTTCACTAAATTGCTCTAAGACAGGATGTAACTCAAGATGTTTTACAAATGTTATAGGCGCTGAATAAACGGCTACTTCTTTGGGTACTTCCGGAGGATCAAATGCCTCTTCTGATGTCAGCAGACTGGATTTTTGTTTGGGAGGCGATCCAGAATTTTTCAAAGCAGTTCTAAGTATAAGCCCTTTATTTAATCCCTTGCCAACTTCTGGAAAGCAAACCAAGCCATACTTGTCACAAAGTTGCTGTATTACCTGCACAACAGGTTTATTTGTAAGTTTTAAATATGGAAATTCATCTTTCTTTCTTAACTCTCCCTTCAAAAATACACCGCCGAATGGATGAGCAAAGTTTAGCCTTGCTTCTAAAATATTACATATTTCATCAAGGCTTTGCTTTGGGTCTAGGAAAGCATTTGATGTAAGACCATACCCTTCATCAAAAGGAGCGTCTTTTAAAATTGTATCTATCTTGCCAATTCCATTTTTTCTGTTGTAAGTTGCCGTGATCTTTGCTTTTTTTAAAGACCATCTCCAGTCTTTAAGAATGAGCTTAATCTTTTTACCCGACTTGTTTACTGTGTAACTGGCTTTATCAACTAAGCACATGGGAAGGTTTAGACGTTCTATCCCGTTGTAAAAAACTTTTAAATCCCCGTACATGGGCAGATCAGACACGCTTTGTGGAGCGATATCCAAGGTTATCAAACCCGGAGCTACTCCATGCCCTTGCGTATAAGAGAAGCTTTCAATTTGTTGCACTCCGGGGAATGTAACATAAGCTTGGTTTTCGGACATTATATGGTACTCGGAGTCCAAGTTTTATTCTTTGCAGTGTCTAATATTACTTCAGGTATAGACGCTTGCACTAAATCATAACCGTTGGTAGCTGTTACCGTTCCGAAAGGATCATAGAAGGCTGCTCCTGCGTGCATAACAATGTTAGTCACAGTTCTTGAACGCAAATCTTCTCTCGCGCTAAACACACCGGTACTTCCAATAGTAAGGTTTGTTAGGGTAGAGTCGGTTTGATAAGAAAGAGAGCCGCCTAAAATTACAGCCGTAGCTATTGCGCCGTCGAGTTGCGTTGCATTTCCATTAGTCATTGTTAGCGTGGTAATATTAGTCTGTGCTATGAACGTACCGCCCGACATGTCCACAGCACCGAGAGTAACCGCGTCACCTGAAAAAACGGTTGCATCAAAAATAACGCTTTCGTTGTAACCTATTTTTAAAGTAGCAATCGTACTAGCCTCACCATCCCAAGCTGCAATACCAACTCTTCCGGCGTTTACTGTTAAAACATTAGAAGAATGTGTGCCTTTAAAGTTAAAAGACTGCTCTCCAAGAGGAGCCTCTGCCGTCTTGACTACTGTCACTGTCGCCTGACTAGATCCAACATCTAAATTTATTCTACTAGATCCAGCGCCAGTCCCATGACCAACAAAAACTTTTATGTTTGTACTGTCCCCAGAAACTCCATACTGCAAATACCTGTCTCGATATTGCAAATCACCTGCTGAATCATAAGCAGGAAGCCCAACGCGACCAGTGTAAGAAGCTTTAAAGTGTATTTCGGCTGGAGTTACTGAAGAATTAGCTAAACCATAAAGAACGTCTACGCTGCTGTTTTCAAAAACAATTGTATCGTCGTCCACTGGCAGAGTTTTGGCGCTCCAATTGTCTGCGTTGTCAGCAAAATTTGGTCCAGTAGCAGCAGTAGAAGTAGTTCCGGCTTGATCAGTGTTAGCTCCATCTACCGTGTGGTTTACTCCCGGCGTAGTTCCGTCTGACTCATAAGCTCTTGCACTGGCTGTAAAAGGAACTCCGGCTACAAGAGCTGTACCCACAACCTGTGTTGATGTGCTTGTCCACGAAATGCTTTGAAACTCGTTGACTGTAGACTCACCTAAAGCCGTTGCAATCTCACTAGCCACAGTGCTAATAGTAGCTGATGTTGTTGCAACCGTGACGTCTTTGCTGTTAATTGTCATAGTAAACTTGTCGCCAGCAGCCCAAGTACCATCTATGACCCATTTTGTAATTTGTGCTATTGGCAAAGCGTTGCCAGTCCAAGTTCTTGTTGCCATTGGTAAACCTATATTATGCCGCTGAAAGTTTCAAACTCGTAAGAATAATTTACTGTGTGTTTAAGTGTCGAACTGTCGAAAGACATTGAAATACTTCGCTTTTGCAGAAGCTCAAAGTCTGACATCATCGGTGGAGGGATTAAGGGATTTCCCACTGTTATAGTAGTTCCTCTTTGTTGTATTAACACTGAAGTCCTTTCACTTACCATTTGCCTAACTGGAGATCCGGTCCTCAACTCTCTCATAACGTATCTCGGTCCACCGGTCCCTATCTGAGTTACGCTTTCTGTTTTGCTTAAAGCGGAAGATCCAGTGCCTCCAGAAGCAGAAAATGATTCTGCCTTGACAACAATTTGATATGATCTTTGATTAACTAATTCTGATCCGTCTCCTACAGGAAAATCTACAGACTGAACTCTAACACCCCCAGTAGTTTGAGAACTTACAATTTCGTGAGTAGTTTTATTGTCGTCATCTATGTACAAGCAAATGTTTTTGCCGTTTTGATTGTAAGCAGTTTGTAATTTCTGTATATTCGTTTGTAAACTTGCAACAGGATCTGCCGCATCATCATCTGGGAGAATTAAACCCGATATTGTCCAAGTTTCTTCCCTTCCCAGCTTGTTATTCTGGTCGTCTTCTATATTTTTCTCACGAATTGATAAAGAAACCTCACCTTCTTTATGCTTGTATTCTCCATATTTTAAATACACTTAATACTCCTTTGGCTCAGGAAGTATCCTTACAGAGCATTCCTGCAAAAGTTCTAAATCATAGAACATAGGATCTCGCTCCATCTTCAGCCACAATAAATTTTCTGTCTTTAACGGAGTTCTTTGTGCCTCTAAATGCTGGCCTCCGTGTTCGATAGAATGGCACAATGGGCAAAGCAATACAACACATCTTCGGTCTTTAAGCCTTGGCTGGTTGACTATGTGCGCCCTGTGCAAAAACCAAGGAGCAAACCAGAAAGATGGACGATTTGAATGACCGCAAGCCCAGCAATCATTAGAAAAGTGAAATTTCATCTCATCATACTGATTTTGATAAAATGATCGATTTTGAACGTGTTCCTTTATTTTTTTACCCATCGAAATTCTCCTTAATTTTCGATGCAAACTTAAAGAAAGGCTGGGGCTTGAAGGTATCGTGGGAATTAAACATCCAAGCCCCAACCAGTTGGGCAGTGTGCATTGCCCAAAGCTTCTCAACTTGGTGAGTGCGCACGTCTCCTATCCCTAGTAAACAGGAGACGTGGCAAATGACTTCTCAACTCGGAGCCGGTTGCACTGTAGATTCCTTGAGACACAGCAAAAAAGCTGAACCCGATGCCGCCCGTTCTACTTGTCTAGGCTTGGCTGTGGCATCTTCCCCGTGGTAGCCCTCGTTACGCAGCCCACTGGACCCTATTGGGCGCTCTCGCTGCACGCAACAATATACAAACCAAAACTATCGAGGCAACCAGTATTAAAAAAATATTAAAAAATAATACTTAGATGCTTGTTACAAAAATTTAATACACTAAATTAACTTTATCTGCATTACGGGGTGGCTCTCGGCAGATTTGCAAGCTGGTTCTTCGCGAGCCAGCTTTTTTATTTGCTATTAGTTGTTAATCTTAGTGTTGATGTTGTCAATATCGGCAATTATTTCTTGGATCGCATCTTCCCACTTATCGGCTACCGCGTCTGCCACTTTTTCGCCAATGTTTTTTGACAACTCTTGAAACTGACCTTCGAGTTTAACGATTTGCTCACCGCTAGTATCAATGCTTAATTCAAGCTTTCCTATTTCCTTTAGTCTCTCCAGCGCCCTTTCCATGCTTGAGCCGGGATCAACAAACGATGAATCAAAATATCCAGCTTGACCAGCTAGTTCAATCGTTCTTCTCTGTACAGCAGTTCTTCCTTCTTCAGAAACCATAAGCGGCCTAGCCAGCGCTAACTGTTCTTCCGTTGCAGTGCCAGCCATAACACGCTGCCCTGCTCTTAGTGCCTGTTGCCTCTCTGCGGGGTCCAAAGACAAAAACCTTTGAGCGCCTCCCATCTCAGCCATGTGTTGCCTGTTTAGCTCACTAAGCCTTTGAGTCTGTGTGCTGTACGCCTCGCGTTCCAATTCAACGACGCGAGATAAATTATTGAGCTGGTCAGTAATTTTTTTCTGCTCGGTTCTTGCCAATTCTGTTGCTAGTTGTCCGGCAAGTGAAAGCTGTTCATTAGCGAGCTTAATCTGTTCGGGGAATGACATTGACGTGGTGTCAATTTGTTGACCTATATCAAAAGCACTTTGAAGGTCAGCAACTCTTCGGCCTGCGAGCGCTGCCCTTTGAGATGTGGTTAGTCCGGCAGCTTCTGACATTCGACCAAAACGTGCTGCCCTGTTTTGAAACGCTGCATATCGCTGACGCTGATCTCTTTCAGCAGCAACGCGACTACGGGCTTGCTCGATGATCGGAGGTGGCGAAACCCTATTAGACATACCGGCAGCAGTCGGCCCCATGCCCGGAGCAAATCCTATAGGAGTAAAGCCCCCGTATGGCAGTCGGGCAGTCGGATCGAGACTTGGATCGTCTAGGGGCCTGTCGAGGATAAAATCACTAGTTCGACTTGCCGCAAAGCCTATTCCAAAAGCCGCAGCACCCGCAGCACCAAGCGTTCCCAAACCAACCCTTGCTATAGGCGCATATGCTCTGGCTCCTATATTTTTTAACCCCCTTACAAACGCCCCACCTCTTGCAGTAGCAGCACCTCCAGCATAACCTCCAGCAACATCTCCAACAATATCTACAGTCTCCCCTGCAACGCTTGTACCAACTCCGCCACCAACTCCGCCACCAACTCCGCGAACTACTCCTCCAACAACGCCCACTTCTCGTATTCGATTCATAATGTTAAGCATATTGCTGTATGCCTCATTAACGCCCAGTATCCCTTGAATAAGCCCTTCAAATTGAGCTATTCTTTTAATCATTGCTTGAGCGTCTTTTTCATTTGCCGCAGTCATAAGTGCGTACATTCGCAACAACTGAGTGCCAGACCTTACTAGCCCGGTGACAGATCGTGTTATGCTCCTCATAGCCCTTTCTTGCCTAATCGAAGCAGAAATCTGTTTTTTTAGTGCTTTTTCTTGGTCTAGTACGCTTTTTGTTCTTTCCTTATTAGCATTCGTAGAAACTCTAACGGAGGACACCTCTTTTCTTAACGCTTCTGCTCTCGCGTCTTCTTGTTTTTTGATATTAACATACGCATCAACAATAACCCCAGCAGCTTCTCTGCTGGTTCTCATCAACTCTTGGTTTTGTTTAGCAATTAACTTTAGGGAATCCTCAATTCCCTTCATTTGCTTTTGCACGTCAGGAGCGTTTTGTACTTCTACTTCTACAATTAACTTTTTCGTACTCATGGCGAGACAGCCGACCTTTGCAAGAGCATCATAAACATTTTCATTTGAGAGCTTTGGCTCTCCGTAGAAACTATTCTTTCACAAAGAGATAATAGATGGCTAGTGCGGTATTGCACCCCATGAAGGCCAAAATGAGCGCCCATTGTAGCCTTGCCTCTCCAATAATCTTTTAGAACGGTCTGGCTTCTAAGGCTTAGGTTGTGCTTCCACGCCTGAGAAGGAGACTCTTTAGGACATTCCCGGCAGTTGGGCTTGCTGCCGTTTCTCAAGATTGGCAATCCCCCTCTAGTGGACCGTTTGTTTTGGTGCGGACCCTCTTCTATGTAAACGTATTTCTGACAATCAATACATGATCTGTTAGCCAAGCCGGGGTTATCTAACAAAAGCTGTAACCCCTTTATTAGTTTCCCTCCCTGACCTCCATTAGCTTGTCGCCATAATTTGCGCCTAACGCAGACTCCAATGCAGCCTCTTCTTCTTCTGGCTCTCTGTCTCTAGGGTCGGACTCGTCCTCGCCGCCAAAACAAACTATATCGCAAAACTTGTTAAAAACTTCTGGGTGCATCCTGAGCAAGTTTCCAGCAGTGATTTCTTCCTCAAAACACCATTCGGAAATCAGTTCTGCGCAAAGCCTAGCAGACAACCTTTCTTTTTTTGCAACATCATCAGTCTTTCCTATGTCGCCAATCAAGCCAGCCCTCTGCTCAACCATAGCGGGAGTGTAACTAAAAGTTATTTCAGGAAATCTTTTAGTTGGTTTTATAAGAGCCTTTTCTATTACACCTCTTGAAATAAATACACTGCTCATGCTTTCCTCTTTAATTAAAAATTAAAAACTTGTCATATGATTAGAATAGCCTCTGGGCAGAAGGCCACTTGTTCAGCTAAAATGTTTGTGTATTATTCCCGCAGTTAGGTTTGATTGTAAGGCCAGAAAAGAGAAAAAATGATAACAAGAAAAACAGCTATGCTGCTAAGGGTTATAAGCAACCACTCAACAAAAAAAGCTCCGATAGAGTCATCGGAGCTTATGTTTATGTTGTCAGATAAATATCCACAAATAAGACAGCCAAACGCATATCAAATCTTAAAGCGGGCAATCAATTCTGGCTACGTCTCCAAATCACCAAATCCAGATGGACCGGGATCGGTTTATGGAATGACCACTAGAGGCAGAGAAGCTTTTAATGATTTTATGAAAGACTTTAAATAGACTATTCTTCTTTGTTGAGAATTTCAATTTCCCTAGTAACGGTAGAGCCATTAGTAGTGGAGTAAGCGTTGCCTTGCAAACTCAGAAAGTATTCTCCGTTTTTGCCAGATACGGTTGGGGATACAGCAGCAAACTCAACCTGACCAAAGGTAAACTTCAAGGTTCTTAAATCTGTCCCGCTCGAATAAATAGGGTTTCCAGAAGTCATAGTTTGCTGAAGCTGAATAAAAGCTCCGTCGTTTGCCGAAAGAGCTGTCTTGTACATATCTGCTTCATCGGCAGTGTAAGGCATTGAAACGCTTACGCTAACTTGACGACCGCCAGATGGAATTGCTGTTCTAGTCAAGGAGTTCATAAACCGTCCGCCATCAAGCATGTTGTCAATGCTAACACTAAAGCTAGATATTTCAGAAGCTGAGGAGTCGGCAGGAAACGAAATAGTCGTATCCGACATAATGAAAGGAGCGTCTCTTTTGGCAATGGGAATAGAAGCTGGGTAAGCTGTTGCGCTAGTAGTTTCTTTTTTGCCAAGAATATCTAAAGTCAAAGACATCGCCTGACCGGAAGAAGCAGAAAATGTAGCAGAAGCAATTTGGCATCCAGCGTATGAGAACCTTTTAGTTCCCCTGTCGATAATAATACCAAACTCTTGCATAGTTTCGGCAACCTTAAAAACGTCGGAGTCTTCATCAGCACCAAGTATCAAAGGAAGAATTAAATCCAATTCTTCGTGGGTGGGGTGCATTGTTATTGAGCCACCAACAGCTTCTTGAGAGATACGGCATCGTTCTTCACCCATAGATCGAGTGCCTCGAATCCCATCCGAATGAATTCGAGATTGATTTAAGACTATGCTCTCGCTCAAATACTCCAACTCAAAAGAATCTGCATTAAAGTCAGTAAGTACATGTCCTAAAGCTGCGTCAGCAGCAGCCGTTTTATCAAAAGCCATCTTTGACTGATGGCCCATTTGCGGAGTACCCATGTTTTATATTCCTCTAATTTCTCTGCTGTGGCATTTAATTATGAGAGAAGAATGGTAAAGGTTTCTCTCCCAAAAAGCATTCGGACTTGTAATCGGACCCGGCTGAACGCTGACGGTATAAACTTCCGCAACATCAGACAAGTTCTGATTTCGCAATGCTCTGTTAATTGTCTGCCTCCAAAGCAGATACTTGTTTTGATTTGTCGATAGGTCTTGGTTGTCGGCGGCTAATATAGTAACGACAACAGGGTAAATAACATCATCCTTTTGATTGGTCCCCTTAGTGTTTGGCATTGTTTCAACGCCAAACGTAGAAATAACAATCATTGGGTAGCTATAAGTCCCATCATCAGTTCCTCGGTCACTATCTAACTTTCGGATAATTACATCTGAATTGTCAATCGAAGTAAGGCTTAAAGACCGTATTTTTGCCTGAACTGCTTGAGCGCAGGCAAAGTGAACAGAGGTTCCGCTTGACGTAGAATGTACATAGAAAACTGGGGATTCTACTGCACCAGTAGAAGCGTTTTCAAAGTATATAAAAAAATATCCCACCCCAAGGTCTAAATCAAAAGCCCCGTTGCCTGTGATATTACTCCCATAAGAGGTCCAAGTGCTTCCCAAAGACCCTGTAAATGCCATGTACTTGGGTGTTGCATTAGCCGAAAATGAAGTTGTGGTCACTGTGAATCCAGTTCCATCAACATCATCCGCTATAGAAAAAGTAGACATTTCTTAATCGCCGGGTAAAAGGTCAAAAACGTAGTCGCCAATGTGTTCAACGCAAGCATCCTGAGCGCTTTCAGGAATATACATAAACTCCCTAGCCGGTATTTTTTCAGTGCCATCGTTGTTCCACTCAGCATAGTCTAGATCCGTTCCCACGCTAATACTTCTTTCGGTTGACTCGTCTACTCCGGAAGTGAGTTCGTCGTAAAGCGAACCGCTTAAAATCAAAAGAGGATGCTCTCCGTAAAGTTTTATTGTCACCGGACTATGAGGAGGCCAGCTTTCTCCCTCGGAAGATGTCTGATTAGAGAAAATCTCTACAAAGCCAAGGCGCAACTCTTCAGAGCAAGCAGCCAAGGGTATTTCATAGCTACCCCGAATAAGATCATCTCCAAACTCATTAACAAGATTAACAGCCTCTTCCAAGCTAACTTTCATAAATCAACCTAACCTGAGTCCCGACACACACTGCCCGCATCATTTATAATTTGATTGACCTCAAGCCTTGCTAGCCCCTCTTTAACCCTTTTGCTCTCAAGAGCAGAAGCTATAGAAATTTCTATTTGCTCCTTCAGCTCTTTACTATTCATCCCAAAGCTCCCCAAAAGCCCTGTGACGCTCTATTATTTCAGGCGTATCATTTGATGGCTGTCCACTTTTAACGCCTCTAGCGGCCTCTGGAGGCCATTTTAGGTCAAATTCTGCCGATTTTGACTTAAATACAGGTTTTCGCAGGTTTTCGCGATCTGAAAGCGACTTTTTTTCGCTTTTCTTTTTATGGCCTTTTGGCAGCAAGTCATTGTCCTGTTTGTATGCGGCGTTCTTTGGGCTTCCAGTTCTTAGCAGGTGCAAGAACGCCCTGACTCTAGCCATAGCCCATCCGTCACGAGACATGTTCGGAGCGTGGCTCGTGCTAAAGGCTCCAGCACCTCTCCTGTAGACAGCCTTTAACTGGCGAAGATTGGCCTTAGAACCTTTGCCTTTGGCGTTGTGTTCCTTGACTAGCTTCGAAAGTTTTTTGGTGGTAGCTTCGCTAAAGGTAATTTTGCCGCTTACGTTTTTAGCACTGCCTTTTTTGTTTTTCTTAGAACCTTTTATTTGGTCCTTTTTGGGTGCAGGGGTTCGTCTTGGGTCAGCAGCCTTAAATACTGAGTTCCAAAGTTTTTCGTGGTGAGGAAGAGATTTCTTCTCGTCGCGCGCCTTCATCTGTTTTGTGATTTTCCGCGATCTGGAAAAACCAGCATCACCACCCCACAAAAGCCAAGCGATATATCCAGCACTGTCCTTACCCCAGCCCTTGCCTTGCTTGTCTACTTCATGCCTGCTGAAGTAAGAGAATACACGCTTCCAAGTGTCAGGGCTAAGTTTCTTGCGATTGACAATTTGTGTTGCACGAGTTGCCCCAATTCTAGTCCCTCCCCGTTTGTGTTTTTTGCGTAGCTCAAGTCCACGCTTGGCAGCACTAATCATTCCGGGGGTGACGCTAAAATCAATGCCGTCGTACTTTGATTTGCAAATTGAACCTTCCCAGCCAGACTTTTGCACGCTCTGCCAGTAAATTGCTTCAGACTCTGCAACGACATCCATAAAGTGCTTTGTAAAATGCGATTTCAAAATAATTTCGGCATCGTTAATTTTCTTGTCAACTTCGCCGCTCCAAAGTTCCTCGTAATCGCGATTTCCAACAACGTAAGTAGCAGACCCGCCCCTGTCATACATAGCACCTTTAAGTTCGGGGAAAACGGCGCCCAGCTTTTTTACCAATCGTTTGTATAAGGTTTTTCGAGAAGGCTCGGCTGCCGTAAAAGTGTAAACGTCAGCAGGCGCTTCTTGGTGCTTTGAAGCAATTGCACCTATTACTTTTGAAAATACTTCATGCGCACTTCCGGTCCCCTTAATTCCGTAGTCGCCTGCCTGATCAAACATAATAGTGCGATGTGTTCTGCCTTGCTGCGCCGACCGGTCGTATGTAGTAATCGTGTACGGCGTACCGGCTTCGGTTTCAAAACGCAAAACAAAATCGCCGTCTTTGTCCTTACCCCATTTGTTTAAGCCTAGCTCGCCGACGTTTTTAGTGTTTACAAACCCGTCACCATCCGGGTTTTCTATGTAAGTGCTTTCAAAACGATCAACAAAAAACTCTTGGACTTGATATTGATCGTAGCGCACCTCATCGCGGTACATTTCACTCCAGTCTTCCCACCACTCTTTTCTGGCTTGATAGTTTGCTTCTTCTACTTCCTGATGGGCGGAGTCCAAATAGCCTTGCTCTAAATCGTAAAATGCGTCTTCGTCATTTTCCATCATTTCATTTATGTCTATGCCGTCGTCAATCATTGCCTGCGTAGCTCTTTCATAAACCTCATCGTCGGCAATTTTCCACTCGTCTTCATGCTCGTCGGCGATGTACTCAAGTTCTTCCAGCGAGTAATCAATATACTCATCGTACTCCTGCTGTTCGCTACTGCTTAAATCGTCATAGTTATACATTACTTCTTCAGGGTCATAGACATCTTCGTCAGTAACGGGAAAGTTTTTAGCGTTTTCCAAAACTTCTTCGCGGAACAACTCCTTGCTGCTTTTCTTTTTCTTTTTGCCATCTTGATCCGCTGCGCAATCGTTGCCGGGTTGGAACCCGCCACCGCCGGGAGCATTAGCACCACAATCGCTCTTAGGGCCGTCGTCCGATTTAAAAACGGACAACCAAAGCGACTCATGGCAAGGCAAGGATTTTTTTCGGCGTTTTGCAATATCTATTATCCGCCTGTACGCTGCTCGATAATCAGAAGTGTGTTTCTTTTTTGGGTCTAAAATATGATCGTAGTAGCCACTTGCCGCTCGATCTAAAACTTTTGAGTCAAGCGTCCGCTCGTCGTCATCCATAACTGCGTACCGAAATCGCTTGTGCCACGGTTCATGTACAGCAATAATTTCGCTTGGCTTTATGTCGCCGATAAATGTTGCTTGCGAAGCAGACCTCGCCTCTTTTACGTCTTTATTGCCAGAAATTGTTCCGCCAATTCTTGGATCGTCAAAAGGCAGCGAAAACTCTACGTATACCTTTTCTCCAATGTTGTCCGGCACATTGGTTACAGTAGCCCATATTTGATTTGGCTCTCCAAATCTTTCGCCTCTTGCCGACCCCATTTTTATGCCGCTTTGCCGGATTGACTTTGCGCGTTTGTTAGCGTCGTCAAATGCGTCACCCGTATTTTCTGAGTCTTCGCTTCGCAGGCTTGAATAATGAAAAAACCGAACATGATTGTCGGGAATTTCAACGCTGCCAGCTTTTGCCGGAACGTCGTCATCTATAGCGTAATCGCCCGTTTTGTTTGCAACGCCTTTGTCTGCAACAGATATGCTTTGGCCGCCAGCGGCGCAATCATTCCCCGGCTGAAATCCACCACCGCCGGGAGCGTTGGCTCCGCAATCGCTTTTGGGGCCGTCGTCGCTCTTGAACACTGACAGCCAGAGAGTTTCGTGACGGGGTAGAGACTTATTGCTGCTGTCATAGTCCCGCATGGCATTTATAACTTGAGAAGCATTACGGGGACTATCGACTGTGCCGCCGTGTACACTTCTAGCTGTGCCGTCATCCACATCAAAATATATTTGCTCTGGTTGATAGTCATCGATGTACTGCTGAATTTTGTCCCTTTGTGCAGGCGTTATAGAGTTTCCTTCAACGCTGTTAATAAGTCCTGCAGCTCCGTCAATCCTTAACGCTCCAGCACGACGAACCGTAGCCATCATTCGAGAACCACGGTACTCCATTTCTTGTTCACTAAATCCCCACCGCTTAGAAGCCGCTTCGCTCGGTATAATGCTCCGGTGGTCATCCGCTCTTGATCCAGAGCCATGTGACATATCCAGAAGCGTCCCATCAGCGAGCAGAAAGCCGCTTTCAATAAACGAGTAACCTTCGGGGTATTGGTTTCTCATAAATTCATCAAAATCCGGGGCTTCCTCTGGTTCGTAATTGCCGCCGTCGTATTTTGTAAGTTCACCGGGCTTCAAAGGATCGCCGTCTATCGAAAAGCCCAGTTTTTCCTGCCTGCCCAAAGCTTCGTGTAAAGGGTTCCCGTATTCTGTTTCTAATTCTTCTACACTGTATCCAGCTATAACAGCGTTACCGCCTGCGTTTTCAACTAGAGACAGATATTCTTCAGCAGTTAAAGAGTCCTTTAGCTTGTTAAAAAGTTCTTCGTCATCAGGCAGTCCAGCAATGTCCGAAAAAGACTCGGCTTCTTCGCCATAATCTTCATTGTAGGAGTTTAAAAACTTTTTTAGTTCGGTGCTTTCAGGCTGCGACTCTGCTGAACCGCCACCATCCTTATCCGCAGCGCAGTCATTCCCCGGCTGGAATCCCCCGCCGCCGGGAGCGTTAGCGCCGCAGTCGGATTCGGATTTAAAAATAGACATAGATTTGTTTTTAGACTTTTCCATATCTACAAGTTCAGCGTCAAAAACAATGCCTCTTTTCCCTTCCTCTAAGCTGCTGTAGTCATTCATAGCAATAATTTTTATTCCGTAATTTCCTCCAAGCAGCACCTCCTGCTCCCTGTCCCCCCAATAAGGATTCCGCAATCCTATTGCAATAGCCGGTGTTCCTTTAGGGATAGTAAGCCTTATTACGCCGCCAAAACCAATTTTGTCGTCTTTGGACCAATCTTTGCTGTCAAACCTATCGGCGGTTTCAAATCTCGTTGTTGTGCTTAAAAACGCTGGATCGTGAATAGTCTTTCCTATTAAATCTTTATTTGATTTAGCATTAACTTTCTTCCACTCCATCCCGTGATAAACCCTTACGTCTTTATCAAATGAGTGTGACTCTAGGGCTTTGTCTATTTCGTTTATGCTGGTTTTTAAATAATTAACCCACTCCTTGTTTTCCTCACCTTGACCGCCATCTTGAACTTGATCAGCATCTCCTCGCATAATCTTTCCCATGTGTCCGCTGTAGGCACCAGCATAATCAGCCAGCGCATCATTCTGTCTCTTTGTGACGTTTTGCTTTTGAGCTTTTACTGTTGCGTAATTTGCCTGATCCTCGGACTGTCGGTCAGTCCGTTGCTTAAGAAACCTTTCTCGATGTTTGTTTTCATAGTCAATTGCTTCCTCCCGATACCAATCGTTATTTTGTGCGTATGCCAATGCCTCTTGATATGCGGCTTCCTCTAAATCGGAAGGCAGTCCGGGCTTGTCTGGATACCCGTTCTTTTCAAAGTCTTTTTTTATTGCCTCTCGAACTTGGCGGTCATCTACCGTACCATTTTTAGTAAAAGCTGCTTCTTGAATAGCAATTTTTAAGTGGCGGTTTTTAATTTTAGTTTCAAACAGGTCAAGATTTTTTTCATCAATATCTTTGTCGTTGTTTTTTTTGCCAGCACCAGACTCCTTACTATTTTTATCCGCTGCGCAATCATTACCCGGCTTAAACCCCCCAGAACCCGGCCCCGGACCACCAGTCGCGCCGCAATCAGATTTGGGCTTGTCGGCGGATTTGTGGATGCTAGGGTCGTCGGTCGGGTTCTCGTTGTCTATGTCTTTTACGTTTCCATCAGGGTTAAAAACCGCAAAGTGCGTAGCTGGCCTGTTATACAACCCAACCGCATCGTCGAGGTTATCGAACCTCACGCCATCCCTGCCCTCCGCCTTGGCTTCTTTTAGTTTTGACGTGAGCCAAGAATCTATATTCTCGTCGTTAGACCAGTCTTGCGGGGTTTTCCCTTCCGCATCGACAACCATAAAGTCCCCGCGCAAATAAACCTTCATGGTCTTAGCGCTGTCTTTCCGTCGCTGCCTTTTTTGGTCGTAAGCGTCTAAAGACTCAGCCTCTCTTATAAACTTGTCGTATGACTCCCAATCCTGCCGTTTTTCAGCAAGATTAGCTTTGTCTAAAGCGTCTTTTACTGGCCCATATTCAGCAGCATGAATGGCGTAGGCGTTTGCTGTTTTTTCGTCATCAGTAAAAAAAGTTGCCATTGACGCACTTTCAGCGTCAGTTAAAGACCCCCTTTTTAATTCGCTAAAATCGTCGAACGCCTGCGATGTCCCATGATACAGCACCAGCGGGTCGCCGTTTTCGTCAACTACTTTTGAATCGCCGAACCACTCGTCGAACGCTTTAGTTCTTTTCCCCGAAGCAGGCTCATCACCGCCACCGTCTTTATCCGCAGCGCAATCATTACCCGGTTGAAACCCACCTCCGCCGGGAGCGTTGGCTCCGCAGTTGTCTTTGGATTTGTAGATGCTGGGGTCGTCGGTTGGGTTCTCGTTGCCAACAGCCATTTTAATTTGAGATGGATTAAATACGGCAATCTCCCAAGCGTCTTGTATTTTATTGGATTTGCCACGGGTTCTAAAGATTGAATCAGCATTATGTGGAGCTGAACTGATCGGGTCTTCTTTCTGTATTGGGCTAGTCGCCCTTAGATAAAATGGTATTGGAGTTCCGTACTTTTTCGCCACATTTATATCTGGAGAAAAATACGCTCCGGCTTCCATTCCACCTTCTGTATCAAAGACATCAAACCCAATATCCCAAACAATTTTCCCGTCTTTTATCTCTTTAATTTTCGGGTCTTTTACGCCGTGGTAGACCACCAGCGGATCGCCGTTTTCATCGACTACTTTTGAATCGCCAAACCACTCGTCGAACGCTTTAGTTCTTTTACCTGAAGCAGGCTCATCACCATCTTTATCCGCTGCACACTGATTACCCGGCTGAAACCCCCCACCGCCGGGAGCGTTAGCGCCGCAGTTGTCTTTGGATTTTGAAACGCTCGTTGATTTTTTTTGTATTGCGTCGTCCGTCAAAGCCACGACCGATTTAATTGCCTCGTCGTCTACAAAAGCCACATCATATCCCAAGGCCCGCAAAGCATCTGGAAGCCGCTTGCCTTGAGCCACCTCAGAATCCATCTCCTTCCACCCAAAAGACATTTTGTGGCCTATTGGCTTAGGCGGCATGGCGTTTTGGTCATCTTGCATCAGTCGCTTGTGCTTCTTTGCCTGCCAAACCCCGCCCTTGTCTTTGAACACGGCGTAAGACCTGTTGTAAACTTTATTAGCTAATTCAGAAGCAGTCTCCTGCACTTGCGAGTCTTCAGACCAAACCGTGTTTTTTATTTCGCCTTTAATTTTTTCGAAATCATCAAATGACATCGACTCAGGCAGGTCAAAGCCTTCAAGGTGCATGTCCATGCCATACACCTTAGCCTCTGGACTGACGCTCCATTCTGAAACCTTGTAGTCGCCGGAACTTCTTGTCGCGTACAAGGCATCTCCAATTTCAGATACGCCTCCTGCCAAAGCCGCTTTTTTTGCAAGCGAAGAAGTTGAACCTAAATAAAACGGAAGCCTTGGCTTTCCTTCTATGTCTTGCTGGCTAGCGTGGTACAAAGTTTGTTTTGAAAAATCAGCCCTGCTGCCTTTAAAATATTCGTGAGGTTTTCTGTTGGGGTCGTAGCCATGCGACTCTTTTTGGGCAATCTTTATAAGGGCTTCGGCTGTTTCTTTTTTGAGCAAGCCATCATCTGCGTCAGCTTGCAATCTAGATATCCTTTCATCGGCGTATGTGTCCTTGTATTCGTTTTTCAAATCCTGATTACCATCTTTATCCGCAGCACAATCATTACCCGGCTGGAACCCTCCACCGCCGGGAGCGTTGGCTCCGCAGTTGTCGTCGGCTTTGAAAACTGAGGTCCAAAGTTTCTCGTGAGTAGGAAGCATTACTTGCCCTTCGTGCAAAAAAGACGATGTCTTTGTCCCAGCAATTCTTCAACTGCGTATTTAACTAGCCATGTAGTTGATTCGTCGTCTACGATCTTGTCGCCTGACTTTGGAGTGGTCGTTACAGACTCATCCCAGATGTGCCAAACGATATCAGCACCCGAAAGAAATCCCTGAATGGATGCCATTTCTTTTGCTGTGATTGGTCGCTTTTCAGCGTTCGTAACCGACTGACCAGAAGCAAACGTGCCGCCGCTCCGTGGATGGAACGTCACAGTTTTCATATCCGGCATAGCATCGGAAAAGGCAGCTATTTCTTCTGGGGTAATCATTAGAAGCTTGGCCTTTTGTAGCGGTTAATAATTCTTGTGGCTGAGTCCAGCCTAGCCATTGCTTCAGAGCTGTTGGCATACTGGACGTTAAAGTAGTCCAGAGAAAACCCGCTAATCGGCATACCGCCAGCAGCACTTTTTCTAGTCATGGCAACGATGTTGCAAATAGCCATTTTGATATCTACAGGAACTGTGGAATATCCGGCATTGTAGATTACTTTGATGTTGCCTCGTCGGTTCATTTCTAAATGAGAAACTTCTGTCCGTCCAGCAATTCGTTTGTTCGGCCACCTAGCTCCAATTCGATGTACAATACCACTAAAGCTTGTAGATCCGTCTAAAGCGTCAAGTGCGTAATCTTCGCCCTTCGTCAATAAAGTTGAGGATGGGAAGGGGTCGGCTGAGGCTCCGTATCTCCCATCCGCATCCTCGTGAATCGATGTGATTGAGTTGACAGGGTACTGCCTGAGAACGAGGTCGAACTCCCCGTTGCCGTCAAAGTAGTGAGTGTAAGTTGCAGCTACAAAACTTCGGCCAGTTTCTCTCTCAAAAATTTCTTCAGCTTGCAGCCCCATTTGGGTTAGCTTCGTGTCTTCGCCAGAACCCGAAATTCCAAGTTGCGTTTTGATGTATGACAATGCAGCGTAGGTAAGGGAACCTGAGCTGACTGCCGACATTGCTGTAGTGGAAGGAGAATAGCCCATTTTAGCTCACTGTTAATGTTGTTGGGTTGCTTACCGAATAGCTTGCGTGCTGGACCCACTGGTAGTATGTTCCGGCTGACAGGTTAAAGCTTACTTGGCCCGAAACATTTGTCGTGCCAGTAGCAACAAGCCCGTCAGTGTTACTGCTGTTTCCGGTGGTAATATCGACGTTTGCTCCGTCTATTGGAGACGACCCGTCTGTAATTGTAATTGTTCCGGCAATGTTTCCGCTTCCTCCGCCCGCCTGAGACAGAAGCAACCCCGCTGTTCCTGAAGTTGAATGCCCGCTGAGAACCTCGTCCCAAACACCGTCTGCGATTGCAGATACAGTTAAACCTCCTCCTCCGACCGTAGAAACCTGAGCGTCTAAGAATTTTCCAAACGTGCCTGATGAGGTGTAAGATGATGAGGCTGCGCCCCACACTCCGGCAACAATTTCAGTCACAGCATCGGCGGCAAGCTCTGAAGCTCCAATTGCATCAGCGGCAATTTTTGCAGCCGTAATGACATCGTTGTCTAAGGATTTGGTTGTAGCGTCTACTTGGTTGGACGTAGTAAACGTAAGCTGGTCGGTCTTTACTTTCACAGCATCCACAACGGTATCTATAGTGTCGATTAGTGCTTTTAAAGCACCTAAACCATCTGTGCTGTTACTTAAGTCTGTTTGAATGCCGTCGCAAACAGCATCTGTAGTTGCTAAAGCACTAGCCGTTGCCAGACTTGATAGAGAACCGGAGTTTGGCAAGTTGTCGGTCACTGCTTTGATTGCATCGCAAATCCCATCAGTGGTTTCGATCAGTGCTTTCAACGCACCCAGCCCATCGGTCCCGTTTGACAGATCGGTCTGAATGCCATCACATACCGTGTCTACGGTGTCGATAAGTGCCTTCAAAGCACCAAGACCATCCGTGCCGTTTGAAAGGTCTGTCTGGATTCCGTCGCATACTGCGTCTGTTGTAGCCAAAGCACCCTGAGTTGCAGGTGCGTTTGAATGAGAATAACCCGTGCCGTCATACGTGGCTTCGAGATTGTCGGCTGCTGTAGCGTCACCGCTAATTTTGGCAACATCTACGGTAAGTTTTGCAGTGCCGCCAACATAACCAGTTCCGTCGTACATCGCTTCTAAATTGTCTGCTGCCGTCGTGTCACCGCTGACGCTAACAATATCGACTCCAAGCTTCGCCGTTCCACCCGCATATCCAGTGCCGTCATACATTAGCTCTAAATTGTCTGCCGCTGTCGAATCGCCGCTGACCTTGATTATGTCTGCGCTGGCGTTGCCACTTGAAACCGTTAGAGTTTCGCCAGCCGTAATTTTTGGCCGGTACAATTCTATGGTGCGGGTGACGGGAGCCATTCCGGTCTTTGTGATATGGAAAACCATTTCTTCGCTGTCATTACCAGCGGCAATCGTCATATCCTCGTCCAGCAAAAGTTCGTACACTCCCGGCATGTTGCCGGAGCTAACTTCATTAATAGTGGGGCTGCTCATTTGTGCCGCCGCTGCCCCATTGCGGCTTCGATAAACATCAAACCCGGACAAGCTGGTTTCGCGCGTTGTGAAATCCGTGGAATCCACAGCCACGAAATAGATATATTGATCGGTAGTTCCTGAAGGAATACGCATTAAACTGATCCTGTTTCTATACCGTGTAGTCCCTGCCTGCCTGTAGTTCCACCGCCTGCGGACTGAAATGGAGCGCCAAACAGCGCTTCATATGTCGTCGATGACCCCGGAAATGGACTATACTGATTTGTTCGTAAAGCCGCCAGTTCGCTTGAAATCGTGTAATTTGACGATCCAGCGTTAGGCATTCCGCTTGCTGACAAGTTGTAATCGGCGGCTGCTATTGGCAGAGTCATGTCAACTCTGTTTGAACCCATTGTGTAACGGTTTACGGTGTTGTTGTAGAAAGCATTAGGAGATTTAAGAACTACTTCTGAATTATTCTCCGCATCTATCGCTCTTGCACAGGATTCAAAGTAATTGAAAGCACACCAAGACTGATCATCGACTCGATAGCCATATCCGTCCCCAACCGAATGAACTGCATTGTTATAAATAAAGCTGTTGTTGATGCAGAGGTTTGAGGCCGAGTTGCCTCTTGCCAGATGATCCCTTGAACCCGTCCAGTAAATCACGTTGCCAACCATATTGGCACACGTAATAGGCGTACCTGTCGCCTCACCACTGCCGGTTACAACGCAGTGATACATACCTGAATTGCCACCAGATTTGAAAACTTCAGACGGAGCATTTTTGAATTCGCAAAACCATGCCTGCATAGCGTTGTCGGATTCTGGGTTACAACCATCAAACACACACCGGAACATGATAATATTATTATCCAAGTCGAAAAATTGACCGCCTGCTGTGTTTGAAAAATGGCATCTGTTCCACGCTATAGCATCGTCATTCGGCTGGTTAAAGGCATTGTTAGAGCCTCCCGCATCTAGGTAGACTAAATCTTCAGTGTCTCCTGCCGCACTTGAATATGGTGCAATCACAACAGAGGTTGCCACTGACCTCCCCGACGGCAAGCTTCCCAAGCTGGTCATTTTATTGCTGCTGGAAGTGTTCTTTACGTTTATACGTATGACCGAACTGGTTGTTGGAATATTTGTAAAGGCTACGCTTAGTGTTTTGTACGGGTTTCCTATCGAACCATCACCACCACTTCCCGGCTCAGGACCGGGATCGGTTCCGCCCGTATGATCGATGTATAATTCTTGAACTGCCACGCTACTCTCTCCTTGAAAAAGCAAAGGGGCTGCAAGTTAGCAGCCCCACACTCGCCTGCTACTCGCTTGCTATTTCAGCAAGTTTTTCTTTGTGTTCTTGCAAAGCCCGCTTATAGCGTGACGGAACATCGAGTCCCATCATGTCACGAGCCATAAAAAACTGCTGGTTGTGGGGGTGGTCTGGAGGCAGGTTAGGATGCTCTCCGTCCGGGTCGCCCTTCAGGGTTACTGCGATCCTGCGACCATGCTCGTCAGTTTTTTCTTGCTTGGTGTAAACGCCGTACTCGGTGCTTGTAACCCAAGGGAAAACAGTAACTTCTGGAATGCTCCGGGTTTTTTCAAACGTCTCGATAACGCCGCCCGAAAGAACGCGATTTGCTTCTGCCTCAAAAGGAGCAGCAAGCTGAAATGCTTTTTTTGCCAGCAAATTAACGTCAAACGCTTTGTTGCTAAGTGCCAGAGACTTGTAAATCTCTAAAGCAGTACGCTCCAGCAAACTCATGTCATTTACTTCGCTGGCCGGAACAGCTTCGCTGGTTTTTACACTAGCGGCTTTTGGTGTCGCTGTTTTAGTTGTTGTCTTGTTTTTGGCTTCTGCCATTGTCGCTTACCTCAGATTAAAGAAAAAAAAAGGACTCCCAGAAAAGCTCTGGGAGTCCCGTATGGAAATAGGGAGTTCTCCCTAGTTGTCGTTCTACGCGATTGCAGAGTTAGGAACCGACTTGGCATATGCGTCGCCAGTCAAAATCCACCAACTTGCACACAATCGAGCAGCGCCAAGATTGTCACCTTCGTTTTGCTGCTGTACGTGTGTAAAACCACCGTTTACGTCTAGGCTGTCAGCCGGAATTTCAATAACAATCATAAATTGATCGTCTTGAACGTCTGTTCCAGCCAAGTCAAGGTCTGATACAGCCGTGTCTAGCTCAACTTCAGTAAACTGTCCAACCGTAGAAAGGTTGTCAGCAACCTTGTAGTAGTAGCGAGAAAACGTAAGTGCTTTTACGCCAGTACCAGAAGCGTCTTGAGCTTGGTTCATGTCAATGTGCATGGTTCCGCTTGAACCTGCTGCACAATACAGACAGAAATAAGCCCTGTCTACATTTGCCAAGTTGACGTAATCGCCAGCCTGATCGGCATCGAAATCAACAGGAGCAACATCAGGAATGATGTTAATTCCCTGTTCGAAGAGGGTTTTGTTAAACATATTCTTACTCCTATGCTCGTGCGGCCAAGTTAATGTAAGCAGACTGAGTGTTTGAACCCTTGTACTGCTGAACGGAAGAATCCTCCCATGGACGGCCATCTACTCTCATCACAAATCGCAGAGCAGTCTGATCAGTCAAGAATTCGACGTGAATCGAAGCTTCTTGAGTGATGCCACCCTTAGAAATAGTCAGGTACTGAGATAGGTCAGCGAGAATAATGTCATTAGCGTCACCAAGGGTGGCGTTAAATTCAGTTTCGGTTCGTTTAGCACCTTTGAGAGTCTGTGGAGACTGCTCTGCAATGCTGTTGTTGGTGCGGTAGAGCGGAACGCCACCGTTTCCAACGTCGAATCCAAGATCGTCGATCTCTGCACCACAATCTTGATGGTGGAACCACTGGTACTTGTTAGAACCCATGGCTCGTCGCGCCCACATTTTGTCAATGTTAGCAGATACGATTGTATCAGCAGCTTGACCAGATTCCTTGGCAACAGAAACCAATGATCCGCCGTTGGTGATTCCCAAAGGCTGACCAGCGCCAGTTCCGTTGAATACTGCATCGCCGAGCATGAAGTTAAATTCAGCAGCGGCACAGCGAGAAACGTAATCTTCCAAGGAAGAACCAGTGTCCTGAAGAATTTCGTCTGTCAGGTAAACCAAAACAGCACATTTCTTCAGTCGCAAAGAAACTTGAGCCAGAGTTGGGTTAGATTTGGTCAACGAGCCGCCTTCAGCAACCCAGTAACCACGAACGCCACCGTGACGGCTTCCGTTAGCTCGGCTTGTTTCAGCGTTGCGAGTAAACGTCAAAGAGTTGCCACCAACCGTGTAGTTGTCGGTCTGGGCAAAAATGTCGTTTTCGTAAACTCGCTCAAGAATGCTCTTGGAAAATTCAGGGTAAACCATGAATCCACCGTCAGCACCAACTTGCTCGCTCATACCCTGAACGGCTTTCATTACTGGCTGGTAAGGAGTCAACGCTTGTTTGCGCCATTCGCCCTGACCTTTTGCAGCATAGCCCGACTTCAGGAAATCGCCAAAAGATTTAAATTCCGATTTGCCACAACCCTGCCAACCTTCAGCAACATAGTTGCTGCGATGGCCAGCGTTATTGGCATTAATCGTTGCCACTTCTTCAGCTTCGCCCCAATATGACGCTGATGAGTCACTGTGAGACTTTACGATAGAGCCTTCAGCAGCAGTCTTTAGAGCGGCAGTCAGATCACCGACCTCGCTTTTCAGTTCTGCAATCTGTTGCTCAGGTGTCTTAATATCAGACATTACTTACTCCTGCTAAAAGGAACTTGTTCCTTAATTAGAGACTTGAGGTGAGAAACCGCTTCCCGTACCTCGGAAATATCTCCGTCCAATTTTTCAATCTTGGGAGATACTTGTTTTACATTACCAGCTTCAGTAACTAGGTCAGACCAGCTTTTTGCAATCGAGGCGATTGCTACAGCACTTTGGCCTTCCACAGACTTGCTGATTGCGTCGAGCTTGCCGCTCATGTTCAAGACGTTGAAACGCTGCAAGGGATTTTTGGAAAGAAAAGACTTCATCATCTCTTCTTCTTCCTCATCTCCATACATTCCACGACCCTTCATTTCTTCTGGACCAGTCGCTTCATCGTCGTAGGAAGGCATATCATCTTTGTACTCAGACTTATGTCCACCTTCGAGTGCGCCCATGAGATTCTTCATGGCCTCAAGCACTTCGTTGAGCAAGCTCTCTGTGTTTGGATTTTCTAAGCTCGACATTGCCTTTTTGACATTCTTCGAGCAAGCGTGTAACTGGGAGTGAGTAGCTTGCAAAATTAGCGAGCCGAGCTTCTCCCCGGTCATATTCTGGTTCATATTCTCCCAGCCTATCTTAAAAGATTTAGTTTGTTGTTCTGGGACAGCCGACATTAACGATTTACGAATCGAACCGTCCATCTGTGATCCAGCCAGTCGGCCAGAAGATAAAGCACAGCGAATTGCTTCGGGGTTGACTCCGATAGGACACCAAGACCACTCTTCTAATTCCCAAGAATTAAACAAACGTCCTTGGCTTTTAATGATCGGCTGCTCCAAAGGACAAAACCGAACAGACGTTGCCCGGATAATCCCTTCGGTGATTAGATCAAAAATCTGCTCTGACTGTTTAGACTTAGAAGAAAAATAGCTTGTGCCAATCCATCCGTCTTTCGACTTCACGATTGACAAGTTGCCTTTTCTGTCTTCGCACTTTGCAACAGGGATGGTGATGTCCTTGCCGTGGTCCCACAAAACAACTGGGTTAGATTTATACTTTTCAGTAGAACCCCCTTCAGGGTTCAGTGAATCGTTTGTTCTATCCCAAGCTGGCGTGGTGATTACAGCAGTGGCTGACATCTCGTTTACGTCAAAGCCAACAGACCCCACAGAGGTATACCCCTGCGAGCCATCCAGATTAAAAAAAGTGCCGAGTTTGTTACGCTGTCTTTCCATCGGGCTAAAATTACCAGTATCTCAAAGTGACGTGCAACCCCACTTTACAGCAGGCGAAACATTTCCATCAAGCAGGGGTTGTCTTTCATCACTGCCAACTCCCCCTTGGCCCCTCTTAAAACAAAATCTTCTTCCGTACTGTCATCGCTTAAATCCATTTGGCAGTTTACTGCGTGCTTTATCTCGTGCCAAAATGTTTCGATTTGATTTTGAACAGGTAAGTCAGAGCAAACGCATATCAAAAGCCGGTCATCGCAGCAAAAACCGTCATCTTCCTTCATTTCCGTTCTGGGCTTTAGAATTACCTCGTATTTGACGTGTAAAACCTGAACGTGTGAAGGCCAGTTAATCATTGAAAGCTTCGAGCCAAGTTGAGTGAACAAATTTTTCGGTCAACCTCGCCGTACTCTAAGTCCAAAACAATCGAGGTCATCGACTGAGCTGAACCATAGCCCTTGTCAGCGTGGTACTGATCGGGAGGTATCAAGGTGTTAAATGCCTCGAAATGAACCCCTCCAATCTCGTCCCTGACCTTATGATGAATATGGCCTGTCCAGCAATAGGTGTATTTCGCAGCACCATGCTCTTGGCGGCAGTCCCTAGTAATAGCCTCATGGAGCCGCTTAAAACCCTTCTCTCCGTGGTCTAAAGGCACAAAATTACTTCCAAAAGAATAGCTCAACATCTTTGTTTCATTGCGAACAACCTTGACTCTTTTGTTCTTCGCAAAGTAAGCCTCTAAAACATAATTTATCCAAAACGCCGCCGAAGAATCGTGATTGCCCCGCACGTTATAAACTTCAACTTGATTAAACTTTTCTAGGCTCTTTAAGACAACGTGCCGCATAAACTCGCCAGCGGCTCTGGCTACTTTAGGAAATCTTCCGTCATGGTCTAGCTGATTTCCGCTGGCAGGCGTTTGGAAGGAGGGGTCGTTACAGTGGAGCAAGTCCCCAAGGTTGATGATAGCGATTGTTTCTGACGCTGGGGATGTTTCAATTAAATATTCGGCTGCTGATTTCAAATCTCGCAGTCCGATATTTAAGTTGTGATTTTCTCGCCCCGTCTCTTGCCCCCAAGCAAACATTCCAAGATGTGCATCTCCGATAATTAAATTTGTTTTTAGCCGTGATGCTCTTTTGCCTTTGGGGAGCTTTATTTTTTTGTAAGGAGTGATGTCTTCACAAAGAGCCTCTACAAAAGCTCTCATGTTTGCTTCTATCTCTTCAGCGTTTTTCTTTGATTTAGTCCAAACTCTTTCGAGTTGACCATCGCCGGAATGCTGATGCGTCATCTTCTCGACAAAATAACCCTCTGGAGTTGGGTGTACCATGTCGTGATCGGGAGAGTATCCCCGGTCGCAGGCGTAAGCCTTGACCCTAGCCGCCGTAGTGTTTACGGTTTTGTGGTGAAGACCCAAAACTCTGGAGGCAGCGTGCCGACTTCCAGAATCTACAATAGCCTGCATGACTCTTCGCTGGCTGTCGGACCTGCAAAAACTCAAAAGACCTTCAGCTTCTGATTTATTCATTTAGATTTGGGGGTTAAGCCTCGTTGCTAAGACGTATGACCCACTCAAGAAAACACCGACACATATAGTGCGCCGGCGGACCATCAAACTCCCCCCAGTTTTCTTTGGTCTTTCCATGAAGCGGGCCACATATAGGACAAACTAAAGCGTCTTCTTGAGTCATCCAAGTTGGAATCATCTCAAAAAGGACATCCGGATCTGAGTCGATTGCTGGAATACCTTCGTAATCAACAGTAGCCGGACCCATCCTTTCTGGCCTTTCTTCTAGAATTGCAGACGCTACTGCTCTAGTGTTTATCAAAGCTGTGATAAAAATTGCCGCAAACATTTCCCCCGCTGTTATTGCAGCAGTTACTAAGCCTACGGCAATAATGGTTTTTTTGTTGTCAGCGAATATGTCCTCGAACATTGACTGAACAAAAACAGAAACGCCTTCCTTTTCCTGTTTGGCTTTTGGAACCTTTTCTGAGATGTTGGTCAGCACCATGTCGCTGAAGTTTGCAGAAAACTCCTCGGCTCGTTTTTTTGCATCACGAATAATTTTGCTATTGTTTTCAGGAGTCGTCAGACTAGAGAACGCAGGAACAAGCATTGCATTTAAAGCATCAGATTCGACTAGCGCAATAATCGGCTCAACTGCGGAAGCAAGCCGCTTTTTCATCGTCTCCCAAAACCCGCGAGACGGAAGCTCGCCGGAATTGTTGTAGATCGCTATAGAAGACTCTCGATATTCATCAAAAACAGGAGCAAGCGCTGCCGCTATATCTTCTTCCCGTTCTTTTCTCTTTGAATAGTCTGGCACTTTATATTTCCTTTTGCCACTCTTCGAGAATTTCCACAAAGGCTTCCCCGATATCCTGTCTTAATTTTCGTGCGGTGTCGATAGTTAAAAACTTATACTCTGTGCCGCCCTCTTTTGCCCTCATCTCTAACACAATCACTTTGACGGGCAGCCCGTCGTTTTTAGTGCTAGCAGGGTAGCAGAGGATGTTTTTATGTAGCTCTCCTACCACTCGATCTTCGCTCATCAGGGCGAACCTTTCCTCTGTCAATCTCTCCTGTCTCTCTATGCCGCCAGCCTTTGCCGCCTCTAGGCCCAACATAACCAATCCACAAACTCTTATCTTCGGCCTCTAAACTTTCTTTTTCCTTTGCAATTAAGTGTGACTGATTAAAAGTCATACCTTCTCTCATAGCATCAATCATCAAGCCTATGTGAAAACGTGTATGATGCTCTTTATGTTCTTGAAGTTTTTCTATTTGATCTTCCGTTAGACCTTCCAGTGAAAAACCCATGATCGTTTTTTCTTTAGCAAAACTTTGCTCTGGATCGCTATCGCCGTCAGGCTTTGCCTGATTTGGGCTTGCTTCCTTGCTTTGGCTTTCGACTGCTTTTTCCTCGTGTTCCCATTTTTCTATTTCGTTTGATTTAAATTCAGATATAAGGTCGTCTAAAGATTTTTCAAGTTTTTGAAAGTCTTCATTGTTTTCGTTCTGCGAACCAAAAAATTGAGGAGGGGGGTTGGCTACCGAATCTTCTCCGTCCATTCCCATAGCGGCAGGAGTCCCGCCTTGGTCCATCCCAGAAGGAGCCTGCCCCGCACCAGCCATTTCATCATCTCGCTCGTCACCGAACAACTGCATACCCATTCTAAGCCGAAGCTCACCCTTGGTGATGGCTCCAGCCTTCATCAGAATTTCGTGTTCTCGGTTTCTTTGCTCCGGCTCATCGATTGCCTTTGCTCGGTATTCTACATAGTGGCCTTCGCCATACTGCCAAACCCAGTTCTCGTTATCTTCATCAGCAAAGAGGTTTAAGATAGGCTGAATAGTCAGATAAATAAATTGCTTCAGTGGTGCGTAAAGCGATTCGCCGCCTGTAGCCTGCTCAATCCCAGCCGCAGTTGGGGGAACTTTATGCAGAGCCATGATAGCGTCACGCATCTGAGTAAAGCCTTCCCCGTACGCCATGTCTCTAGCCGTGTTGGAAAGGGTCGTGACAGAAACTCCGTCACCACTGGTGAACATAGCCCGACCTGCTCGGTCTGTTCCACAGTATTTTTGGTTGAATCGAGACTCTGCGCCCTTTAGCTCTGCCGCATCCATTTGCCCGGCTATGTGAACGTGAACTGAAGGATCTGGCCCAAGCCTCATATGGTTGGTTCTGGCTGTGTCTATGTGATTAGATGAATCAGTCCACAAAGCACCAGCGGCCACTGAAGACTGCCCGTCGTCCCTGTAAACGGGATGAGGATCAAGAATTACCTGAACAAACTTTGCATCCAGATTGTAGCCCAGAGAACTCATGTGCTGGCCCGCAAAAAACCATCCTTGCTGGCCTCCCTGTCGTGCAAGCTCTGGCTTTACTCTGTAGTACCCATCTGGGAAATCTTTACTAGGCTGCTTCGGCTCTACAATTGCTGTCGGAATGATATATCGACGGACAACTTTTCCGTATTTATTTTGCATATTCCAGATCAAAACCTTGCCAGTTAGCTTTAACTGCAAAGCCATTTCGAATCGGAATGAAGACCCTGACTGCTCTGGATTTGGCCTTTTAAGGAATTTAAGCAAGGGACTTCCTTTGGAAAGAGGACGACCTTGATCATCCCTATCGTTGTACATCGACTTCTGAACCGACTGCATAGAGTCAGCTTCAGAGTAGGCGTAGCAAGCAGCCTGACCGCACTGAGTAGCGATGGCATGGATGGCAACGTAGTTCCATCCAGTGTACATCTCAGCTTCTTTTCTGTGGTCGCTAGAAAAACCGCCCCCGCTTTGCTGAAGGGTCTGCTCTAGTTGGTAGTCAGTGCTGACCTTGAAGTTGGCAGGAACTCTCGCTTTTACTACGCTTGAGTCACTAGCAGCCATCGCTTTGATGATTTCTGATTTGACAGGCATTTGGCTTTACTCGAAGACAAAGGAATAGCAACAGTTTTGGCATTTTGCAGCACGATAGTGCAACATCAGTTCCAGATTGCTAGGTTGTTGTTTAATTTAATAATTTAATTCTAAACCTATAAGCGGTGATACGTGTACGCCTTTAAGCCTAAAAGAGATTATATCGGATGGTCCTTCAGTGATAAAAAACTAGGCATATACAACACGGAGTTTGATTCGTCGGCTGACAAAATTTTTGATGGCATATCAAGATGGCTAGGCCATGATGAATTTTTTATCCGCTTTTCTGACGAAGATTTTGACAGAAAAGCGGATCGAAAGTTTAATTTAAGATGGCTTTTTGGCAACTCCGAAGGGAACTCCTACCTGAGCTACGGACACACTGGAGATTCAAAGTATGAAGGACATATAATATGGCTACCTTCGGCATTTCTTGACTACATACACCCCGCACCAAAAACACTGTACATGGAGTGGGTAGACGTTTCGAACGTGTAAATAAAAAAATGGGGACAGGCAATTAAACCTGTCCCCAAGTGTACGGCAGCGGAGTCGCGTAGCTATCGCTAAGGAGGATGGCGACTCCGCCCCGGAAAGGATGCGTTGCCATGTTTTAGCTATTTGCCAGAATCAGGTGAAGGTCGCTTTTCAATCGGCTCTGGCATGAGGCAGTCACGCGCGTCAACTAGCTCTACGCTTTGTATTCGGCTCAAAGCAAAGTTTCTCATCTGCTCTCTGCCAAGGCATAGCGCTTGTAAGTTCGCCTTGTAAAACCTTACAGGCGATACAATTCTACTGGTGGTTTTATTATCAGAGCGGGTGTATGTAATACGGACAGCCCAGCGATCAGGATCTTCTAAAGCACGAGATATGTCTAGCATATCCGAGTGGCTCAAGAAGCCCTTTGCCTGCTCTCCTCCCACTCTTTCAAACCCCATGTAATCTGGTAAGACTTGTCGGTTCCAACATCGACAAACATTCTACCAGAATTTTCGTCGGAATTAGGCTCAGTTCTGAACCAACAGTCTTTTGCCGGGAAACACGAGCCAAGGACAAAGAACCTGTCCTTGGTCATCTCTACCTCGCCGATGCTCATCCACACCGGCTCTCTAATACTTGTGACGACAGCCTTTTGCTTAGGCAACTTCATCAGCATCTCCATCTATGAAAAAAATAGTATTGGCGAACTAGTCGCCCGCCTATTTATATCATAGCGAACAAAGACGTGCAAACGAGCTTTAACGCCAGCTAATTTCAAAAGAATGCTCGCTCCCCACGTCGAGGTAGATCCTGCCTTCGGTGTCGGTAGAACCCTCCTTCACGACAATTCTACAGTCGCCTCGGTCAAACGTCTTCTTGCCAACCCGCACCTTATCCTCCCCCAGAGACACCTTGGCCTGATACAGCCTTGGCGTTCTGGTGTCAGCCACGGTTGCCTTCCTTGGACTTAGAATTTTCAGATTCATTTTGCAACTCCTTTATTTGTTTGGCAACAGTTTTTGCCCACTCTCTCATTGAAACAATATGCGTATCAAAACCGTCCACCGAAGCCTGCATGTAGGCTGTTTTCTTCTCTAACTCCTCGATTCGGTTTTGCATTGCCTTGGCCTTTGACTGCCAATACTCAACTCTCAAGCTATTCTCGCTGTCTCTCATCACGCTCCTCCTCTAAAAGTTCATCGACGACCTCTTCAATCTGATCTTGATAGTCAGATAGATCGCCGTCAATCTCAAAATGAATTTCTTGCCGGGACAGTTCGCCAGCTTTAAGCTTTTTGAATATCTCTTGAGCAACATCCTCGACTTGCTCCCAAGGGACTTCTGGCTCCGGCCTACAGCAAGGACACGCCATGAGGCTCGCCATCCCGTTGCATGTTACGCAGTAACTCATGTCCATACTCCTCCAAACAATCGTAGTACATGGCATACCTAGCAAGCTCTTGTGCTAGACCCTCAAATGAGGTTGCCTCTTTAAAAACATTCCTGCCAAGCTTTTGCTCTGCAAGATCCAAAAAATGAGTGTGCTGCAAAACAGCCAGAGCGTTTTTTTCGGAATAGTCTTTGACTTCATCGTAAATAAAATCTGAAACCTCCGCCCTAAAAACGTCCCTAGCTGAATCTGTAATTTGCTCCACAGCACTTTTGTAATCATGGTAAACCATTCTAGATCCTTTCATCAAATAGATGCTCGTCAGACTCCCCCTGTTGCAAAGCATCGAGGGAGTCCTGCCAAGCGTTTTCTCTTCATGCTTCAGCCTTAGACCACTTCGGGGTGGCTGAAGCGTAAAGCTTCTCAGGAGCCTCATCGAAATACTTGAACAAAGCTGGACACAGCCAGCCGTCCATGCCTAGAGACTCAGAGTGATACCAGTATCCGCCAGACTCCGGCTGCCTTCTTTCAAGCATAATTCCGTGACCCGGAAATGGCTTGTCCGAAAACAGCAGGTTAAAGCCAGAGGCTGGATCGTCAATTGACGCTACCATCTGGTCAATTATCTGATCCGCACCTGACACAAACGGTTCACGAACAAGTCCTGTGTTCTCGTCATCGAAAACCCACTGCTCGCTATACTTGTAAGGACTAATCAACATTATTGCGTTATTCATACTATCTCCTCCTGTTGTGAAACAAATTCTCGTGCAACTTTCTCCAAGGCATACCAAGCCAAGCTATTGCAAACCAAGGTAGCTTCGTCAAAAAGTTGATTCGATCGCGAGTCATCAAAGCTCTCTAGGTTCTCAGAGTCATTCCAAATAACAGAGTTTATTGCATCCTGAGTAAACCCCTCTCCTTTCAGGCAAGAGAACTCGCTAACCATGTGAGCAGCCGAGTCATAGCCAAATTCTTTGGACTCCTCCACCAGCTCATAAAGTATAAGCCTCATGTTCTCGGAAGCAAAATCGAATGTGTCTTTGTAGTAGGTGAACCCACTAAAACCTCCGGCTGCTCCGTGTTCTGCAACATCTTTCAAAACTCCATCGACATACTCTGCATCAGTTGATATTTGATTTCGGACTGCGCTTATTAACTTTTCCATACTATGCCCCTTATTGTGAAATTAAATAAAAGCCGCTGGGGTAGATTTGGTCCCAGCGGCTCCAAGGAGAACCGCTGCTTCTGTCAAACGACTGCAAAGAAAACAGCGGGTTGCCCGACTAAACGAGCAGGGCGGCGACTACTAAGCCTCGTCCGCTTGGCTTTTGCCTTTGTCTTTAATCACAAATCATCGCTCTTAGTTTCTCTCCCATTCGATCCCATCTTGCATCGCCGCCCTAGCATCCTCTTCCGAATCCCAACCCCATCGAGAACGCTCGCCTCGCAATTCATCTACCCAGTAAAAACGGAAATTACCGTTGCGATCTACATAACTTTGCAGTTTGATACTCCCTCTCATGGTTCGTTCTTTCATAGTTCATCCTTTCGTGTAAAGAAAAAGGGTGGTTGCCCACCCCCAGTTCCTACGCAGCCAGTGCAAGCTTTTCAGCTTTCTTGACTGACTGGTTTGACGCTGCCCTGATGATTCGCTCAAACTGCCCTGAAGCAGATTGGTTGTTACCACCAGCACCACGCCATCCCATATCATGCTGCACATAACCTTGGACTGCGTTGTAAGCTTCCCAAGCCGACACAACAAAGTTGTCCGGCATCGGTCCACGGCCAGTGGTGTACCGTTCACGAGTCACTCGACGGAAGATAGCTTCAGTCCGAGCAGTGTGATGCTTCAGCGACCTTGACGAAGCGTCAGCATTTGGCTCCCCGTAAACTTGCCGCAAGAAATCTGCAAGCTGCACTTCGCGGGATTCCATAGACATGATCACATTCGTCAGGTTGTCCCAACTGCCCTTGAGCAATTGGAATGAAGCGAGCAGTTCGTCCATGTGGCCTCGCAAGCCAGACGTATGTCGAATGGCTACGGTAGTGCCGTTGACCTGCTGCATCATGGCAAGGTTTCGACAAGCATCTCGGTAGTAACCCATCGAGGCACTAAACGCCGTCTTGTCATACCCGGCCTTGATCATCACACGAGGGAACACGTTGTCCTTCTCGCCGTAAACAGCCAGTCGATTCTCACGAGTTGGCTGAATGGTGACGTAGTGACCATCACGGAAGAGGCACTTTACATCTACCTCGCCGTCAAAAGCGGATGACGCTGCATCCACTAAAGCACATACGTCTTCGGTAGTGTGTGGCACATACCGACTCGACACTGAGCCTGACCCGACAGCACTCATACTGTCTGAGCGAAACAGCCCGTAGAACGGGGTCCGCATATTCTCAGGACCAAACAGTGGAAACTTGTCAACAGAAAAGTCAAACTGCTCACGAACTTTCTTACTAACTTCAGTTGCTGCAATATTCATGGTTCATCCTTTCAGGAAAATTAAATTAAGAGCTACTCTGCTCTTTGCGAATCAACTCGATCTCGTCACGGACAACCGGATGCCACATAGGGTTTACTTCCATGTCAGGAGTGTAGTTATCCCTTGCCCACTGACGGAAGTCTTTTTCTTCGGCTGGTGACAGTTCTTTGAACATATCCATTTCAAAATCCTTTCGTAGATGTGATGTGACGGGTTACTTGTATTGTAGCCAGAGCAGGGATTCGAACCCTGCACACTAGGCATCCTTGATGTCCGCTTGAGTAAGCGGCAAGGGATATCAGCGGGATATTGGATCGCGTCCGAACCAATTCCATGAGTCCCACAACCAAGGAAGTCTCATCCTAGTGCAACCGTTTCCGGCATGTTGTATGGCCGGGTATCTTGAATAGCCCCCGGTGGCTATGCCAGCGACTTGGGCTGGACTAAATCATCTTGCGGATGAACGCTTCATCCGAAGGGGTGCAATACCCTTGGAAGGAAGACATACCTGCCTTCGCTTCGGCCTGCTCTATTAGCGAGCAGATGCGGTCACGTTTTTTGTGACCAATTGTTTTGGCGTAGGCGGTATTAAAACATCGAATTGCCAGTTCGTACATTTCGCTTTTTAAAGCCTTACGCCCATATCCTAAATATTTTTCTCCACCCATATTTCATCCTTTCTTGTTAAAGTTATTTACCAGCCTCGTTCTTACTGGTTTAGAGGAACCCATCTTACTGATGCCTAGCGACACCTTTGGTCAGGTGTCCCGCATAATCTTGCGGTCAGTCAGGACTCACATCAGCGAACTCCTCTGTTATCGCCGGGCCTTGTTTTCTCCGCTTGCCCCTTTTAACGAGCAAAAGCTTCCTCCGGTCGATGCGATTCAAATTGTCAAAGATCAGTGCCACCGGGTCTTGCCGGGGCAAGAGTCGTCGGCGGTCAATTGCCAAAACTCTATAGAGTTATTCGTCTACGATACAAGAATATTGGAAGAAATCTTTACGGAATTTTCTGGACTATTGCGTAAATAGCTGCTGGCAAAGGAGTTACGTCGATTTAATTTTTTTCGACTATTGCCAAGATAGGTGGTTTTTCGTCTACCCCATCAACTATTCGCTGCAATTGCTACAATCTTGGAATGGAAAAACTTGAACAGGAAATCGTTAAAGAGCTTTGTGGCCGGTCCCTGAGCTTCTTCATACAGGAGGCGTGGCACATACTTGAGCCTAGCCAGCCTTACACTCAAGGCAAGCATATCGAGTTAATGTGCGAACACCTTGAAGCAGTGAGTCGTGGGGAAATCACAAGGCTCCTCATAAATATCCCGCCCGGCTGCATGAAGAGCCTGCTTACCGGCGTGTTCTGGCCTATGTGGGAGTGGGGTCCGCTAGGCAGGCCCGAAACCCGTGTACTCTCAGTGGCCCACGAGCAGTCGCTTGCAGTGCGTGACAACCTGAAGGCTAGGCGACTCTTTTCCTCGGACTGGTTTCAGAGCATGTGGCCCTGCGGACTACAGGCTGACCAAAACCAAAAGCTAAACTTTCAGAATGAAAGAACTGGATACCGGCAAGCCTCCACACGAGCGAGCATCACCGGTCGGAGGGGAGACAGGCTTATCATAGATGATCCCTTGAGTGTGTCGGACGCACGGTCTGAACTGGACCGAAAGTCATGCGAGGCGTTCTTTACGGAGACAGCCCCCACGCGACTAACTAATCCGGACTCGTCCGCCATCGTGATGATTATGCAAAGGCTCCATGAAGAAGACCCGTCCGCACTTGCGATTGAATTAGGGTACGAACACCTGTGTCTTCCCATGAGGTATGAGAAATCAATGCACTGCAAAACCTCCATCGGCGAAGACTGGCGTACGGAGGAGGGAGAGCTTCTCTTCCCTGAAAGATTCGACAAGAAAACGGTGGACGAGCTAGAGAAAGTCATGGGTCCGTATGCGACCGCCGGTCAGCATCAACAAACACCCGTCCCTCGTGGCGGAGGGATGTTCCGCGAAGAGTGGTTCCCCGTACACGCTGGCCCCCAGTGGCCTATCACGAGGCAGATCAGGTCTTGGGATATGGCAGCTACCGAAGGTGGTGGTGACTGGACTGTCGGTGTCCTCATAGGTGTAGAGCAGGCAGGGCCAAGCGACCCCAAAGACGGGAACTACTGGGTGCTTGATGTAGTGCGAGGGCAGTGGGCATCACACCAGCGGGACTCTATCATACAAGCCACAGCAGAAATGGACGGAAAGAAAACAGCCGTCCACTTTGAGCAGGAACCCGGCTCCGCCGGAAAAAGTCTCATGGACTCCATGAAGAGAATGCTCGCTGGCTGGAGGGTCAGTTGCTGCAAGCCTACCGGAGCCAAAGAGGTTCGGGCCGAAGCAATGGCGACACAAGCAGGTATAGGCAGGTTCCGCCTCAAGGAAGGTGCATGGAACCAAGAATTTATCGACGAAGCAAAGGTGTTTTACTTCGGCAAGCATGACGACCAAATTGATGCCTGCGCCAGCGGGTTTAATGAACTCGTACTTAAGCGTGCCAATTTCACAATCGCATAAAGGAAGCGAAATGAGAATCACACATTTACCTTCAGTAATTTTTTTTATGGCCGTCATCACCTCTTACATGCCCGGACTGATAAACAAGCCGCCGGAGGTAACGGACCTTTATAAAGCAAGCCAAAAGCTTAGGGCAAAAAGCAGCGTCTTGATAAAGCAAGAGCTAGACCCTGAACTCTGCAAGATTGCCCAGAAATGGGCCGAACACATGGCAGCTAAAAACTGTATGTACCACGGAGGGGGAGAACAGATTATCGCCAAGGGATACAAAACCCCGCAAGCAGTTCTAAACGCTTGGGTTTGCTCGCCACCCCATAAGAGGTGGATCTTCAGCAACTGCAAGAAAGTAGGGTTCGGCTACGCTAAGAGCAAATCAGGCCACCCGTACTGGGCTGGAGTCTATCGAAACTAGCCCCCTCTACAACTACTCATATGTCGCGGGTTTTCGACATGAAATATCGAATCAACTACATCGACAATGATCGATACTTCGAAGGAGAGAAGACCCTGACGGTGGAAGCCGAAACCGAGATAGAAGCAATCAACCAACTCATTCAATCAGACAACCGGAACGCATGGCAGATCATCAGTGTGGAAACAATAGCAGGTTGAACTTTAGTTCGAAAATTTTTTTTGGGGAGGTGAAATGAAGAATTCCAAACTCGAAACCGCTGTCATCATGGCGATGGTGAAATATCGGGCATACGAAAACCGTGAGATAGAGGACGCTCGCATTGTTTTCCGCTATGTCGATAAAGCTAAGAAGATCATGCACCGGCTGGATATCGACGACCAGCTTTCAGCTAATGACCGACACCAAGCCGAAGACCTGTTGAGAGACTGCGAGATTGAAACGGCGAAGCTGTGTTTGGCTATCAACACGATAGAGAGTTGAAATTTACTTCGCGAAATTTCTTAGTGACCATGGGCCTCCCCCCTCTGGCCCCCTTACCCCCCACGGGGGGCCACCCCTCTGCCGTCTGCCTCCCCGCCGGGGTCCGAAAATCCGCCCCCCTAAATACATGCCGGGAAAGGACTTAGGACAAATCCGCCTCCAACCCCTTGACAGCCGCCCCCGCTTATGCTTTCGGGGTGATTCCCGCCCTAAACAGGGTCTAGACCCCTTCTCAGGGATAGTAGTGTACAAATTTACACCATAGTGTACAAATGCCCACTAGTGTACTAAGGGCCATTAGTATACAGATGCCCACTACCCCATGCCGCTGTAAGTCTAGGGGGGCAAAGGACTTAGCTCAGTTGTTTGACCTCTGCCGAAGCATCATCAGTGCCTTATCTAGTGCTGATGTCTCGGCCTCTTGTATCTCAGCCGAATTGAATTTTTCGCCCCCGGTGGTTAGGTCATAAGCTTCAGGCGCATAGAATCCGCAATGCCTTGCCATGTTCTCTAGGCATTTGACCACCACAGAATGCTGATTTCTGGCCCTTGCATCCTCCATAGTTTTCCTTAGCTCTGTGATGATGAACCGAGCATCTATGTGGCAATGCTTGGCCTTTTCATCCATAAGCTCCTGTATGTACTCTTGAATCAAGGGTTTTTTGAGGTTTACTGACCCTTGGACTTGGGCTGAAGCTTCCGAGTATCCAGCCATCTTAGCTGCTCTGGTGGCATTCATGTCCACCATATACTCTTCGCAGAATCTTCTTTGCTTCCTAGTGAGGTTTGGGCTTACCATTTGGGGGTTCCGTATATCGGCTGATAGTGTTTTTTTGTTTGTACTATGTTGAAAAGCAACCAGACAAGCCCAGAAGCCCCAGAATGGCCCTAGAATAAGCTCTTTTCACGTAGCAATGATTCGTATGGGTATCTACTTAGCCTCTCCCATAGTCTCCTGTTTGTTTATAGGGGATTTCTTATCGGCTGGTTTTTTGAAAATCCTATTCCAGTTTTTCCGGTATTTCTTCTGGTCCTTTTTTCGGGGTTTGTCACCTTTGCCAGCCATCCATAAACTCCCTATTCTCACAATCCCAAAAAAGCAGGTCTAAATCGCAACCCTTACAAGCCAACAAAGCCCGATAAGCACGTAGCCTTTCCTTCTCTGATTTTACCCCATTCGGAAATAGCAGCAACAAGCATCCCCTCTTGCCAGTCATCTCCCTATAGAAAGCCGCCTGCCCAACGCCCTCTTTCCACTTGTGGCTCCAGTCCACTTCGTATACGTGACTTTCGCTAATTATGTCGGGTCTGGTCCTATCCCATAACCGGGTATCAAATTGGCTGCTCTTAAAGATCGGCTGATTTTCTAAAATGTACTCCGTCCACTCGTTTTCATTCACAACAAAATAGCCAGCAATAAAAGCAGAAAAAAAATGAACAGAACATAGTCAATCCAGTTGTTTTGATTCATACCGATAAACACAAGAGTCGTGCATAAAATTCTTGTTCCAGCCCCCAGCGATTCGGCACAAAATTGATTCCTTATACGTGGCCTCTCCGCACACCACACATGGAATAGAAATTTTGATGTTGTGACAAGCCAACAAAACAGCAAGAGACAGCATAGCCGCCAAGCAAACCCGCGTTACCATTTGATCAGCTCCAAAAATTTGGCCTGATTAAGATATCCCTTTTTGCGTTTGACTTCCCACCCGCTTTGCTTTTTCTTAAACACCACAACAGCAGGAATTAAAATCTTGCCATCAATCATATTCTTGTAAATCTTTGGCTGATTATCCACATCCACGTATGCAACCAAATATTCGGCTAATTTTTTGGACTCCATCAAAGGAACCAGAACATCCTTTTTCATCTTCTTACAGGGTGCGCACCATGAAGCCCCAAAAACCACAATCAGAGGCTGTCCAGATTTCATTGCTACGTTGTAAGCTTTTTCATAACCTAAAAGCCCAATCTCGCCATTGCTCAAAGTGTAGAGTTCTTCGTATCCGGCACGCTTTAGAATCTGCTTAATTGACTCCAATGAGCCAGCACGTAAAGGCCAGCAAGATTTTGGGCCGCCTTCTGGCTCTTTCACCCAAACCGAGCCGCCAGAAACAATTCCGACTAGCTCGCTATCGGCGTTGTAAATTGGCCCGCCCGAATCTCCTTGAGTACACTCCGAATCGCACCACCAATAACCCTCTGCGTCGTACCGACATTCTGCTTCGTAATCCTTATTCCCGAAAACATAAAAAACACCTTCTGGATCTTGGTCTTTTGCAATTTCAGCAACAGGCAAATCGTCTGGAACATCACATTCCAAAACCGCCAAATCAGAATATGAATCTCGTTTGACTATCTTCACCTTTTGGACAGTAGAGCCATCGGAAAAAATAATGTTGAATTCTGTAGCATCATCAATCACATGATCGGCTGTCAAAATAACATCATCGCCAACAATCACCCCACGACCATATCCGCTGGCGTAGTAAGCCGGAGTTTCTCCGGGCTGGCAAATCATTCCGAAGCCATTAACAGGAATCGAGAATTCGATCTTAACAGCAGCATCTCGGCGGTCGTCTGCTAGACAAATTGCAGACAGGAAAAAAAATAGGCATGTCGCTAAAAACGACGTTTTAAATTTTTGCATGGGTGGCTCCAAAGGTTTTGATACAAATTAAGGTATCGAGAGGCCACCCCAAATGTCGATAGCAGTTTACTTTGCCCGCAAAGCTTCAATAACTGAATTGATTTTTTTAAGATAAGAAGGCACGTCGTTTGTTGGGTCTATCTCTTGGTTTAGTCCAATAAAGAATCCTGACCAATCAACGTCTAGACTGTCCAAAGATAAAAGCGCTCGTTTCCTTGCTGAAGAAACAGTTACCTTTGATTGCGGCAAATTGTAATTATTTTCTTGGCACTCTTTCACAGCGGATTCGTAATAGCTGGCTAATACATCGGCTGTTTTTTGATCGTTCGGCTTGTTATTCAAAACCCATTTATAGAGGTCGCTATCCGGATCTGAAAGCGGAGGACCTCTCTCTCCTACTGTGATGGACATCCAGACAGGAGGCGCACCGTCAGCACGTATGGATATCCAGAACACCGAACCGGGCTGGCCTGCAACTAAAAATTTGCCCGGCTCAAATGGCTCAAGCACGTTTGGAGGAAATGGCTTTTTCTCGTCGTGAACTTCTATGTATTGCAGCGCATCATTTTTTGTATCCACCACCACGCCATAGCCGACCTGCCCAGATCCGCCTTGCAGCATGACTCGCACTTCATCGCCATTATCCACAACCGTAGCAGATTTGGCTTCGTAAAATGTGACCGGAGTTGTTTCAATCTCGGCCAAGAAAAACAAACAACACATAGCAAGTTTTAAAATCATTTTCATACCCATTCTGGATCGATCAGAGCATCTAAAATTTTGTCTATCGAAGGAACGCCATGCCCGAAGCGGGGATCATGGCCGTCGTCTCCTCGGTCCTCCATGAAACCCTCTTGCAACATGAAATCCAGCCATGCGTTTCGGCCAATCAAATCCGGCTTTCCTATCATCCTTCGTTTCTGGATCACCAAACAAAAGATTCCAGCCATAAACGGAGTAGCCATCGACGTACCTGACATCGACACCCAATGCCAAGAACTTTTTAGGCCACATGATACAATGCTCTGGCCCGGCGTAGCTGCGTCAAGAGTTTTGCCGCCCGATGAAAATCCAGCTATAGATCCGTCCCGTTTTGTAGCACCTTGACACCATGCGTTGTCGTAGCTGGCATGCCTGCCGACAGTTGAGTTTCTGCCGTTAAATCCAGAATTGCCAGCCGCCGCAACACAGATCGACGTTCCTTCATTGTATGCCGTTTCGATTGCCTCATATGAATCACGTATAACCGGCCCGCCGCCATCTCCGAGAGATTCAGATATAACATCTGCGCCTTGCTTGGCTGCGTGTATCCGGCCCTTGTCAATTCCGGTCGTCGATCCTGAACCACGATCACTTAAAACTTTTGTCCAAATACCAACCGCTCCGGGTGCAACCGAAGTTGTAATACCGTAACAGTGAGTGCCATGACCGTTCTTGTCATCCATGCCATTGGACGACGTGGAATTGAAATGCTCAAAATCAAATTCTTGATTTCCGAAATATCCGTGTTCCTCAAACACACCAGTATCGTTTATCGAGAAAGTAATTCCGCTGCCATCAATCCCGGCTTCGTGCGCCGCCTTTAGCTTTAAACTGATATGCCACATAGAAGGCAATTCACCATCGGCTGTGGCTATGCTCGGCCCGACTTCTAAATCAGGAGGCAAGGATTGTTCGTTCATTACTCTACGCCCGTTGCTTTGGAAGATTTGTCCGCATCTCTTGCGAAGAACAAACCAAGCGCCAAAACAACTGCGCCGATTACTACGTTCCAATCTGGCTGAGTAGCCTCTGAACCGTCTAAAAACTTTTGCACCTCTGCGCCAATTACAACCAGCGCACCAATAACGCCCGATAACGTCGTTTTCCAATTCATTAAAGCCATTACATCAATCCTATGATTAGCTGCAAAATTAAAGGTAAAATTCTTTCTAAGAATTCAGCGAATTTGTCCCAATCAATTTCTTGTACGCCGGGATTTTCGTCAAGATATTTTTCCTCGATTGCGTCGTTTAAAATTGACCTAAACTTTGGCGATACTGCATAGCGTAATCGCAAAGCAAACTTTTGGCTTCTCCGCAAATCTGAATTTGCTATAGCCTGAGAAACCAACTCCTCAATTCGTGTAATGTCTGCCGCTTGAAACTCCATAACCTACTCCCGGCTGTGCGTTTTTTAGATGGCTGGTGTACATCTCGCACTAGATACGATCACCTGCCTTTCTGGGTTACATCTCGCCAGCCATTTTGATGTTTACATCCACGCAGGTCAACTGCACAAAATCATCATTAGGAACGTGTAAAACCAGCTCAGAATCTTGGTCATCTCTAGGATTGGCGGTCCTGCCACCATAAGCCAGTGGATATTCCATATTGTCCATCGGCAAATATCTAATGTCTCCAGTTTTATCCATAACAACAAAAATTGTCTTTAAAGAAAACGCCGTCATCATCTCCTTGGCGTATTTAACTTTTGATGCCGAAAGCATTACATCCGGGTAATCCCCCCATGTGAAATTCCTTACCTTGATTTCACAAAGCGCACCAATTGACTTGTCTGGACGCACCATCGCAAAATCCATTCGTTGGTGTATCGGTAGCTTTTTCATTTCGACAGTCCAAGCATCGCTTAAGGCAAGCGCAACTATTTCCTCCAGCCATCGATCTTTTGACGTTTCAAATTTTGATCTTACTGCCATTGCTTAATCCTCCACTGCAAAGTCAAAACAAGAGAGCGTAAATTTAGAAGCTCTCGGTTAATTATCAGCTTTTCTTTTTCTTTAGGGGGACAGTGCCACTTTTGAATATATTGAAGCTCCTCAATTTCTTGCTTCGTTCGTTCTAATCTTTCCACAACCTTTTTTTGATATTCAAAACGTGGCTCTCTCATACTTTAATGTCTTTCAATTTAAAACCATACTGATTAAGAACCTCACTAATTGAGGCAATCGTTATGGTTCCAAATTGTGCTATCGAACTCAACTGTTGTTTTGTTACTCCTTCAAAATCACGGACAAACAAAACGCCAACACTTTCTAACGCATTAACTATCTTTTGGTCGAACAATTGAGATATGCTCGTATCACCATCTACAACAGATTGATAGCGGCTTAAAGATTCACGAAAAGCTAGGTCAACAATTTCGTGGCACTGATCCTGATTGCCACGCCAAAATTGAACCTCAATCATGCGTGAATATTGTTCAGCTATGTCCTTGGGAATTTCCATCCGTGACCTGCTCGTTTTCGAGCGCTTTGAGAATATCAAGCAGGCGGTACAAATCCATTAACACGAGACTGTCGCCCCGATCCTGCCTAAAAACCACAAAATCAACATGCTCTCCCACTTGCAGATAATCTGCTATTTTTTTCCTTCGCTTTGCTTGAACTTTGTAATCGGCATTGCCAAAAACTAAATCCACTTCTGCATGGTGGCCCAGAGATTCACCGTTACTCGCGTACGCTCGTTTGGCCTTCATGCCTGAGTCTTGTATTAAATTAACAAGCTCTCTTTCGTAGCCGTTCCCCTTTTGCTTGGAAGGATGGCTCATATTTTTAAGATTCTCCAAAAAGTAAAACTTTATTTTGACCGTTTTGACATATAGGGGAAGACCTCAGAAACTTTTCTCGTCCAAATTGCTTGGGTGTCGTATTTTGCAAGAACCCGATTGTCCCATTCTATTTGCTGTTTTTTTGCCTTTTGCTGTGCAATTAAGACCGCTTGCTGAAACGTACGATTAGACCTAGCACAGATCCAAAAACAAGACTTTAAAATTGACTCGCACTTTTGTCTGTCGCTTTTTCTCTTGTAAATATCGACCTTTTTAAGTTCTCCGCTAATCATACGTACGGTTCTGGTGTTCTTGAAATATCTAAATCCGCACTTAGGACAGTCCGAGCCATGCGTTCTATAAGCAAAGCATTTTGGGCAAACAATTTCTACCAGATCCTTTTTTGCCAGCAATTTCTTCATGCGTTTTTTAAACATAGAAATGTTGGTAGATCCAAGAATCCAAGCACGTTCTTCGTTGCAGAATCCGTGACGGTCAATATTGCCGCTGTGATCCTGCAAAATAACCTTGTCATAGCCGGGGAAATTTCTAAGAACCCTGCCAGTCGTTTGTAAATAAGTAGAAAGGCTTCCCATCGTCGTACACAAAATACAGTGATACCAAGCCGGAAGGTCAATTGCCTCTCTCAATATAAAACGGTTCCAGACAATTTTATATTTGCCGTCCGCACTTCCGTCTAAAACTTCTTTACGAGTGGATTCGTCTGTCGTGTATTCTTTCTTTACAAATACGCCGTTGTTGTTTTTCTCCACAAACACAGATGTTTTTGCGTCAAGAGAGCAACAGGCTACGCCCTTTTGCCGAAACAAATCAGCAAACCATATAGCCTGCTCAACACCCGGCGCAAAGCCGACAGCAGGAAGCTGGTCTGGGTTAAGTTTTTTCCAATGCTCGTAAACTCTTCCGAAAATTGTTGGAACCCGATTATAGGCAATATTTTCTGGTGTCGTAATTCTGGATTTCTTGAGCTTTTCCAGAGAAGGGGAGTCTGGCATATAATGCTCGACTGGCAAGTGAGCGCCAACATCAAGCATCTCTCTATACGTCCCAGCGTTTACCAGCTTCTGAGCATGGCCGTTTAACCCAACTGGCGTAGCTGTAAAGCCAGCTATTTGTGCGCCTTCGTTAATGTGCCTACTAAACACAACAGATGCCTGCCTCTCAACTTGCTGGTGTCGTTCATCGACTATCACAAGATCAGAATAAGGCCATCGAAAATTAAACTTTTCCATACGGCTATACACCGTAGGCAAACTGCAAATCTGCAAAGATGCTTCGTCGTTTTGGTACTGCTCAAACCCATTTGCAATTACACCAAAATGAACCCCTTCTTTCAAAAACAAATCTATCGTTTGCCGAGTCAACATTCTTCGATGCAAATAAATAGAAACACGCTTCCCGCTTTCAGTAGCAGGTATCGCCATTCTTCGCATCATCAAAGACTTTCCAGCCCCCGGCGGCGCTACTACACACCAAGACTTAATCTTGGGGTCTGCCCAACATGCCCTGCTTTGCTGAATCCCACGTTTTTGATGCTCCCACAGATCCATCTTTTTTCTCCCCAAAAAAAGCCAGCCCACAAACTCTGTGGACTGGCCCCGAAAGGATGCACACTTATACAAACTTAAAACGGCAAATCTTCTCCAACAGAAACTGCTACAGGTTTTTGAGTATCACCAGACCTTGGCAGCAACTGCATTTTTTCAGCGACAACTTTTAACTTGCTCCTCGTTTCTCCGTCCGACTCCCAACGATCCAGCTTCAATCGACCTTCAAAGAAAACGGGAGAACCTTTTGATAAATATTCAGACGCAACCTCCGCCGTTCTACCCCAAAGTGTAACATCGACGAAAGTAGCCTCATCAACCCACTCATCCCCAGACTTTACTCGATGATTCACAGCGACCGTAACATCTGTAACCGCTGTACCGGCTGGCGTATGCCGAACCTCAAAATCTCTCGTAATATTTCCCATTAAAACGACTCTGTTGTAACTCGACATTTCTACCCTTTCATTTGATAATCCAATTTACTTTCCCACTGGCTGTTTTGTGGGGATAAACAAGAAGCCCCGCACCACGAGATTTTTTGCCATTAGAGAGCGCTAACAAGCCCTCCTTGGCCTGCTGTAGCTGGCGATCTATTTCATTACGCTCTAACTTCAAACGCTGATATCGTTCGGCAATCCCTTTCCATTGCTGATCGTCCTCCATGTCCGTGACCAGCGGCTCAAGCATGACATTAAATTTATCGGGATCGCTAATCGTATCAAGGTACTGATTGTAAAAAACTTGCAACGCCCCGACGTTTTCTCCCCACCAAGCCAAAGCATCGTCGCCATCAAAAATCTCCCAAGCATGGCCCTTGTCGGGATGCCACGCAAACAAATACCACGTTTTCCTGCCTGTTACATTCATCGAAAAGTAAACCTGAGAATGATATTGCTCGTCTTTCACAACATCACTTGGATCTCTCTGCAACGGGCATTTCAGCTCAACTCCGGCAACTTCGTCTATCAAGCCATCAGGAGAACAGGCAAAGTAGTCTACAGCAGGGTGATTAACCAAGCCGCTTTGAACGACAAAATATCCGGTAGCAAGCTCAAATTGCTCCAAGCAACGAGGTTCCCACTTGTTGCCCCACTCCGTCGCCACGTTTCCAGTAAACTCTTGCTCTGCTCCGTAATGTGACCTTACCATCTCTCGCATCACGTCGTCTCTTGTGGCATACCTGTTCTGGCCTAATATTCCAGAAACCCGACTCGCAGTGATTTTTCCAACCCTTTGTTTGTGCCACTCGTTCGTTCTCTGAAAACTATTCACGAACACTCCTGACGGGCTTAACCCAGCGAGTTGCACCGTTGCAAGTTGCAGCAGCCTCAAGCCCACAGTCGTAATAAGCCCTCTGAGCATCAGGTGGAAGCTGGTCTGGCGCATACATACGCAATCGCTTTTGTGGAGCCATAGCAGCCACTGCGTTTATCTGCTCTTTAATTGCCCAGTAATGGCAGTAATCGATATACATAAACAACGTATGGATATCTAGCCACCTCCCATCTTCGTAATAGCCAACAAAACCAACCGGATCTCCAGACTTGCTATACGTGATGAGCATTTCGTAATTTTGGCTTATCACAAAGTCCATCTCATCTTCTTCAAGCATCTGAAAAAGACCTGCTTCTATTTCTAACGGGCAATCAACAAAAACAGTTTTTACGTAGTCATCCTCTGGCTGCGGCGCAACCTTCATGGTCCTCACTACATCGTTGTAAATTATTTCAAATTCTTTATCGGTAATGGCGACACCCCGCCTTTTGTTTTTTTTCGAAACAAACCATTTTGAAAACATTTTACACAAACGCACCATGCCTTACACCTCTTGTGGGTTCATTTTTGCTAGGTATTTCATGCAACCCTCGAAGCGACGAACCGAGAGATCAGAAACTGAAGCGACGTTCCACTTCTTTAATTCAGAAGACTTTTCTTCTTCGCTCATCCATGACATCGCCGACTCAATAATTTTTTGCTGCTCCAAAGTAATAGTCTTCTTAACTACCGGAGAAGTATCTGTTGCCATAGCGTCGGCATCGTTAAGCTCAACCTTGTCTCCAGTTGCAATCAAGAACGTAGAACGAAGAAACTGCTTTAACGCATAACTCTGGGCTGAACCACTTGCCTGCGCACCATTGAAGGGAACCGAAACAGTTCTTCTTAAAGGTTTAGTTGACTCGCCTGACTCGTCCACAATAGAAAACTCATAAACGTAAGTTTGCCAAGGCTTGACCTTACCTCCTGATTGGCGGTCAAAATGCTCAACAGATATCTCATCTTGCAAAACAACTAGCCCAGCCTCTCCTATAACCTCCCGTACATGCTCTAAGAATTTATCAATTGAAGCATAGTCGTATTTGTCAAAAGCATTTCTTGACTCTTTTCCCAAAACGCCGAGACGCACTATCACAGAAGCCACTTTCCCCATTAAAGTTTTCTGCTCTACCGGCTTATCAACTTTCGTCGTTCTTTTTTTTGCATCACTCATACCTTCGTATCCCTTCACTTTCGTTTAATTCTCTAATTGCTTTAGCTTTTGCCCAAATCTCCTTAAGATCAGGCGAATAAGAAACTTCATACCTTGTATGCCAATGCTCCAAAACTTTGCCCGGAGTATCAATCGGCTCAACTTGAAAAACCGGCTGCTCTTTCCACTTACTAGATCGAAGATCGTACCTAACCTCCTTTCTTTCTTTGACTATGACTCCCACAACCTCTTGTCGAGGTCCGGCTGAAATTACAACCCTATCTCCAACAACAATCTCACAAGGGAATAAATCCTGCAATCGTTTTCTTCGCCTGTCACGCAGAAACCCCGTGTCGTGCGACACTTTCTTGTCTGACAAAACAACCTCCGTTTAGTTAATGTCTTTACCCCACAAACTACTTCCTGTCTTGGCACAACCAAGAACGTATTTCCTGCCTCCAGCAGTCAGTGGATATTTTGCGACAGACAAAACCGAGCTGTCGCCATTGCACACAAACTCTTCTTCAAACACCAATCCAGCGTTTTGTTCTATTGCTTTAATATTATTCGATATGTACTGAGAAGCAACCCCACTAGGCAAATTCGCTAGCACGTTTAAAGGGGTCCAAAAGTCTTGGCGAAAACACGAAAAAGTTTCGGCGTATGTGTCATTTACGTACCAACGATTTTCAGAAACCGAATGAATCCAAGCTGGAAAATCTAAAGAATTAAAAACCTGTTCTAGCAAGTCTTTTGCGTCAAACTCCGTAACACGAGATTCGTAATCGTCTAGTTGGTCGGATAGCTGAGACACTTTTGCGGTAAGAGTTCTTACCTCAGCCTGCAATTTTATAATATGTGAATCTCGCGCAGAAACCGCTTCTCTTAGGGTGCTGGTTTCTTCAATTAACTGCGCTGTAAACATAGCTTGCTGTTCCGCTATGCTGGCTATTTTATTATTTGCGTATTTGAAGTAAGCACCAACCCCGCCAGCACCAAAAATAGCTGTGATGGCTGAGGTTATGATAGTTAGCGTGTCCATGCGTTTTGTGGCTCCCAGAAAAGGTAAGCCACAAGCGTAGCAGAATTACTATCTCTCGCAAACGGTGAAATCTAAGTTCACAGACGCAGTGTTAGCTCTTGCGTATGGAGCGCTCGTTCCTAAAGGAAGCAGGCAAGCCTCACCAGCTTTCAACTTTACAAACGGGTAAAATGTGCTGCTAACCTGAACACCAATCTCAATATAATTAGTTGAGTCTAGGTTTACAAAATGAGCGAACCCTTGGGTTGAGATAGAAGCAAGATCAAGTGCTGTCCCTGCTGCTGTTGTAGGTACTGCCTTTACATCCCTTGTAACGATATGACCCGCCATATCGCAAGTCCTTGCTAAGTCGTTAATATCGAGAAGCAAGTCATCGTGTACTACTTGTAATCCGGTCGTGTAATAAATTTCGTTAGCCATTTAAGTATTTCCTTATTGCTCGAATTTTCCAATTTGGCATGACATACAAGACTTTACGTTCGTTCCTGTATGCCTAAATGTTACTTGCATTCTTTGTTTTGGATTTTCACAAAAAAACAGCTTTTCATAAAGAGGCCCGCTTTTGCATCCCCCTGACTGTATTTTTATCTTTTTTTTCAAATCAATACCACGGTAAACACACCTTTTCAGCCTTCTTATCTTTTCCAATCGGCTCATAATATTTCCGTATAAACCTCTGGTTTTCCAAAATACCAATCTCGTTCGTCGTATCTTTGCACTGTGCGTTCGCCCCAGCCAAGGTTGGTATCACCTTCACGATAGTCATTGTATGTAACTGGAGTGTTGATATGCCTGTCGGGATGGTTTTTCGCAGCGTTCGACGGAAGATCCGCTGTAATTGCCCTGTGGTTTGGATCTAGCCAACAATCATAATAGCCGTCCCAAGCTAAAAAACCTTTAACCGTAAGCCCCAAAGGGTTAAGTGATAGCTTGTATGATTCGCTAAGGATTTTCATATCAAGGTCGTTAAACCATTTTTCGACAATCTGCGACTCGTGTACAACCTCTCCTTCAAACTTTATAATCAACTGAACGTCTCTTATTCCCCAACAGTTCGTTGCACGACCCCAATCCTCTCCGGGTCCATCTATTGTTCCGTCTGCTTTTCTTGTAAATATTCTTCGCTTTTCTTTTGAGACTTCCCACCTAAGCTCAATCTCCCCTTCGAGAGCTACGTCACTTTCACCTTCCACCAGTACACCGTTGTCATCTGGGTTGTCTGAATTGCTGATGTAATAACAATATCGCAACTTGCATGAATCTCCGTCGTCTATGCTTGCATGTTGAATATCAACTCCAAATCCGTATTGCAGCGAGCTTTCTTCGTACCACTGGTCATTATCTTTATGCACCCAAGCGCCCGGCATCGGGCCATATCCAAGTGCATTTTTTAATTCAGCTCCTGAAGTTTTTGAAAAATCCCCCTTACCTACCCCTGAAACCACCTTAACACCTACAGCAACATCATCCTTGCAAGCGTGCTGCAAAAAAATTCCATAAGTTGCTTTGGTGTAACCTGAGTTGTTTGTACGCCGCCTCCTGCTTGTGGAAAGCATTCGCCATTGGCGAAAAGCATTCCAAGGGTAATTACTAGAAGACGGTTGCCATCTGGCTAAAAAGGGCTGTCCGGAATCTGGGTCATCATAATCGTAAGAAATTGTTTGATGGTAAATACGCCCAGTTATACCGTTGATATTTGAATGAAACTCATAATCACCTTCGTGTATCATCTGAGTCCATGTGCTTCCGTATACACCGAACCCCTCTGATTGAATCCACCTTTGAAGAATTTCCTCTCTGGTTTTGTACCAAGTTTCCAGCCAGTCTGTTATTTCATTAGAAA
>CEUO01039673.1_pt1 | contig 51462 bp, 49 predicted proteins | sample 531391 | NCBI WGS metagenome assembly CEUO01 (sample SAMEA2622799, study PRJEB7988) | marine metagenome | isolation source: saline water (ENVO:00002010), including
GGATAGATGTACTAAATCACATGAGTATATCTTTCTATTGAGTAAGAACAGAAACTATTATTATGATCACGAAGCAATTAAAGAACAGGCAGTAGGTGAGCGTTGGGGTGGCAATAAACCTATCAACATGGATAATACTAAGGACACTAACAATCAATTCAGTGGTCTTACAAGACCTCGTAAGATGGTCTATGATAAAAGGAATAAGAGATCAGTATGGAAAGTAGCATGTAAACCTTATAAAGGTGCTCACTTTGCAGTCTATCCACCTGAACTAATAGAACCTTGTATCCTAGCAGGATCAGAGGTCGGTGACGTAGTATTAGACCCATTTATGGGTTCAGGAACTACAGCAATGGTTGCTAAGAAGTATAGTAGATCATATATTGGATGTGAACTCAACAAGGACTATGCCAGTTTACAAACTGACCGTATTTCTACCATTCCGAACAAACTTCCGTTATACTAAGTATAGTTCAGTCAAATTACTATGACATTCCAACTCGGATCAACAACTTTTCACTCTCGCTCTGATGTTGAATCAGATGCACGTTTACTTGTATTAGATGCATTAGAGAACGAATGTAACAATGGTAACGAACTGTTATCATTATTAGAGGGATTCTTTAAGTACACTGATGTGTATATTGGTACTGATACCGATGGTTCAAATAACTACATCTTCTCAGGAAGCAACGGTTAATGTCAATAATAGTGGACACTTTAATTAGTGTCCACTAATTTCCCATCTCATTCCAATTTGACCTATAATAACAAAGTACTCAACAAAAGGAGCAATTCCAATGACTACCAAACTCAAAGAATACAGAGTGGTTGCATCAAGAGTAACAAACTATATTGCCTATGTTGAAGCAGCAGATGAAGGGGAAGCAGAATTCCTCGCATTAAATGACAGTACCGATTGGGAATTACTTGATGATGATGACTATGAGGTCTATGAAGTGGAGGAAGTAGAATGAATAGTTTTATATCAAATGTAGATGGTGCAGTCATTGAATACTATCATAATAATGATGGCACACTATCATACAAGTTAGAAGGAACAGATTGGCAAGATTTTGTAAAGGAAGATAGAAGACCATATTCAGATCAAGAATACAACGAATTCCTACACATCTTGGAGAACAACTAATGAAACTTGTTACTTATTCATTCCGTATCGTTGCTGAAGATGGTGACGAACCAAATCCAGTTCATTTATGTGAAGAAATACAGGCATATTTGAACAGTAATTTACATTACTATGATGAAGAAGATCATAGAAATGCTGAGGTTGTAGGTTATCATGTACAGCAAGATAATTATGTAACATTTCAGGCACAGGAGGAATATTGATGATTAGTCCATCTCAATACGAACAGTTTCACGAGTGGTTAAATCAATGTCCCACTGAAATACTACAATACATTGATAATACTGACAACATAGTTGTTACCATTGCTCAACCATCTTATGAGGAGGAAAACAAATGACTTATTATGATAAACTCAAGGTCATTCTTTGGAATACTAAACTAACTCATAGTGAGAGAGTCCAAAAGATTAAAGAACTTAAGGAGGAAACCAATGTTTAAGGACTTCACAAATGACATTGCATATTGCATCCAATACTTAGGATGTAATCACGAACAAACTGATGAATTAATCGGTTGTGCTGATAATATGGGTGTAAGTGTACAATATTTTTGTGAAGAGTTTATATTTACTGGAGAGAACATAGCAAATTATCATAATGATGAGTATTTAAGTATTGATGAGTTCAATACTATTCATGGTATCTATTTTGAGGAGGTTGAGTAATGTCTAAAGTTAAACACTACAACACACGATTATCACATGATAAATTAGATTTTTTATCTGATGTATTAGGTGACTTCTGTGAACAACAAGAACTACCATTTATGTCAGCAGATGACATTTTATATGGTGATTTAAGAGATAGTTTAACAGCATACTCTCGAAATTGGTTAGAAAAGTATATTCAAGTATGGGATATTATACAAGAAGAGGAGGTAAATTAATCATGTATTCATCTGAATTCTTTGGCAGACTCTTCTGGGTTGATGATGATCTTGAATTTAGATCATGCCCACAATATACTGATGGCACAGGCGATTTTGATAACGCTGATTATGTGTCAGAGTGGTGTGACTGGGAAGGAGTAAACTTTGACTTACTCTTTAACATTCACAAGACATGCTTAAATACTAAGCAAAACTATCACAATTCCATATCATTACAAGGTGCTTAACATGCATAGTCATCAAATTAAAGTTAATAGATTCACTAGATCTGGGAATCATGGTAAAGGAATACAATGCCCCAAATGTAATGAATGTTTTAATGTGTACCATTTCGCATGGTCAGCACTAACATGTCAGTCATGTAACACAAGTATTGACAAGTATGACTGGTGGTTGGTATGATAGATACTTATAGTGCATGGAGGTTAGCATGAACATTTTAGATTGGATTTATCGTGCTATTACGACCATCAATGTTGGTACTCACAAAGGTGAGGACATTGAGGATGGTACATATACTCGGTATGCAAATCCAAATGCAACTCAGAGTGAGTTTGATGGTAAGAAGATCATTTACCACAATAAGAGGGATCATGCCAGTATATAGAGACTATGAAATTAGAATCAATCTAAATGAATTGATTGAAAAGAGAATACCCACTTGTAACCTATTACATAAGGATCATTGCTTCACTGAAGCACAAGTTGCTGAGATAGCACATGATATTAATATGGAATTAGATTTACATCCAATATTCCATCAAGTTGATGAACATATTATGAACTATGTAAAAGCAGCAGGTATTGATAATACTGAACACTGGGTTGAACCACATTTACCTGACCTTGAGGATTAAACATGGCAGTATATAATAATGTACAGATCACCATTGATCTAAATGAATTGGTTGAAACAAGATGTGAATTTCTATTTAAAGATGAGAAAGACTCATCTATAACACCTAATCAAATAGATTATATCGCTGAAAGATTAAGAACTACATTAACATGGGATACATTATATCACATGGTAGATAGTTCTATATTAGAATTCTTTGACTGTCACGAACATCCTGAGATCTGGGATCCGCATTATGGTGAGATTGCAGGTAATGAACCAGCAAAGTCATTTGAGGAAGCACAGAAGCGATTTAAACGTGATTTCACGATGATTACCATTAAGAATAGTGCATGGGAGTTAGAAGTGCCTATTCGTAAGGACAGATTACAAAGTGTCACAAAGGATGATGCAGAGGATCAAAAAAATGGTATTATATAAATGTTGAGGGATATGTGGTTCCTACGCCCCAAACCTACCAACTAGACTGACCGACCTGTTACTCAATCCCCCTAGTTTACTAGGTTTTTAATTATGAGATTATGGTTTCAGGCAGAAGCAGTCACATGACGTTGGTAGACACCTATTACTGCACAGACAGATGGTTGAGCATAGTGTGGGCAAAGATCTATGGTTGTCTCTGTTCAGCAGAGAAATTACGTCTTGTTAGACCTACTAAGATGTGCAAGTGGTGGGGGTTCAGGTGTAAGCGATTCCCGTAGGGTAAATTTGGGCATATAGGTGAAACCTATGTTGATGCCCCACTCTCTCAACATTTTACATAGTGTGGCGTACATCAATGATTCGCTCTTATTGTTATAAGTCCACACTTTTTTCACTATACCATAAGGAGTTCAAACATGCCATCCGCAGTTAAAACAAGGACACAAGAAGCGGTAGAGCAATATACACAAGAACTATGCAGAGCATTAGAGGAAGACTATAAACAGTCTCATCTAAGATCAATGGAGCGTATGCACCTTGAGAGTGCTTCAGAGTACACAAGAAATGAAATTGAAGCAACCAATAATGGCACTGCTAACCTTATGAAGTTTAAGGTCTATAATGGTAGAAAGTATTATAAGATTGTATCACAAGAGTATGATACATTCAGAGATAGAAATGAGTATCGTGATGGAAGTGTTAATGCATTTGTAGATAAGAAGACTGGTGACGTATATAAACCAGCAGGTTGGGCAAAACCAGCACAGCATGTAAGATATAATTTATTAGATGAAAGATCAAGATCTGAGTGTCTTGGTCGTGCAGACTGGGCAGGTGGATACTTATACATGTATCCACATGGTTGACAATCATATCTAAATACGCTAAACTATTAAATGTAACCTCTTTTATTCATGTCTAAAAATCTATTCCACGAATACATCTCGGAGTTCATAGATTTCCGCTTTGACTACGCAGATGGTGATGCAGTAGTCCGTCCAGTACCAAAAGCAGGATTGGATGATGAAGGTGTTAAGAAGTACTGGAGACTATTCTCTAGGTATCCCAACGATTTTGCAGCATCCGCAGTGAAAGCGTTACCTAAAGATGTAGAGTTCGTATCCTACGATCATCTAAATAATGTATTCCAGTTGAGAGCAAAATGAACTCATTTGACCTAGATGACAACGAAAGTTTCCGCATATCTCACCGCAGGGATGAGATATGTGAGGGTGTCGTAAGTCGTCTATTGACGCTGTTTGCGGAGGAAAGACATGACGATGCACTCTGTTTATGTCAAGAATACCACGAATGGATGGAAGAAACTATGCTACATAAGGAGCAGACATTCTTCTATAATGAGGATGAACTCAAAGAATTATTCCATTCCCTTGAACGATAAAATGAGGGAAGATCTTAAAAACTTAATACTAGACTACATTAACGCAAAGAACAAAGGTCAAGACAAGGAAGCAGAGAGACTACTTGAAGAGATCAACATTCTACGCATGGAGCAGAAAACTTAATGGCACGCACTCAAAAGAGTTTGGATGCTAATCTAAAGAAACTAACTACACGCAGAAAGAAATGGGAAAATGATCCCTATAATCCTGATGTGATTAGTACTCATCCTGATGCACCTAAGTGTCCAGCATCACGTAAATTAGAACTGTTTCCACATGGGAGCACATTTAAGATACGTTTCGATGATAAAAGAAAGAAAGATCCATTGCCAGTAGCATGGTTCAGATATTATTATGATGCATGTGAGCACATAATAAAATATAACCTTAAACCCCAACATTATTCATTAAAAATTAGGAGTGACAAATGCCTTTAGTTATTATTATACTTGGTTCAACATCAATCGGTGTTGCTCTTGCATTGTACATAATCAGAAAGTATGATCCACATGCATGATACAATAAAAAAGCACCCCTTACGAGGTGCTTATGACAGTATTTAATTTGGATTCATTGAAGTATGTCCTTACAGATTTGTTTACTCGTATGGTCTTGCTCGCTCGCTATCATACAATCATAGTAATCATTAAGTCTCGTGGTATTGTCATCTCTTGTATTTGATGCATGTAATGAATGATTCCATCCTCTTAGTTGATTTTGCGATACGATGTTATGCATAAGACCTCTCTTTGAATTGAACTCATAATGTAGTAGATTTGGTTACATTGCCCTCGATTGAATACATAATTATTTATATGAATTAACCCCATTTTAACACATATATTAACTATGCATAATTACTCAAATTTAACTGACCTAAAGCATTGTGATATGAACACTGATGAAGGTGAGATCATATCCGAACTATTAACATTAACAGCATTATTAAATGGTAACATGACTAGACTAGAAACAAGCAATTCAACTGGACGAATAAGTAAGAAGATCGTTATTGAATATGATATCAAGCAAAGAGATTAAAGATCATCTTAAATACTTGCAACGATTAAAACATGACCTGAAATATGGTTACAAAACACCCTTAAGAAAGAGAGATAAACTACACAATGATAATATTCATAATAGGATACGTGATAATGGTTCTAAATGAAGGATTTGTTATGATGAGACATGTATCACCTCTATTCGCACAAATAAGACAAGAACTGATTAAAGACTTTGGTAGTAGATGGCAACAAATCCATAGTACATTAGATTGGTTATGGATAGTATTAATAGGAATAGGGTTGTGGATAAGTGTAGGTCATAGGGTTGTTGAGTTGTGGTCACTTGGAGTGTTTTGGGTAGGTGCATTGTGTTTAATATATGTACCAAAGTGGTTGAGAGAGAAGGCAGGATAACTATTGAGAAATGTTCTCAGGATACTATCCTATAGTAACCATCCGCACATTGGTATGACTAGGGTTTTCCACAGTGGTTGTGGATAACTCTGAATCATTTAGAAATGGTTAAAAAAATATAGGTAACGTGCTCTCTTCTTGTTGTCTTAGCGTGCCACCTACCGAAAGTCAAGGAGTAGTGTGACAGTTCTCAAAGTGGCACAGAAACCCACCAAATCCCTCTGAGGAGGAGTATAATAAAGTCATAAATCCAAAAAACTCGGAAATCTCACTTTTTAAGTTTTTCAACATTTTAAAAAGTTTGTATTTTTGACTTTTTGAGTTTTTTAAGTTTTAAATCTTTTCTATTTTCTTTAAAATGGTCAAAATCACTGGCATATTCGATGATTTAAACTCATCCGCCGTAAAAACAGTTAAATTCACTGAAAATACTGTTATAATCACATATAACAGTAATATAAACAAAGAATACGAATTTAATTGTGAAAATGTATTAGAATTTACACAATCATTCCTTAATTGTATATCAAACAAGGAAAGTGTAGGGAAATTATTACATAAAAGCATCAAATCTGGTGCTCTCACTGAAAATAAATAATACAACTGTTCATTTCATACCAATGACTAAACCTACTAAGTTAGATCATAGTAAGTACAATCAAATAGATGAAGATATAGAGGATTATGGATATAATATTAAGAACGTCAAGAGATCAGGTAAAAAAAAGGTAACACGTTTTAAGGAATATAAGAGTTGGGAGGAGGACAGTTATTAAAGTGGCACAAGGCAGGTAGAAAAGGTAAGGTGATCGTATATAATAGATATGGTTGAGCAGCAGTGGATAAGAGAGAGGTAGACCAGTTCACAAACTGTCCACTTTTCTCCCCACTGTTGCCAATCTCGTCTATAATAAGTACATGTCAAACAAAGTTCCCAACATGATCACTCTAGAACTCACAATCGAAGAAGCACAAGCATACGTTGCCTCTTTGGATCGTGCTCTTGACAACCCTTTCATACAGGATGACGATGAGTGCCAAAACCTTTGGACATTAAATGCCAAATTGGACGCATCAATAGAAGCATCACTAGACCCTGTGGTTTAGTGATGTTTTTCCACACCCTGTTGAAAACTTTTATTAACCTATTCTTTCTTACATTCATGCGTAAACTTGAAAAGCAAATGAACTTCGCAGTTAGCAACAAAGGCAACTGGTCTGGATCTAACACCGATGTTCATTACAATGAGAATACAAATTGCAGTTCAGTTTATTTACATGGTCATAACATTGCTACGTATGACCATAACACACGTGCATTAAAGATATCATCATGCGGATGGGAGACTGTGACTACTAAGTCCAGACTAAATGCATTACTTGATGAAGTCAAATACGGTGCAGGTGTGTTTCAAAAGCAATTTGAATGGTTCGTAAGTTTCAGAGGTAAAATTGTACCATTCTTTGATGGTATGATATTACATAACTCAGAAACTCTCGAAGTTGCATAAACTTAAGAAACGCACTTTTTGAGTTTTTTGATATTCTCAGAAAGTGTGTTTTTTTGTTTTTATAAAAACTTAAGATTTAACAGAGCGTGTTTAACACATGCTGTGTTATAATTAATACTAACCTCGCTCTAATCTATTATGGAAAATGTTAACAAGAACAAACAGTTTTTCATTAATGAATTAAATGAACAAAGAGAAGAGTTAATTAATACGTATGGTGAAGACATAGGTATAAAGAATTGGGTTGATCAAGACTACTATGACGGAGAGTACTATATTACACCAAGTTACAGGTGATATCAACCGAAGGTGTGCCACCTGTCAAACTGTCTGAGGTCAGCTGACCTGTGCTCGCCATATGGTATAATATTACTATGTCTAATTCAAACTCTATGAACGCTGCCCAACTTGATGCCATCGCTGAACAGTATTCCGAAATCGTTGCAGATGGTATGGATTGGAAGACCATGTACCAATATGTTTATGATACGCTTTGCGATTATCATCAAGGTTTGGGATACCATGACCTTAGAGAACATATTGAAACATATGATGAAGAGTTATGGAAAGATCTTTGTGACAATGTTAAAGATGTCAAAGCATGGACACCCGATGACAAAGGGGTTACAACTTACTCAATGAAACCAGGTGAAACATTATCATTTCCAGTTCACAAGTCAGCTGCCGAAGACAGTTGAGAAACTGGCACACATTTTTCCTATTTGGGTCTGTTGTGTGTGTATAATGAGTATATGAATGATTCAATTTTAAATGAGTTCTATCCCCAACTCACTCAAAAGGGATACACGTCTCGTGAAATCCATGAAAGCATGGAAGCAGCGATCTCTCAAGAGGTCCCTGCTGCGTTCAAAGATCGCTACTCAAATTACGAAGAGTACAGAGATGCTCTTCACGATTACATGAACGGTCTCTAAGACCGTTCTTTTTTTGGGCATGAAAATACCCCTCTTTCGAGGGGTGATATTTTTTAAAGTGCTTCGGCAATCGCAGTGTCTAGAGCGAGGGAGTATAGTGCCTGTTCATCCAATTCGGTTAGGTCTCTGAAAAACTCTTGAACCCAACCGTCAAAGATGTCTTCGGCACGTGATTCAACGAAGTCTTGGTTGTAGGGCATGAAATGAAGTGAATTGCTTTACTCTTTAATAATACATGAAAAAAGCACCCTGTGGGGTGCTTGTGTGCAACTTTCTAAACTGTCCACTGCTTAACTTGATTTACGAGTTGAGCGTGATAGGGAGTGATGAAATCGAAACCCTTGCGAAAGTCCTTAACTAATTCTTGGATCTCAAATGAATGGATTGCCCATCTTGTCTGAAAATCCTTGAGATAGCGATCACTTGAAATCAGGTTGCGAGATGAAGGACGTTTGAGAGTTGTGATCTTTGCGACTGCCTTGCCACCTTTGAAGGTTGTAACGGTGACTTTGCGTACTGCTGTTTTTTTAGCAGGTGCTTTGCGTGTCCTTGTCTTGCGTGCTGGTTTTGCTGCGGTTGACTTGGAAACGGTTGCGACTGGCATAAAATGATTGAATTCATTTGAACCCTTCCATTATAAACACAGATGCACCCATATGGACAATATCGTTACATAATGAAACAAAATTCTGGCTGACCTCGTGCCAATTATATTAGTGGCACACACTTTCCCTATTCTCACTCAAAATCGTTTATATTTAAAGAGTCAAACAAATCAAAGCATTTTATGAACGGTTGGAAAGATTACGAGACTTGGAACGTCGCTCTCTGGATTCAGAATACAGAGTGCCTTTACCGTCTCGCACTTGAGTGCTGTGGATTCACAGAATTCAAGAACGTAATGAAAAACGACTGTGGATTTTTTGAAACACGTGACGGTGTGAAATGGGATGACGCAGACTACTACGAAATCCAGTCCATGTTTAACGAAATGCACGCTGGCACAGATCTCAAATATTGGGGTATGGGTTAATGTCATTTTTTAAACACGTGCAACTGCATGAGTACGACATCACAGACAAGGGCATCTCTCAAGCATGTTATGATGAGATGAAACTCGAAGGGTATATATTACCTGAAGATGAGTTGAGAGTTCTCGCTGATTACAAGCGTGAACAGTTCAAAGATTACATGCGTCCCTTATTTGCATGATGCGTTACGACATTTATGATTTGCTCACGTTTAGAGAGCGTGAGCAGATTACCGACCTCTTAAGTGAGGCAGCAGCACGTGCTGACATTGTACTGGATGTATGGGAACCAATCATCCAAATAGAGACCAGTTGACAAACTGGCACACAGTTTCACCATTCTGTTCAAAAATGGTTTATATTTAAAATGTAATCAATCGAAGGTCTATGTCCACCCTACAAAACGAAGCAATCCTTGAAGGAATTTTTGACGACTGCTTAACCGAACTTGAAGCAAGGTTAAACAAGGGAGTCTACTCTGAGGATGAGATCGCAGACAAGGCAGCACGACTCGCAATCAAAAGATTTGAAGAGATGTGCCAATAGAATAACTGGACACCCTTACCTTACACGGTGAGGGTTTTTTGTTATACTTGTATTGTACCAACGAATTTCTATGATCCGACTTGAACTAACCATGGGACGCGATATCCCAGACAACGGCAAAGTCACCGACGCAATGATGGATGATTTTATCAGACGCGAAGTGATGCCACTCCTTGAGTACGGAACATTTATCGACGGTGAAGGATTTTGGAAGGGCAAGCGTGAGGACTGCAAGATTCTCTACGTTGAACTCCCAGACTCTGAGGTTGACGATATGCTGGTCAACTTTCACTGTATCGCAGCAGCATACAAAAAACAATTCAGACAGGATGCCGTGATGATCTCGCAAGTGCTTACGTACATGAGTTTGACTTGACATCCTACACTATGCCATACCTTCCCAGGATAGAAGGTATGGCAATTTTTAAACTGGCACTAACTGTCTTGCGACGTGCTTGTTATGTCCTATACTTACACTATACAGCAAATCATTCTATGCAATCATCAAAAAACACTATTCGCTATTGGATGCCATTCGACCAAGGTCAACCAAGGCATATAACGTTTAGCAGTTTTGCGAAAGCACAGGAGATGCTCGCATTTTATCAAGGTGCTGGCATTCGTTGTGAATTCACATTGAACCACGCATGATCAGAATTATTCTTGCTGGCGTGGTTATCGCAATCGGTGCGAATGTAGCACTTGCCATCCGTGACGCTCAATTGTGGGAGAACCTCGAACAGCGTAACGAACAAATTTGCAGAATCGACCCTAGTCTGTGCCAATCGGATTAGTGTCCACTAATGCCCCCACTTGGGGCATTTTCTGTTTATACTTAAGACATGAACAACAAAGAACTAAAATCATTCTACAACGGACAGGTCTTAATGAATGAGACCGCATCTAAAGATCCAGTTGTACGTGCTGCCCTTGACGCAATGGCAAAACGCAATTTTGAAACACTTGAAGTTCCCACTGGTGGGACTTGGTACATATCGGATCGCCACTAACGGCGACCCGATTTTTTTTATTGTTCAACTCTCTTTCTCTCTACATCATGCCAACAAGAACATCACTCCCTAAAGGTCATAAGTTTGGAAGCGTAGCAGATCCTTCACACTTACAACCTGGAAATTTAAAGTTCGCACCTGGTAGCATATACGTTTGGACATCAAAGGACAACGCCGTGACTAATGACAAGTCACAATACGTCGCTGTCAAAATTGGTCTTGCTGCTGGTGGCGAATCTGCTGCATGGGAAATCATGCAGGGGTCACGCACTAAACTCGCTGGTGATCAAATTATTATAGACATGCTTGCAGTGAATAATTGTGGTTGGTCCGAAGAGTGGATACATACCCTACTCCGTAAGCAAGGATATTCAACACTACATGGACATGACCATAAAGTGCCTGAGCGTTATAAGCATTTTTATTCAGAACAGGCAGGTGGCAATGAGTGGTTTGTAATGACACGTCCTATGCTAGACAAATTTATGACACGCCTTGCATTAAAATCATATGATAGACATGGCAAACCAGATGCATGGAAATCAGGTTGGGTGGGTGAGACTGCAAAGAATTCACCTGTTAAATTCAAATTGAATGCCATAGACCAACCAACAGCAGACATGGCAGGTCGCAGAGGTGGACCGATTAAAGAACAAAAATTGAAATTCATTTGGGATTATCGCACACTTACAGGATTTGCACCTGTCGGATGTGTCACCACAGATCCACAGTGGATCGCAACACGGTGAGCACGGACAGTGTTTTGGGGTGTGCGACCCCTACCCCCTTAGCCCGAGCGAAAATCCAAAAGAGCTAACCTACAAAAGTATCCAGACGACAGCTAAATAAATTTGAAAATGGTTTTTTTAAAACCATAAATTTGAAAAAAATTTCCGCGGTAAAAAATGACTGAAAAACCCGAACTAAACTATGAGCACATTCTGAATCACTTCGATGAGTTCTGTGATGAATTTGAGAGTCGAGCCGCAAACGCCTTCTTACGTGGAGATCAAAATGATGGAAGAGTTATTAGCAAATCAGAAGAAATTGGAACAGGCACTCCTGATGTTGTCAGAGAAGTGCCAAGAACAGGAGCAGAGGATATCCCAGCTCGAGCGGCCATCGTTAATGTACCGACGACCATCGTCGAGTGATTACGAAACCGTCTCTGATACTTTAGATTATTTGCACAATAACGTCGAGGGTCTGAAAGTGGACTTAGTAAAATTCGGAAATAGAATAAGGTAATGGCATTACAGATAGTACATCCAGGAACATTAGATTCGCCCACTCAAGATCCTAACTGTTTCTATAACCCTCTTGCATTAGGAGGTGCACCTGCACCTAATGTTGCTAGAACCACAGGAATTGGTAGAGTTGCTGGTGGTAAGATTTTTATCGAGAAAGCTCCGTTGTTAGCATATAACAGTGCTGCAACACCAGCACCAGTTCCAGGAGTTCCAAGAACCTTAACAGGTTGTACTGCAACATCACGAACATTTAATGATGATGATCTGAAATGTCAGAAGGTTAAGTTTAATGGAAGACCTATAGCACTGGTCGGGGATTATAGTGTATGTGGTAACACTTCCCAACAAAGGACTTGCCAACCACCTGGTATTGGTGCTACAATACACATAGGAACACGTAGGTCAGGTTAATGGCACTTTATAACAACTCAGAATACCAAGCACCACCAGCAAAGGTGACTAGGCAAGGTAAGAGTAAGAACACAAAACTCTCAGCATCTTCTCGCAATGGTGCTCGTAAGCGTTACAGAGGTCAGGGCAAATGAGCATGAAGGGCGTGGGTTCTGATCATTTGTGGGAACAAGTCACTAAGATGATTAATGAACTCTCCACGAGAGATAAAGTCTTATACAGGGTTATGGCAACGCCAGAGTCTGTGGAGGCAAAGATGGAGGAGATTAATAAGAAAATGGAAGAACACTTAGATTCAGGTACATCACATTTAAAATGAGCGAAGATTTTACACGCATTGCTAATGCACTCGAAAGAATTGCTAATTCTTTAGAACATCTTCATATTGAGAAGATTGATCATGCACACATAGACGATATAGGAGAAATACATGGAGATGTTGTTACTCACCCAAAAAACTTCTGAGATACCTTCCCATACTCTCTATAAGATATATCAAACTGTTACTAGGAAGAAGGTAAAGTATCCTCCTATCCGTAAGAGTTACAATACACACACTTTTGGTTAATACCGCCGAAAACGCCGAGCGAATCTCCGACTAAATATTGTATTATTCAATAAAGGAGTGAGGACTATGACTAACGACGAGACCAGAGCACCTGAGAATTCTAATATGTACTATTATGATGATCCTCTATTAGATGTATTGGAAAGGATAGAGAGTAAGTTAGAGCATGTTTTAGAGCACATGCATAGGCAGGAAGAAGGACATGAATGCTGCCGTGAGGAAACAAATGTACCAAGCACTACCTAGAGGCTGTTATATAGATTACAGTTCTATAGCAGGTCAAGGTTTATTTTCGCGTCTACCCCTCGCGGTAGGTGCGGAACTTGGCATGTCTCATCTTATTATAGACGAAGAGATAATAAGAACTCCGCTTGGCGGTTTCATTAATCACAGTGATACACCTAACTGTGAGAAATACCAAATAGGTGACAGATATTATATTAAGACAATAAAACCTATAAGACCTCAGCAAGAACTGACCTTAAGTTATACGTTCTATAGCATTGGGTAGATAAATAAAAACAGCCTTGCTGTATCTACATATGCCCACCTTCCAGACGTTTAAAGATCTAAGCGTCACATTCAAGACACATCCAGTTACGGATGATCTCGTTTGTGTGAAGGATAAGGCTGCAATTGTACAAGCAATACAGAATCTTATCCTTACTGAAAAGGGTGAGAGACCATTTCAACCTACACTTGGTTGTGGAGTTAGAAATATATTATTTGAACCATTAGATTATGGTTCTGCTGCTTTGATTAAAGCAGAAATTGCAGAAACTCTAGTAACATATGAACCTCGTATACAAATTGATACTATAGGATGCAATCCTGATTTTCAAAATAATGGTTTTAATGTAGAATTATCTTACCAGATTGTTGGAATAGATGATGGTAGAACAGTGGCTGTTGAATTCTTCTTAGAACGTACAAGATAAATGCCATATACACAGGTCGCTAATTTAGATTTTGATCAGATTAAATCTTCTCTCAAAGAATACTTGAGAGCACAGTCAGATTTTACTGATTATGATTTTGATGGTTCGGCACTATCAAACATGCTAGATGTACTTGCGTATAATACGTACTACACGGCGTTTAATACTAACATGGTAGTCAATGAACTATTCATTGATTCTGCCTCCTTGAGAGACAATGTAATAGCAATTGCAAAGCAACTAGGGTATAGACCTAAGAGTGCTACGTCTCCTACTGCTTATATTTCATTTACTGTCAATTATTCTAACCCTACAACAGACACAGAGTTGATTCTTAAGAAGGGAACAGGGTTTATTGCGTCATATGATAACACTCTTTTCAATTATGTAACATTAGAGGACACAAAAGCACAGGTTTCTAACGATACAGCAGTGTTTTCTGGTATTCCTATAAGGGAAGGAACTCAAGTTGTACAAAGATTTGTTGTTAATACATCAGTTAAAGGACAAAAGTTCGTATTAAACAACCAAAATATTGATACTAATACAATTAGTGTTAAAGTTTTTCCAACAGGAGGATCATTTAACGAACCATATTTGGTTTCTGATAACATTTTAGGTATAGATGCTAACTCTAAAGTGTTTTTCCTTGATGAAATTGCAGATGAAAGGTATGAATTGATCTTTGGTGATGGTGTTTTAGGTAAAAAATTAGAAAATAACACTATTGTTGAAGTTTCTTACATCACTACTAATGGTCCAGCGTCCAATGGAGTGAAGACTTTTGTCTTTTCTGGTGTTCTTGAGAACCCTAGTGGTGTTTCTCCTAATGCATTTAACGTTACAATCAACTCTACCATCGCCTCAGCAGGTGGAGAGGTCATTGAAACTACTGATAAGATCAAATATAACGCACCAAAAACATATGGGTCACAGGATCGTGCAGTGACCTCTGACGATTATGGTGCAATCGTAAGAAATATCTATCCTGCTACTAGCGATATAATAATATTTGGTGGAGAAGATCAAGATCCACCTGATTATGGAAAAGTTTTTATAGTTTTAAAACCATCAGATGCATCATATTTGACATCTTTAACTAAAAATCAGATTGTTGAGCAGTTAAAGAAGTATGTCGTAGCATCTGTTCAACCAGTAATTGTAGATCCTGCTATTCTTCACGTTGAAATGAATAGTAAAATCTATTATAACAGTTTACAAACAGATCAAACTCCTTCTCAAATAAGAGATAAGGTTATTGGATCTATACAAAACTATGTTGATAACTCTGATACTGAGAAGTTTAAGGGTACATTCCGTTACAGTAAGTTTATTGGAGTGATAGATGATGCGGATCGTACTATTAATTCTAACTTGACATCTCTTTCTATGAGGAGAGATTTCTACCCTCAATTAAATTCTACTTATTTTTATGAAGTGTGCTATCAAAATGCATTTGATAGCGATTGTGATGATCCAGTTCTTTCCTCTACTGGGTTTAGGGTGACAGAACATCCTACTTATGATGTCTATCTAGAGGACAGGGATAAGAAAATTGTCCTATATAGACTAGATCCTGTGACTGGCGATAAGGTAGTCCTGGACAAGGAAGTTGGTGATATTGATTATGCGAAAGGTGAGATTATGTTACACAACATGACTATTATTAAAGGTAGTTTCTTCGACAATCGTATTTCCCTAACGGTTAAACCCCTTTCTAATGACATCAAGGCACTTCGAGAGATGTATCTTGACGTTGATATAGCAAATTCCAGTTTCGTTGCGTATAAAGAGTAATGGCAGTTAAGACCAAAAGAATATCTACTCTTATTGAGTCACAGATACCTGATTTTATAACTTCAGAGTATGAATTGTTTACTAAGTTCATACAGAAGTATTATGAAGCACAGGAATTGCAAGGTGGTCCTTTAGACATTATTTCTAATATACAAAAATATAGAGATATAGATTATTATGAACAAAATCTTCTTAGACAGTCTGATATCTTGGACACTAGTCTTTCTGCTAGTGATGATACAATTGTATTACAAGATGCGACGAGTTTTCCAAAGAAAAACGGATACGTAAGAATTGGTGATGAGATTGTATTTTATGATACTCGTACTGCTACAACACTAAGTGGTTGTGTAAGGGGTGTCAGTGGCAATACAACGCTAGGTGACCTTTATTCTGAATCAGACTATAAAACTACTACTGCTGCCCCTCACAACTCAGGAGAGAAGGTATATAACGTTAGTAACCTTTTCATCTATGCGTTTATAAAGAGTTTTGAGAATCAGTATTTGGGTTCTTTCCCTGAGAAGTATCTCAGAGGTGAAGTTGACAAGAGAACCCTTATTAAGAATATACAGAAATTTTATAAGGCAAAGGGAACTGATAGTTCCATTAAGTTTATTTTCAATACTATTATTGCGAAAGATGTAGAAAATAAACCAGAAGTTTACAAACCAAGAGATTTTACTTACAAAGCATCCAATGCTGATTGGATCAATGTATATGCTTTAAAAGCAAAAGTTGTTAGTGGTAACGCAAAAGATTTAATAGGACAGACTATTGTCCAGACTGCTACTGAAGAATATGGATATGCTTCTGCTACTGTTGACAATGTATATGCAGAAGGTACTTCTGATAATGAAGTAATATGGAATATCGTTTTAGCACCAGAAACTGTTAATGGTCTCTTCTCTGTCTCAACTAAGACTCGTCTTGAGAAAGAACTTCCTAATACTGATGGTGTTGGTAAACGTATTAATGTATTCTCTACTCAAGGATGGGATGATACTGGAGAAATCTTAATAGGTGACGAAACAATCTCATTTGATGAGAGTACAGTTTCACAATTCATCATTTCCAAACGGGATAATCCATTAACTCACGTAATTGGATCATCTGTGTACAAACCAGTACTACTTAAAGGATCTAATGTTACTCTTTTAAGCCTTGGTGTAATATACAACTTGAATGCTACTGATACGGCAGCATATTCAAGTCCAGGAGATAACATACAAGTCTCCCAGCCAGGATTTGAGACCAACGATCCTAAGATCATGTTAAATGGTCAATCACGTTGGGTTCTTACTACTGGTGATGTTAATTCTTCTACACATGCTGCTGTGGAAACTGCATTGGACCAGGTAATGACCAATGTTTCTTCTATCCATGAAGATGAACAGTATTATTATATTACTAGTTCCAGTTATCCATCATATGACATTTTAGATGGGTCTACTGTTACTCAAACTGTAAAGGATCAAAGATTACTTCGTCTTATAAGAAAGCAAGCAACAAGAACTACAGAAGTATATAAGACTCCTAAGAGAGATGTTGGAATCCTTGTAAACGGTGTCCCTGTCTACGGTTACAAGGATACAGAAAGTATAAGGTTCGGTAAACTAGAAAGTATTAATGTTAGTGTACAAGGAAGAGGGTACGTTAAACCGCCCTTTGTTCTTGTAGATGGTGTTGCAAACAAAGCACGAGCAATATTATCAGGAGAAGTTGTAGAGAGTATTATAGTTGATACTGATGATGTATTTCCAAGAACTCCAGATATTGTTATTACATCTGGTAGGAATGCTGTAGTAAATGCTGTAGTAACACAAGGTAAAGTTACAAGCCTTACAATCGCTAACAAAGGAGAGTTTTACAGTTCTCAACCAATCGTAAGAATTCGTGACAATGCAGGTAAAGGTAGATTTGCTGAATTCAATGCAATCCTTGATACTGATGGTAAACTGAAAGAATTTGAAAAGGTAGATGAGGGTAACTTTTATACACAAGAGAATGTAAATGTAGATATTATCCCTGTTGGAGAGAATGCCACAGGAATTCCATTACTTAAAGAATGGAACTATAATAGGTTTGAAAAGTTTAAATCCAATTTAGATACTGAGTATGGTTATCTGTTTGAAAACTTTGACAATAATCTTTACTACGGATATGCTCATGTAGCAAACCCGAAAGCACTTCGTGTTTCTCTCAATGATAATTTAAGTAATACTGGTAGTGAACCAGCAACTAAGACTCATTCACCTATCATAGGTTTTGCTTATGATGGTAACCCCATATATGGTGCATTTGGATATGAAGATCCATTAGATGCTACGACATCAATAATTAGAATGACATCTAGTTATTCTCTCAATGGTGATCGTATAGATGGTCCTTCTAAGGTAACATATCCTCTAGGGACATTTAATAATGATTATACTTACAATCATAAGTCAGGGACGTTAGATCAGAATAATGGTAGATTTTGTGTTACTCCAGATTTTCCAAAAGGAACTTATGCATACTTCTTAACTATTGATAGTAATCAAGTACCACAGTTCCCTTATGTACTAGGAGAGAATTTCTATTCATTACCTGTAGATAGTAACTATAACTCTAAGATTAATCAGAATGATCTTCCTAAGAATGCTAAGAGATTTTATGTTGATGCTACACCTATAAATGGTGAAGGTGTAATTGCTAGTATTTCTGATATTACTCCTGGTTCTATTGATGATGTTGCTATAGAAAGTTCATCTTCTAATTTCTCAGTTAATTCAAAAGTTTATTTTAATGAAGTAGGAACAGATGGTTCAGAAGCAGAGGCAAGAGTTAATTCTGTTAAAGGTGAAACTGTTAGTTATCTACAATCAAAAGAAAATAAGGTAGTTAAGTTAACAACAATTCAAACTGCATATCTGTTTGCTGATGATACATTGAGGCAGCCATCTTCTGGTGCTTATGGTGAGATAGTAGGTACAGTTGCCAGTGATAATGACATTGTGTTGAAAAACGTACAAGGAACGTTTGATAATACAGGAACATTCTCAGCAGACATTAAGACTTTCAGTATTTTAGTTGATCAGAACAGTTCTTACACTGAAGGTGCTACTTTAAGCCTTACTGATGGTGTTAATACTCCTATAGCTACTGCTCAAGTACTAGAAGGTACATCAAGTCAGAACGTACTTAAGATAAAAGTTCTTTCAGGAACATGGATTATTGATGATACTTATTATATACAGTCAAGTAATTTATTCAATACTTCAGGATCTAAGATAATAACACTTACATCATTAAGTGATAATTTAGAACCATTTATTGTCAATCAAAGTGTTGCTCTTATTGAGACATCATCTGAGCATGGATTGGGTATTGGTGATAAGGTAACTATTGATATTAATCCAGATGATGATACTAAAACTAAAACTTGGTATTTAAGAAAACGTTTATATCAAGAAGTTACTTTTAAAACACCATCTAATAAGACAAAGGTTAATGATAGTGGTATTGGTAGATTTACTATATTAAATGGTGGTGCTGATTACACAGAAAATTCATATACTAATATTCCATTAACTAGTGGTAGTGGTACTGGTGCAACTGCGTCTATTACTGTATCTGCTGCTGGTGTTGTATCAAATGTTACAATACAGAATGCTGGTAGTGGATATAAGTTTGGTGATCAATTAGGAGTTGCTGATGAAAGTCTTGTAAGATCTGGTGGATCTCAAAGTACAGCAAGATTAACTATATTTGTTGATCATGCAGGTTTTGCATCTAATAATACTTCTGTTACAGTTGATGATGCTACAGGATTTGCTGTAGATGATCTTCTATTAATAGGAGATGAAGTAATCAAGATTACTGCTATTAATAGCAATACTTTATCTGTTGATAGAGGTCAAGAGTCTACAATTGCTGTTGACCACTACGATAACAAGGAAATTACTTTATATAAAGCACAATATAATTTTACTAATAATTTCCAAATAGGAGATATTGCTGGTTCTGGTTATATTAAGTCATATGATAGTACAACACAAAAAGCAACAGTTGTATTTGATTATGGTATAGAGAAGTCATCTGCTAGTTCTGTTGATATTAGTACTACATTCTTTGACTCTAGTAATCCTAAGAGATTAGTCTCTGTTAATGCGTTCTCTTCCATAGAGTATAAATTTGAATTCTCAGAAGATAATAGTACATTTGTACCAAATCCAGAATTAGATATACAAGAATTTTATAAGTATAAATTTGATACGTCTCATAGTAGTCTCAGTGGGACTTACTTTGATATCAGTCCTAGTAAGAATTATAACTTAATAACTGTTGAGAAATTAGCATCAACAACATTACCAGGTAATGATGGTGCATATACAGATGTTAAGTTTGGATTTGGATCAAGATTAAAAACTAATACTTATACAACTAAGGTTGGAACTGATTTTACTAATTTCTATTACTTTGATAATAACAATATTGTTAATAGTGGTGATGGAAAATTAAAACTCATTACTGATCCACTACAAGGTACGAAGGTTATCAATTATGTTACTAGCAATCGTTTTGTATATGATTTGGTTGGCGATCCTCCTCTCTGGGACGGGTCAGGAACGATAACATATACAACTACAGGTCAATTTGCAACTGGTGAGATTAATGATTTTAAAGTTATTAACTTAGGATCTAATTATACTAAGGTTCCTGTAGTTGTAGGTGTATCACCTAGATCTGATTATCAGGCAGAAGCCACAGTATTATTTGATCTTGCAACTCAAGTTGTAACTGGTGTTAACATTACTAATAAGGGTTCTAATTATGTTAACCCTAAAGTTATAATTGTTGAAGATACAGGAGAAGGTGCAGCATTTGGTGCTAGTGCTTTAGATCCTGATATTCCTAGTCCTTCACCAAGAAAAAATGCTTCATTTGAAGTTATTGCTAGAGCAGGAGAAATTTATCAGATAAATGTAACTTCTCCTGGTGAAGGATACAAATCTGCACCAAAAATAGCAATAATAGAAGGAGATGTTAAAGCATATGTCAATAGTAGCACTATAGGCATACCTCAAAGTGTTAGATTTACTAATAATGGAAGTGCTTTCCATTTAGACAGATCTATTGCATCTACTTTTAGTTCTCCATATACAGTATCATTAAAATCTATTAATGGAGATTTCCAAAAAGGTGAAACTGTAGTACAAAAGATTGGTAATACAGAAATTGCAAGAGCAAAGGTCTATGAGTGGAGACTAGGATCTAACCTCCTGAAACTCCAGTCCCTGACTGGGATCTTGAGGGAAGATATTGCCATTACTGGATTAGCATCAACATCTACTGGTATTGTTACTGCTGTATTTGTCACTACGTTTACTGAAGAGATTAGTAGTTTCTTTGATAATCAAGGATTCTCTAAATCTGATAGAGGAAAACTTGGTGTATCTAATCAAAGATTGATTGATAGTAATTTCTATCAGGATTATTCATATGTTATTAAGTCTAAGACTTCTATAGAGCAATGGAGAGACTTAATCAAGTCTACAACACACCCTGCTGGATTTAAACTCTTTGGTCAGGTTGATGTAGAGACTGATGCTAGTACATCTATGCCATCTGAGGTTGCTAAGGCAGATCATTTTAGTGTCATTCAACTTTGGGATCCAGAAAAGAATAAAATTACTGTTGAAAATACTTCAAGAGTAGTTACTCAAAGTATTCAAAACGTTGAGAGTCAGAGAGTTCGTAGAGGTATTGGATCTGTTGCTACATCTGATTTTAACTTCAATGAAACTCGTGCATTTGAATTTAAACTCAATGGTGCATTTGATGGAACATACAATAGTGATGGTCAGTTAGTAGGTACAAAGACATTCCAAGTTCTGGACCAGAATGGAGTTCCATTCACTCCAATTAAGGAAGAATCACTTATTATAACACTTGATGGTATTCTACAAGAGCCAAAAGTAGCATACACGGTATCAGGTGACAATATTACCTTTGCACAACCACCATTAGGACCAGGCGTAAAAGCTGGTGCTGCTTATGATGGTGTTACCTTCTATGGTAAGGTATTTTACTGGAAAGCACCTGGTGCTGCTTATAATACAAGGTATCTTAAGAAGATTAAAAATATATTCCAACGTAGTGGAAGGTGGTTAGACTCTGCAAATCAACTTGCGAGAAATAAAGAGTTTATTACATCCGAAGCAGTTGGGTATGGTAAATCAACTTATCCATCATTAGATTGGGCTACTAAGACTGATGACTATATCAAGGATATAGGTTTCATCATTGATGCATATGAACATGATTTAAGATTTGGTGGTAATGTTAAGACTGTTGATTATTCAACTATATTTGCTGATACTCCTTATATTAAAGATAATAAAGATGAGTCATTTAAGATATTCAAATATGCTACCAACTTAGCAAGACTTGCTATTAGAAATTGGGACTATATTGAGACTAATGCGACATATAGTACCAATACTACAACTGTCACAGTAACAGATACTAATAACTTAACAGTTGGAATGTATTTGACATCTGGTAGAGCATTCCAACCAGATACTAGGATTGCTTCTATAGACAGCTTAACTCAAATAACTGTTGATAAAACTATACTTGGTAATTCTAGTGCATCTAGTAATACATCTCCTAATAGTTTAAGTGGAACTACAAGTGGTGATGTTAATTTAGCTGGTGTAGGACAAGTTATTCTTAATGATACCTATACTGTTTCTTTAGGTGATACTGTTAGAATAGGTGAAGATCCTGGTGGATCACCTGAAATTATATTCCATCTTACTGGTAGAACAGATGGTATATTCTATGATGCTGCATATTTGATTGAAAGAAACAAACAGCATATTGTAGAAGAATCAACTCAAGCAATTATTGCTAGTATTACTGATTATCAAACTAACCCAACTACTTACCATCCATATGTACAGTATTATGTCGAATCTGTAATATATCATTTACGTCTTGGTGGTAATGAAAGAGTTGCTGAAATTTACAAGAGATTAGATTTTAAAAATCTACCAACAACTATAACAGGTAATCCATCAGCAGGGTTTACTACTCTATTAGATGAATGGAAGAGAGATATGTCTTCGATGTTTGTTAAAGCATCTGAGTATATGACTCTTGCTATGAGAAACTCATTGCAACCAAAAGTTTACTCAACAGTAGATCCAAATCCAGATAATACTATTACAGTTGATAAGTTAGCACCTGCATGTGCTGAGGTAGCAGCTGCTTTAGATACCTTTGGTTCTATTACTAAGACAGTTCTTACAGAAGGTGAAGGTTTAGTTGTACCAACATCTATTAACGTTAATAAGACTGGTAACTGGACAAGTACAACAACTTATGCAAATCATAATATTATTCCAGATCCTCAGTTAATTGCAAAGGATTGTGATAATGTAGTTTCTGCTGTAGATTCTTTATATGATAGTTTCCAAGATATAATAAGTGAAAGATCTGTTACTAGAAGTAATCCAGATTATGTTGATGGTGAGAATACAGATTTTGAATTGTATTGGGATGATGGTACTGCTGTAGATACTAATGAAGATGAAGATTTCTTCTTAACTATTAATGCAGTATTACAGACACCAAAATATAGTGCTGGTGTATCACCTGATTCATACTTTATTGATAGAACTAATGTACCTAACGTATTAAAGTTTAGTGTTGCTCCTATTTGGGATCAAGATCTTGGTGCTAAGAATTTAGGTGAAGCAACAGCAGTTGAGAAAGTAGTAGGTATTGGAGTTGGTAATTACAAGCGTCTTACAATCGACTACGATTTAGTAGACAATGTAAAGTCTGGTCCATTCTTAATTCTTGATGTAGAAGATGGTACTTCTCAAACTGTTGAACAGAAAGATTATCTATATGTCTTCTTAGATGGAGTTCTTCAAAGAGAAGGATATAGTTACACAATCGCAGGACCAAATATCTTCTTTAATGTTCCTATTAATAAGAAGATGAAGGTTGATATGCGTTATCTCTATGGTAGAGACGCAGGTCAAACTTTAAATATATACGATTTTGCTCCTGATACTTATTTTGCCGTTGGTACATTTGTACTAGAAACTACTTCTGCTTGGGTAGATCCTTTCCTTACTTATGCTTGGATGGGTGAGAAGGTAGGTACTGGAATACATTGCTGGCAAGTAAGAGCAAATGGAACATATAACGTTATTGGTGAAGTAAGTAGTGCATACAAGACTTCAACTACATTATCCTTTAGTATTAAATCACAGAATGCTTCTGTAGAACCAGGATTAGATCTTATCTTTGCTGTTAAAACAGATTATAGTAAGACATATACATTCCCAGAACCTGAATTTACTAATCCTACATTAACATTCCCAATAGATTCTACTGGAAGAAAACAATTATTCAGTGATAATTCTATTTGGTTTGGTACAACATTAGGTACAACATATAGAAATCCATTTGCTTATTTGTCTAATGGAGATCTTGTAAGAGTAGAAGGTGAAGATAAATTTAGAAGAATTAAGAAAGTACCTGAAAGTACTACAAGTAAAGATGGTAGAGGTGGAGAACAATTAACAGATGATGTTTATAGTAACATTTCTGTAGAAGGTTTTAATGGTGTTACTAGAGGTGAAGGTCTTAGTGTTGTTGCAACTGTTGAAAATGGTAAGGTTACTGCTTTAACATGGAACCGTCGTAGTTATGATCCATTAACTCAACCTACTGCATATCAATACTTCACACCTCCTGTTTTAGAATTCATTCCTGAAGATGGTACTGGTGGTGGTGCGAGAGCAGAAGTTATTGTAAGTAAAGGTCAAGTACTTAGTGTTGATCTACTTGATGGTGGTTCTGGATATACTAAAGCACCTATTGTTGTAGTTGCTAGAAGATTTGATATCTTAACTGAAAGAGATATTGGTGTATCTCTTATCAATGCTGAGATGGTTCCTCAAGTTGAAATAGGACAAGGTGCTGTTTCCGCATCTAGGATTACTGTTATTGGTACTCAGGTTCAGAATGTTGATACTTTCACAAGTACATTATTCAACAGTCCTCATGATGTTACTAAGAAGATAACAGCAGAACTTCAGATTGATACTGATAATATTGCATCAGGTGAATCTGGATTTGATATGCCAGTTGGTCAAGAACAACCAGGTGGTGCGAATATTGTTTACATTGAACCAGAACCTGTAGAGATTGTAGGAAAAGGTGGAGCATTAGAGAATTCATATGAAGCAACTGTTCTAAGTGCAGAACTTCAAGATATTGTATCTCTTAATTCTGTTACTAAAGTTCAGAAACATATAGTTTCTACTTTAACTCATGAGATCCGCAATACTGCATTAACCAATATTAATTACTTTGAGGATGCTGCATATACTAACGTTGATACTAATATCGGTGATAGTATTGTCTATATTCCAGATACTTCTAAGTTCAATTCTAATGGACATTTATTAATAGGTAACGAGCGTATTCGTTATTGGAGGAAGTTATCTGATAGATTCCTTGCTGTTGATCGTGGATTGTATGGAACTTCTGATCAGTTCCATGCTGCTGGTACATATGTACGTCAAGTTCCAGAACTTATTTCTATCGCACCTGTTGGTATCGTTAAGATTGAATCTGAATCATCTGATGTATCAATAATAAATGCTTCTGCTGGTGCAGTAACAGAGAGTGAGTATGAGCGTCAAATACAGACTCCAGTTAATACTTTATCTGATAGTAAGACTGAAATTGTAGTAAAACCACCTGAGACTGGTATTGTTGATCAGTATGAAGAGGTTGCTTTCCTTAGTGATCCTGTTGAACAGAGAAATGGTAATTTGGTTGATCTTACTGAACCATATACTGTTACTAAGAGAGATACTACTATAATTGAAGTTGTTAACCAAGTATTTGGTAGAGAAGTTCTACTAATTGGTGATTATATTATTGGTAATGTTGGTAGTACTATAGGAATGTATGACCAATCTGGTATTGATGTTGGAGCAGCTGGAGTTTCTGCTCTTACTATTGGTGAGATTGATAGAATATTTGCTTCTATGACAATTAAAGACTTCATCTTAAGATCACAGTCTAATTATACGCTTTCAGGTGACTACTTCAATCTTGGTAGACCAACTACCCAGAACCCAGTGGCCATCACTAGTTCCAGTGGAACTATTGGAGGAAATATTGTCGTACAAGACACAACTCATTGGCCATCTACTGGCTACATATTTACATCTGGTGGAACAGTTATACAGTACACTAGTAAAACTTCTACAACTTTTGAAGGATGTACACTCTACTCTGGACCTAATAGCATTGCTAATGGACAGGAGTTAGTTCCGTACAACCCTACATAACTCGTATAAATATAAATAACTTTGGCACAAAACACGTCGGTAAATTAAATGGCTGCTATTATATCTGATAAATTTAGGATTTTCAATGCGAAACAATTCCTTGAATCTCTCACTGAGGGTGCAACGGATGCTAGTGCGGAACGCTCTAGGATGTATTTCTTTGTGGGTAGACCACAACCGTGGAAAGCAAATCTCGAAATCCATTCTCAAAACGCTACAGCATTTGTAGTAGGACAAGAAGTGTATGTTGGTACTTACGGAAGCACTGCCTTTCGTGCGACAATAGCCGCAGTATATGACAATGCATTACTTCTTACCGACGTATTTGGAAGTAACGGTGTTAACTCTGTTCCTACTCTAGGATCTACTCTGAAAGGTAGAACTGGTGGATCAGGTGGATCTGACACTGGTGCAGAAGCAGTATCTGGCGTTTATCGTTATGCAACAGAGGATGTGCCACCTCTACCACTAGATAACGCAACAGAGAAAGTTAATCTTTATGATGAGATTATTGCAGCCAAGCGTGTTACTGGTGCTTATGCTCGTACAGTAATTCGTCGTTACAATTGGGACTTAGTTGCAAACCCTAAGTTCGATATGTGGAAACCTGACTACTCTGCTACTCCAGGTGGCGGTGGTCAAATAGGTAAGCAGACTGCTACAGGACAAGATAGCATCTCTACCGCAAAGTTTTATGTACTGAACTCCTCATACGAAGTATTCAAGTGTCTCTATAATGGAGAGAATCCTTCAAATGCTACTGGACAAAACGCTACTGAGGAACCAAGCACATCTGGTGCTAACTATGCTTCCGCAACAGGTCTTTATACAGAGACTACTGGTGCTGGATACATTTGGAAGTATATGTACACCATCCCAACTGATGATGTTTTGAAGTTCTTATCTTCTGACTTCATTCCTGTTGTGCTTTCTACAAACGCAACTCGTCAAGCAACTGAGGCTCTAGCAGTCGCTGGTGCTATTGATGTTGCTCTTATTGAGAATGCTGGATCAGGTCTTCCTGCTTCACAGACTCTATACACAAGTATTAAAGGTGACGGAACAGGTGGTAAGGTTAAATTCGCCACAGATGGTTCTGGAACTATCACATCTGCTGAGATCGAAGCACGTGGAACAGGTTATACCTATGCTAATGTTCTATTAGGAAATGGTAACTTATTCAGTAATGCTGGACTATCTAGTGCTGTAGCAACTGGTGCTTCTGCTAAAGGTGAAATAGAAGTAATTCTTCCTTCACAAGGTGGTCACGGTTCAGACTTCGAGACAGAACTTAATGGTAAGAGAGTTATGACGAATATTCGTCTAACTTATGCTGAGGGTTCTGGAGACTTCCCAGTAGATAACGACTTCCGTAGAATTGGTATTATTAAAGATCCATACAACTTCGGAACTACAACTTTCTCCACTGCTGATACATTAAGTGGATTGAAAGCAGTTAAGATTACAGGTGCGACTGCTGATTTCGTTCCTGATGAAGAAATTACTCAATCAACAGCAGCAGGTGGTACTGCTAAGGGTACTGTTGTTTCTTGGACATTAGATCAAGGTCAAACAACAACAGGTGTTCTTAAGTACATCCAAGTTAACGATGAACATACACACAATGGTGTTGTAGAAGATTTTGAGAGTAACGGTTCTAATGCTATTACTGGTGGTTTATCTGCTGCTAGTGGTAATGTTGATACTGGTTATAGTAACTCTCTATTAGGTTCTACATTCTCCAGTGGTCTTGCTAATCCTGAGATTGCAAATAACTCTGGTGATGTTATCTACATCGAGAACAGAAGACTAATTACTCGTGCTCCTGACCAGATCGAAGATATTAAACTAGTCATTGAGTTCTAAGCACTTCATTTACTTCGCTAAATACTAAGGACAAGATGCTAGTATTGGCGATAGTAAGATGCCACAAAAGACGAACTTAAATGTAAGCCCTTATTACGAGGACTTTGACGTAAACAAGAATTTTTATAAAATTCTATTTCGTCCTGGTTACTCTATACAGGGTCGAGAATTAACACAGGTTCAATCTATTCTTCAGAATCAGATTGAATCTTTTGGTAAGTATGCCTTTAAACAAGGTGAACTTGTCATACCTGGAGAGGTAGGTCTCAACACCAAATTGGATTACGTTAAACTATCTTCTGTTTCGGAAGTAGCAGTTAACGAGGGTGGAGAGATTGTTTATAAGAAATACGATATATCTCTATTAGTTGGACAACAACTGAAAGGGATAACTTCTGGTGTTGTAGGAACGATACTAGCAACGAAACTAGCAACAGAAGCATCAGCAGATACAGTCTTTGTTAATTATCTGAATAGTGGTAATTCTAATACTGAGTCTACTTTTAGACAAGGTGAGACTCTAGAAGTTGTTGATGGTGTCAATACTCCTTTACTCGTAGTAGGTACAGACGGTAGTGTACTTCCTACGAGTATTCAAGTAACTAACCCTGATACTAGCGAGGTTACTTCACTTGAAAGTCCTGCAATGGGATATGGTTCTGCTGTTAAAGTAGAAGAAGGTATTTACTTTATTAATGGTTATTTTGTTCGTAACGATTCTAATCTTCTTGTCATTGATGAATATTACGACAAACCATCTGCAAAGATTGGATTTACTATTGTTGAAGACATTATAACTCCTGAAGAAGATGCATCATTGTATGATAATTCAATAGGATCTTCTAATGCTACTGCACCTGGTGCTCATAGATTAAAGATTGGTCTTCAGTTAAAAGAATTTTCTCTTGATACAATTACAGATAAAAACTTCATAGAACTTCTTAGAGTTTCTAGAGGAGTTGTACAAAAGAAAGTATCTCCAACAGATTATAATCTATTAGAACAAACTCTTGCTCGTAGAACTTTTGATGAGAGTGGAGATTATGTAGTAGACAGTTTTGCTACTGACATAAGAGAATATACACAGAAAGATGGTAATCAGGGCATCTATGCTGCTGATGAATTTGGACTTTATAACGGATTATCTGCTGCTGATGCATCTAAGAAAATGGTTGCCAGTATTGGACCTGGTAAAGCATATATTAAAGGATATGAGATTGTTAATAAAGAAACCAAATATTTAACAGTCGATAAAGCAAAGGAAAGTGTTACTAGTGATAATGTAACATTAAAGACTAAAGGATTACCTACTTATAGTATAAACAATGTTTATGGAAGTGTTCCTCTTAACCAAGAAGGTTCTGATTTAACTTCATACCCAACAGTATTTTTATACTCTACATTTAATGATGGTAGTGTAGGTTTAAATGGTACAGAAGCAGCAACTGATCATAGACAGACTACTAATAAGAGAGGTTCTATACTATCTTCTAATGATGGTATAAAAACTATTACTATTCAAGTAACGAATACTACCAATACACTTGCTTCTGTAGATGATTCTAACTTCCAAAGTTTATTAGGAACTCTTTATTATATTAAAACTAGAGATGGTGCTAATTCTCCAACATCTACTAGTTCGATTAAATCATTAGCATTTGCTAAGGTTAATAAACCATTAATCAATCCTAACACCTCAGTATTCTACTTAGAGTTAACTGTTACTGGTAATAAGGATGAGATTGAAGCATTATTAACTGAGAGTGATCTAGGTGATCAGGGTAAGCAAAGAAAGATATTCCTTACATCTGCTAATGCTTCTGCTGATGTAGTTGCTGATCAAGCTCTAGGATTTATTGTAGATTATAGTGAAACTATTACTCCTGTAATAGGAACTGCTAAGCCTAGTAACTTTGTACTACAAGAAAGAGGATTAGGATTCAATTCTGATTCTGATATTGTTCTTTCTAAAGGACGTTTATCTCAAGGTGGTGCAGCATATAATACTACATTTGGATTCTCTTATTTTGATCCCGAATTCTATACTAAGATTATTCTTGAGAGACCAAGAACAGGTGGTACATTTGAAATAGGTAAATACATCTTTGGATTATCTAGTGATGCTTATGGTGTCATTGAAGGAGCATCTAATGGTGTTTATTCAACTGGAAAGATTCTCTTTATCAAAACACTTTCAGGAAAATTTGAATCTGGTGAAACTATTAAAGATGAAGCAGGAAATACAATAAAGATTGCTAAAGATAATACTATCTCTCATTTTGTAGTTCAGAAGAGAGGTCTTGGTTATAATGATGATTCTGAATTAACAATTAATGGTGTTGATTACGATAACTCTGTTATTACTATATCTAAGGATAATGATGGTAAGATCTATTCTTGTGATATTATCAATAGAACTGGATTAAATGTAACATATGCTCAACCTCCAGCAGTCACAGTTAAGAATGGACCAGGATCTGATCCAGGTGACGCTGCTGCTGTTGTTCCTGTACTTGTAAGAAATGCTGTAACAACTTATACACCACAGAATGTTAAGTCTGTTGGTTGTCAGTATGGATCTGGTGGTGCTAATAAATTTAGTGCTGATGTTGTGGTTGATGATAGATCCTTCTCAGATATTAAAGATGTAACAGAATATACATTCTTTGGTAGCAACGGATCCAATTTTATTGAATCCACTAGTTTTAGTGCAGATGCTTCAAAAGATTTACAACAAGGAGATATAGTTCAATTCTCTGATAGTAACAATGCTTTAGTTCGTGCAATAGTTCAATATGCAACTGAACCAAAAGGTGCTGCTAAAACTAGAGTATATCTAGATACTGTTCTTCCAGCAGATGTAAATAATACAAATATTGTTAGGTTACGTCCTAAAGTAGGTAACACTGCTGCTGGTACATTAATATATCCTACTGGTAGTAAGCAAGTACAGAAAATTTCTGCTGGTGGTAATGATACTAAGATTAAATATTTCTTCCGTAGAGATTTTGTTGCAGAGACATCTACTGGTGGTGGTTTAATTACTTTTGCTGCACAGTTGCCATTTGGTACACAAAGGTTTGTTTCATACAGTGAAGAAAATTATATAGTAACTGTACTAGATCCAGGTGGTGCTCCAGATATTGCTGCTGGAGATATTATATATCTTCCACCTGATAGTGTAGAAATTACTTCTGCTACTGATACTGCTAGTGGTTTGACATCTGGTAGTATTACATTACAATTAGCAGCGAATTATTTTGGTGGAGATCCAAATAATTATGGAACATTCCCTAAATTAAAACTAACTGCTACTCTTGAAGTTAGCAATGCTAAGCCTAGACTAAAGACATCAGTTAGCAATAAGAGAATTATTGTTGCTTCATCTGGTGATCGTGTTATTCCTTTCAGAGGAACTGACTATGATACTGAGGTAATTGAAATTCTATCTTATGCAGATGCATATAAACTAAGATATGTTTATGAAGGAACTTCATCACAACCGCCTGAAGTCGATAGTGCTGGTAATCTTATTGTTGGTACTGACGTTACTAACAGGTTTACCTTCGACAATGGTCAAAGAGATACGGTTTACGACGTTTCTAGAATCGTTATTAAACCAGGAGCACAAGCAACAACAGGACAATTAGTAATTGGTTTCGATTATTTTGAACAATCACAAGGTGACTTCTGTACTATTGATAGTTATCTACATGAAGCAGGTGTTCCTGAAGATGAGATACCTACTTTCGATTCTAATGTTCATGGAATGGTTGAACTTAAGAACGTACTTGATTTTAGACCTAAAGTAGATAGTACTACTATTATTGCTGGTTATCAGGATGTATCTTCTCTAGCAGATACTAGTGGAGCATTCTCTGGTGCTGGTGCTGTTGTTACATCTACTCCTGCTCCAGATAGTAATTTAGAATTTACATTCTCATTTAGTACTGTTCAATACTTAGATCGTATTGATGGTATATTCCTTAATAAAAAAGGTGAGTTTGTTATCAAGCAAGGTAACTCTTCACTCAACCCATCTAAACCAGATCCTATTGCAGATGCGGTTCCTCTATTCTATGCTTATATTCCTGCATATACTAAGACAACTAAAGATGTAAGAATAACTCCTGTTGATAACAAGCGTTATACAATGCGTGATATTGGTAAGTTGGAGAAGCGTGTTGAGAGATTAGAGTTCTATACAACACTAAGCATTCTTGAGCAACAAGCATTAAATATGCAGATCAAGGATGAAATAGGACTTGATAGATTTAAGAGTGGATTCTTTGTTGATAATTTTGAAACACATGGATTAGGTAATTTAACATCTTTAGATTATCAGTGTGCTATAGATAGTCAACAGTCAGTATTACGTCCACAATCCAAAGAAGATTCTGTATCTTTAGAAGAGGTTAACTCAAGAGAAGATCAGAGAGCAGTTTCTGGTTATAAGAAGTCTGGTGATATTATTACACTTCCATATACATCATTATCTTTATTAGGAAATGATTTTGCATCTAAGACAATAAATCCAAATCCATTTGTTGTTCTTCAATATGTTGGAGATAGTGTTATTTCTCCAGCAATAGATCAATGGTATGATCAGAGTATCGAACCATTAGTTGTTGATACAAATACTAATCTTTATAGTATATTCCTTGCTAAGGATCATGTTAGTGAGAGTTTCTCTAGTCTATACAATTCATTTGTATGTAACTGGGTTGGAACATCACCATCATTTACTGCTATTAATTCATTAGGTGAGGTTGCTTCACAACAAGCTGCTGCTTCTGTTGATTCAGCATCTGTTGCAAGTTCTTCTAATGTAAGTCCTCAGAATAATGAAGTTGGTAAGGGTATTCAAACTAAGACTGTTGATGGAAAGATTGTATCTACTGCACTTCAGTTCTTTGCTAGAAGTCAAGCAATTAAGTTTGTTGTTAATAGATTAAAACCAAATACTAAGATTAATGTTTTCTTAGAAGGTAGAAATGTTAATCGTTGGGTTAACCCTGACCTTAGATTTACTGGTACTGCTGGTAACTCACCATCTGCATTTAATGGAGATGTTATTACAGACAATAATGGTAATGCTAGTGGTATAATTTTACTTCCTGCTGGACAACCACCAAGAGAGAATGCAACTTGGAGTGGTGATGTTGATACTGTATCTTATGATACTGTTGCAGAAGAGATTCGTGTAACAACTGGTATCAAGACATTTAGATTTACATCTAGTGATATTGATGCTGATAAGTCAACTGTTGATACATATGCAGAAGTTAAGTACTATGCAACTGGTATTCTTCCAGAGAATCCATCAAGTATTGTCTCTACTAGACCAGCATACTTCAAAGCAAATGAAGGTGTTCAAATAATAGACAATAATACAGATAATCCAGTAAGACCCAATCCTCTTGCTCAGACATTTAAAGTTGAGAACTTTGATGGTGGTGTATTTGTAACTGGTGCTGATTTATACTTCAGTAAGAAGAGTAATGATATTCCAGTTAAAGTTTATGTAAGTAATGTTGATAGTGATAAACCAGGAAAGAATGTTGTTCCTGGAACAGAAAAAGTTTTAGCACCTAGTACATATCTTAAAGTTTATACTAATGGAAATGTTAGTGTTACTAAAGGAGAAAGTGCAACTGGTGCAAGTTCTTCTGCTAGTGGTCCAATTCAGAAAGTTATTGATAGAAATGGTGTTGATCTAGTTGCAACTGCATCTGGTGTATACACATTAACTAATGAGCAATGTTATACTCTTGTTCTTAGTAATCATAATGGTAAAGCATTCAAACAGAATGAAGATTTAACTATACCTTCAGTTACATTAGCAAATAATACTAATGCTACTGAATTGAAATTAACTATTGCTAAGGATAGTGGTAAGTTATCTGATATTAAGGTAACTGCCGTTGGTCAAAATTATGATAGTGCTTTATTAACTATTGAGAGTCCTCAATTACCTGGTGGATCTACTGCTACTGCAAGCATATTTGTATCAGGAGGTAAAGTCTATAATACAGAAGTACTACTTCCAGGTTATGGATATACTGAAGCACCATCAGTTGTTGTTAAAGGTATTGGTAATGGAGCAGGTGGATGTGAAATAGTAACTGCTATTGAAATAGATACTCCTGCTGTAAGAATGGGTGTAGCAACAGATCAGACTGGTGTTACTAATTCAACAACTCCAACATACTTTGCATTTGACTATCCAGTATATCTAGAAAATGATACTGAGTATGCTATTGCAATTGAAACAGATTCAATAGATTATGAATTATGGGCATCTAAATTAGGTGATACTGATGTTTCTACAAGTACAGTTATTACTTCTCAACCATCATTAGGTTCTGTATATAAATCACAAAACGTAGATAACTGGACAGAAGATATATTTGAAGATCTTAAGTTTAAGTTATATCGTGCTGAGTTTATTATTACTAGACCAGCAGAATTGTTACTTAAGAATGGTAATCTAGGATATACACTACTAAGTGAAAATCCATTTGAAACTAATGCTAGTGCTGCAACTTCAGCAACTTCTAAGTTATTCAAGAATAACAATAAGATTATCAAAGTTAATCACAGAGATAATGGTTTTGAAGATACTGGAAAATCATATGTATTCTATAGGTCTGCAACAGAAGTAGCAGGTATTACCGCAGATAATCTTAACACTAATTTATTCCAAACAGATAATGGAGGTGTTGATAGTTACACTATTACTAGTGCTTCTCAAGCATCAGGTAACGCTATAGGTGGTGGAACTACTACTTATGCATCTCATAATAGAAAGTATGAGATACTATATCCACAAGTTCAATATTTAACTACAGGTGGAACTAAAATAGAAACATCTGTTAAAACAACTAATGTAGTTCCAGTTGATTCTAGTACAACTAACTATGTTTCATATTCAAGATCTAGTGATTATGAGAAGACATTCTTAAATGAACCACATTATTTCACAAATCAGAAGTTTATTGCTTCTAAGATTAATGAAACAATGAATAGTTTGAGTGAATCTTTAACTTATAAATTACTTCTTACGTCTACTGTGTCTCATTTGAGTCCAGTTGTGGATCTTTCATCTTCATCTGTTAAGACAGTTTCTAATAGAGTTGAAAATGGAAGTGGTAAAGAAGATAGGTTTGGTAGAAAAGATCAGATACTAGAATTCTATCCAATATACAAATTCAATCTTACTGGTAATGGCGGTACTGCTATAACAAGTAATCAAACAATTACAGGTGATTCTTCAAAAGCATCTGGTACTATTGCAGCAGTAAATTCAAGTGAAGTAGTTGTAAGAGTTAAAACTAGTCAGTATTTCCAGAAAGGAGAACGTATTCGTTTAAGTGTTCAGAGTACAGTGACAGATAATAATACTGTTACAGTTAATTCTTATCCTCAAGAAGTTATTACATCTATTGCTGATGAAGCAACTATAGTTGCACGTAATCCTAGTGTTATAACTGAGGTATATGATAGTCCAAGTTACGGTATACTTGGTACAAGTCAACAGTGGGATTCTAATAGTAAGGAACTTACTGTAAGAACTGATACACAACCAATCAATGATAACTTTACTGCTAGAATAATAGATAGTGCTGATTATAATAGAAATGCAACTATTGCTAGTCAGACTCCTGATATATTCCGTGTTGGAGATATAATTAAATATCCAAATCAAGTAGATGATGAAGCATATTACTTAGAAGTTGGTAAAGTGAGTTATACTAATGGTTTAGATTTCATTCCTGAGAATACTTCTAAGAATGGATCATCTATTGCTAAGTATGTTACTAAGGAAATTGGAATTAGTAATCCAGCAACAAATGTCAATGTTAAATTGACAGTTAATGTTAAAGATATTTCAAATGTTGAAGTTCTTTATAGAACTAAGAAGGCATCAAGTCAAGAAAACTTTGAAGATATTGATTGGCAGTATTTCAATGGTACAGGTGTACCAGATCAGAGTGAAGTTGCTACTAGTGAGAATACAATATCTGGTGTTGTAGAGAAACAATCTTCTTATCAAGAACTAAGTTACAGTGCTTCAGACATTGCTGAATTCTCTTCATTTGCTGTTAAAGTTGTAATGAAATCTGTTGATCCAGCATATGTGTCTAAGATTCAGGATCTTAGGGCAGTAGCATCATTCTAAACTCCGCGAATGGATTATCTTAAGGTAAGTGGTCATGACGGTCTTGTAAGAGACCAAAACACAGGTGCTATCTTGAATCGTGACAGTTCTGCTATAGAGGCAAGACGTAAAACGCGGAACTTCAATTCCGCGTTTGAAGACATAAATAAGTTGAAAGAAGAAATTCTTGAGATCAAATCCCTGTTGCGAGAGTTAGTATCAAATGCCAGCAATTAATGTAGCGAGAACCGACACCTTTGAGAGTCAAAGGCAAAAAATTAATACAATCAGTTCTCAGATATTTTCTGTTACTTCAGGAGGGTCAAACCTCTCAACAGGACTACTGAGATTAGGAGATGGAACTGTCGCAGCTCCTTCTTTAGCTTTTACAAATGACACTCAGTTAGGTGTCTATAGACCTTCTGCTGGAGTATTTGGTTTTGCCCATGCCAGTAAAAAAATAGCAGATCTATCTGCTGTTTCGACAAAGTATTATCGAAATTTTGTTATTGAGAAGAATAGTCTTGATAGTCTGTTTGTTTCTATTCTTACACCAGGTGAAAACTATGATGGTGGTACGTATGCTAGTGTTCCTGCTTTAGGTGGTACTGGTGACGGTGGATTATTAAGTATTGAAGTTGATGGATTTAGTGGAGCAATAACCAATCAGGGATCTGGATATACTCCTGGTGTTTATCAGAACATAGCATTAATTGGTGGAACTGGTAGTGGAGCATTATTCGACTTTACTATTCCTGAAGTATCAGGTTCTATAACAAATGGTGGTGATAACTATACACCTGGTACTTACAGTAATATTTCTATCACAGGTGGTAGTGGTACAAACTTAACAGGAACATTTGTAGTTGATGGTATTGAGGGTACATTAACTGCTGGTTCAAACTATCCAAATGGTACTTGGAGAAGTATTCCTGTAACAGGTGGTAGTGGTACAAATGGTCTTGTTAACTTAGTTGTACAAAATGGTGCTATTCAGGATTTCACTGGGGGAGTTGGAGCAAGTGTCTGGGTATCTGGTACAGGATTTGCAGTAAACGATACAATTTCTGCTACGATTGATGTTGCTGGCACACAAACATTTGTAGTAAAAGCTGCTAGTGGCAAATATTATCTTGATGGATCTCAAATTGATAATTTCAATTTATTAAAAGGTAAGACATATGTCTTCGATTTGAATGATAGTACTGCTGCTGGTCACCCATTATTCTTCTCTACAACACAGGATGATGCTGCGAGTATTAGTACAGATGGAATTACATACACATTAGATGGTTCTAATGTATCTACAACAGATTGGCTTGCTAATTTTACAACTGCTACGACTAGACAAATAACTTGGGCGGTTCCTGCTGCTCCTGTAACAGATAATCTTTATGTTAGTTGTTCTCTCCATAATAATATGGGAGGAGGTGTTACTTTAACTGATGCATCTAATGGTTCTGGATTCCAATATGTTATTACAAAGGTTCCAGGTAAAATTAGTGAAGTTAATATTACTAATTCTGGTGAAAACTATACTTCTGGTGATGCTTGTGGTGTAACAGCTACAGATTTGATGAATGCAAGTGCTGTTGGTGCTGGTGTAACAGGTTCTGGATTTGTATACACATTGGGCGGTGCAACAATGGGTGCTGTCCAAACTCTTGATAATATTCCCAACTACGGTAGCGGATACACTGGAGGAGACGTTCTAACGCTTCCAGCAGCGGTTACAAACGTGTCTACTATTACTAGAGGTGAATTAGACTTTACAGGTGTTAACTTCGTTTCTAACGCTGGTATACAGACTCTTACATGGAGTGGTATTGCAGCAGGAACATCAACTCAAACATTTACAAACATAAGTCCTACTGGAGGTGCTGGTAGTGGTGCTGTTGTTAGTGTTGAAGTTTTGTATGCTGGAGGTAATGCATCATATAATGCTGTAACAGTTACCAATATTGGTTCAGGATATTCTCCATCAGATCAACTTGTTGTTGCAGGTAACTTAGTTGGTGGTGTTAGTCCAAATAACGACTTAACTATTTCCGTTCAAACAGTTGAACCAGGCAACCCACAGATTACTGTTGCTGATACAACAGGAGTTATGGTTGGTGATACTGTTGACATTGTTCCAAATATTAATAATCCAGGTCAAGTAGCAGCAGGTACTGTTATTGCTTCTGTTGACAGTGGAACTCAATTTACTTTAAGTATTGCTCCACCAACTCCAGGTGCTGCTGATATTAAAGTTACAAACCAGAATCAATCACGAATTACTGTTCCTAGTACTGCTGGAATTGTACAAGGTATGATTGTTAATAAGGTAAGTGGTACAGGTGTACTAATTACTGGAACTACTGTTAACGCTATCAATAGTGCTACAGAATTAACGTTGTCAATTCAACCATCTGCACCAGGTCCAATAGTTGTTAACTTTGAACCTGAATTTGGTGCTGGTAGTGGATTTGCATATACCATTGATAAATTGGGTGTTATTAGTTCAGTTAGTGTTGCTGATGGAGGTAATGGATATACTATAGGAGATATACTACAGGTTTCTGCATTCGATCTTGTTCAACCAGAAACTTATACTGTAACTAATGGAGAAGTTTCTGTACTAACACCAACTGCTAATAATATTGCAGATTCAGCATATTCTGTAGGAGATAATATCAGAGATGCTGGTGGATCTGTTGTTGCTACAACAATTACAACATCCACAACGGTAGCGGCTGCTTCTGATGGAAATTATACTGGTGTTGCATCTACAAGTAGTGGAAATGGTGTTGATGCTACCTTCGATGTTAGTCGTAATAATTCTGGAGCAGTACTATCTGCTGTAATATCTACATCTTCTCCTGGTAGTTTTTACGCAGCAAATGATACTATAACTATTGCTGGTAACCTAGTTGGTGGTGCAGCTCCTGCTGATAATATTGTATTAACAGTTAGTAGCGTTGGTAATGCTCAGAGTGCTGTTGTTATTAGAAAAATTGTTGCTAATGGTGGATTCATACAGAAGATAATTTGTGATAAATTATCAATTGAAGCTGGTGATTATCTTGTAAAAGATGTTGGTAATCCAACTACAGGTGACAAACTTTCTACAGTTGAAGATGAATATCGTTTCTATATTGATAAAGGAGATGGAAATGGTGTTCAATATAAACCTGATGCAGTATTCTATGCTGGTAACAGTTATAAGTTTGATTTAAGTTCAGGAACTTTAGGTGGTCACGTATTCTCTCTATCGAAGTTTAGAGATGGTCAGTGGGGTCCTAGCAGATTTGAAAATATATCTACAACTGTAGCAACTACAACGAAACAAATAACTGTTGCTTCTACTAGTGGAATTTTGGAAGGCATGGTTGTCACTAAAGTTAGTGGTGATGGTATTATTCCTTCTACAACTGTTGTTGCTTCTGTTGATAGTGGTACACAATTAACTCTTAGTGAAAGTCCAACAACTGCTGGTGCTGTTGTTCTTAACATATATGGTGCTGAATATACCACTGGTGTAACAAGAGAGGGAAATAGTTTAACTATTAAGGTAACAGAAACTACCCCAACTCTTTACTACTATTGTGCTACTGAACAAGCTTCACATGCTAATGAAGGTGGTTTAGATAATGACGAAGCACAAATTACAATTAATACAACTAACCCTAAGACATTTGGTAGTGGATTCCAATTACAAGTTACTGATGTTGTTGTACAAGAAATTATTAAGGGTGATGTATTAACAGGTTCTTTCAATGCTGTAGATTTACAAAGTACAACAGGTACTATTGTAACAGGTATTATAAACACCTTAAGTTCTGATGCTGCAACATTAACCACTGCTGCTATTCCATCAATTACTTCTGCAACTCCAATAACAATTGCAGTTGATGATCCTGCTTCTCATGATATTACTCTAACATCTAAGAATGTTAAATTTGGAACTACTTGGAGTACTATAGTTGATTCTGGAGATACTACTATTAGTGGTTTCTTCAACTCACCTGATATAAGAGCTGGTGATAATCTTAAAATTCTTGCTGCCGATTCATCTATTAATTCTCTTGCTGGTTATGATATTAAACTAGTACCTGATACAGGAAGGATTGTTGATGCATCTGCTGTTACTGCTCTTGCAGTTCCTTCTGGTGATACAGCGGCTAGACCAACAGCAGGTATTGTTAAGAATGGTTGTATTAGATACAACACTGATTCTAATTCTTATGAGGGTTATAATCAAAACACAACATCTTGGGCATCTCTTGGAGGTGTAAGAGACCTTGATGGAAACACATATCTATTGGCAGAAGAAACAGTTGGTGCTAATGATAACACTCACTGGTTCATTAACGATAATGTTAACTCTATTCGTATTTCTCCAAATTACGTAGAGTTTGTTAATACTAAGAAATTACGTTCAATTAATACTACTGCACCTGCATTTACAGAATGGGCTGCTAATACTCCATATGCGGTTGATGATTATGTTAAGTATAAGAACAACCTTTATAAGGTAACAACTGCTGGTACATCTGCTACTTCAGGTAACGAACCAACTCATACATCTGGTAGTTTGGCAAACGGTACTACTGTTATGTTATGGGATAGATTGGCGGTGGCTGATTTAACCTTTGAAGATATTAACCTCGTTAAGATTGGTCCTAATAACAGTACAACTGCTCTTAGTATCAATGATGATCTTAGATTCTCTGGTAATAAAATTTCTACAGATACTAATGATTTAATCATTCAACCTAATGCTGGTAAGAAAGTTGTTGTTAATACAAATACAACCTTTGCTGTTCCTTCTGGAACTACAGCAGAAAGAGGTACACCAGTTCAAGGATCTCTACGTTATAACACTACTACTTCACAGTACGAAGGTTATGATGGAACTAACTGGGGTTCTTTGGGTGGTGTAAGAGACGTTGATCAGAATACATATATTATTCCAGAACTATCTGCTGGATCTAATGAGAATACTTTATTCTTCTATAATGATGGTTCTGAGTCTATGCGACTCACTACTAGTGCATTAGATTTCTATGCTGTAGATACTATTAGAAGTCAGACTTCTGATGAGTTTGAAATTACAGCATCTATGATGACATTTGATAGTGCTGCAACTACCCTAGATAATACTCAGGCAGCTAAGACATTCTTATACACCAGTAAGCAAAACTTTGATATTGGTGTTGCTAGTGGTATCTACACTGAACCAGTTCTTAGACTTGATTATCTTGGTGATGTTTATCTAAATACTGGATTTGGTACAGGTAACTATAATGGGGTTAAGATCTTTGATAGTGATCTTAAGGACTTTGAACTTGCAGATGCAAAGATCAAAACCGATGTAGTACAAATGGTCAAGGGATCAATTAACGTTGGTAACACTGACATTTATGAAGTTGCAACAGAAAAAGGTGCAAAGGTTGTTATAGTTGCTGAAAATACCAATACTAATCATAAGGAATTTGTTGAATTTGGTGTTACTGATGATGGAGCAAATGTTTACCATTCTGAATATGGTAATCTACAAACTAGCGGTAAATTAATTGATTCTACTTTTGAATATACTGCACAAAACAAAGTTAGATTAAACTTTAGTCTAGCATCTGCTGTTACTAACACACATACTGTTAAGGTAACTATCGTATCCAACATTACCAAGAAATAAAAATGGCAACAACACTAGACAAATTTGATTCTCAAGGTGGATTTTCATTAGACAAGACTACAGTCATAGATGAAAATAAGAACGCTAAGAATTTTAATACTTTAGAAGTAAAGAATCGTTATTACGAAGATAGTCATCATGTAGAATATATTCTTCGAGGTATTAATACAGCAGTATTGCAATTAGATAATGTTGGAACACAGATAACTTTAGCAAATAATACTCTTAGTTTTATTGATGGACACTTCATTGCTGTCAATCCAGCAGGTACTGTTCACACAGGAAAGTTAGAAACTGCTGTTAAATGTGATAATCTTGGAGCAGTTAGTATCTTATCAACATTTGAAACAGTTATTAAAGATGATATCCCACAAGGAGAGACGTGGAGTATAGTTCCACAGGGAGCATCAAACAGATTTAGTTACTCAACTACAAGGGCTGGTACTACACAAACAATTAAATGGGCTGTATGCACTAAGGTTCACACTATTGCTTGGTCTTAATGCTAAATATAGTTTAGGATAAACGACGGCCTAATAGGAAGCACCATGAGTTTGCATATTAATTCCGATAAAGAGAAGTTTAGGGGTGTCAACCCGAAACTTATCGGTGATAATGAATTAACAATTAGAGGGGGTACAGGAGCTCTAGAAAGAGAGATTCTTCGTACAGAACTCGATACAGCAACTGGATTACCTCGTGTAGGTATTAATAGAACTGGACAAAGAATTAATAATATTGACATCACTAATGGTGGTGCTGGTTATACTACGCAACCGTCCGTAACCGTTGCTCCTCCTGGTACTGCTGACGGAATTACCGCACTTGCTTCCGCGTTTATTTTTAATGGTAAAGTCGTTTCTATTGCAGTTAATAATCCAGGTATGGGTTATACAACTGCTCCCACAGTAACTATAAGCGGTGGAGGCGGTGCTGGTGCTACTGCTACTGCTGTTCTTGACACGGTTGATTACGAACTTGACATCAACGGTGCTATTAGAACGTCTACATCTATCATCTCTGATACTGCTAGAATTCTAAACCTTGATATTGATAACTTCGTTACTCCTAACGCTGCATTAAGGGGACCTAACTTAAAGACTTATCAAAATAATACTGGTACTCCTTGGGCTCCTAACGTTATTATCCAGAAGGATTCCTATAGATATTTTGGTGCTAATGTTTATCAAGCAATTAATGCTGGACAAACAGGTAGTGATGCTCCAACACACGTTGATGGAATCGTAAAAAATGGTGAGGTTGATCTAAAACATATTGGTTTCCACGTCGTAGACCAATTAGAATATAAGTATGGAGAAACTGGAGAAGCTGGTATATTCCCAAGATCTATTACACCTCTATTAGGTGACAGATCAGACAAGATTGCTACTACAGAATACGTCCTTAACCTAGCAACGAATGACGTTGGTGGTCGTATTTACGTTTCATCACAGATTGGTTCTGACCTAAACGATGGTCGATCTGCGGTAAACCCAGTAAGAACTATTAAAAAAGCATGTCAGTTAGCATGGGCAACACCTGGTGTTAAAGAAACTGTTATTGTTTCAGGTGGAGACTATGTAGAAGACAACCCAATATCAATTCCACCAGATGCATCAATCGTTGGTGACAACTTACGTTTGGTTATTATCCGTCCTTCAAATCCAGGTAAGCACGTATTTAAGTTTGGTGATAAGAACTATGTTATTGGTGTAACTTTCAGAGACCAGATTGATTCTAATGGCGACCCAGTTGCTACTTGGGATTACGCAATGGTCTTTGATGACAAACAGCGTGTTTGTATTGATGTTGATGCTAATGGTGATTTTGGTACGAGTTATCCTATAGGTCACCAAATCTTTGGACCAGATCAGTTCCGTGTTACATTCCAGCAGAACACAGGTCTTTCTGCTCTACAAAACAACTTAGAAGTGGTTGGTGTTAACACTGGTGCTAGAGCAAAAATAATTGCTGTTAATTTTGCAACTACTATAGGTGCTAGTGCATATATTAATGGTACAATTGATGTTAACCTAACAAGTGGTTCCTTTGTTGAAGGTGAACGATTTGAGTACATAACATCTGCTGGTACTGGTGGTGCTATCAGTCTTAATATTTCACAGGCTGCTGGTAGTAATAAATTAAGATTTACACAAGATCCAGGTTCATTAATTCCTGCTGGTACATACGTTTTCCTCGATGATACTAACGATACTAACTTTACTCAAGGTTATTATCAAGTAATAGCAATTGATAATACCAATGCTGGATCAGGATATTGGGATGTAACATTTGTTCCTATTCTTAATGCTCCTACTTGGGATACTTCAAGTGCTAGTTCCTTTACTATTAACGCAGCAACACCACAAATTGAAACGGTTGACACTACTGCTATTAAATCAATCAGGGCAGAAGGTGAAGTTGTATCTGTAGATGAGGATTATGTTGCATCATTACCTATCTCTAGAATTGACTTCTCACAACAAGGAGATGCTTCTATAGCACAAGGTGGTTTCCAAAGTTCACAGTTTGGTAATGCTGAGGATGTAGGTGGTATTATATTCTACACTAATGCTCTTGTTGGTAGAACAAATACACACGAGTTTAAAGATGGTCAAGAAATCCTGATAGAAGGTCTTCCCACTTCAGGTCCAGACTTATCAGAATTAAATGGTAAGCAAAGAATTTATAAAGTCTTAGAAGATAATGATGGTCGTTGCAGACGATTTGTAATACCTAAGAAGATGCCAGCGGTTGTTGATGCTAACCTCAATCCTGGTCAATTTGCAAAGGTCAAAACATATTCTAAGACTGTTACATTATCACTATTAAACTCCCCAAACAGTTTCCCTATAGCAACTCCTGTTAATAGAAGGTATCAGGATGCTTCTTTATTGATTAGAAATAACAGAGAGTATATCGCAGAAGAAGCAGTTGGTAGACTTAACTCACAATTTGCTAAGAGTTATTTTGCTGCATATGAAATTGGTGGTACAGCATCTGCAAACTACACACCAACAAATGCAACCTATGATCCTGCAACTGGTGATTTAGTATTTACATTAAATGGTCACTCATTTACAGAAGGAACAGGTATTAGAATTGCTGATGATGGGTTAACCTTCACCTGTGCAATGGATAATAATGCTACTGAGCACGCATATCCTAGATCAACAGACCCTGCTAGTTCAAAAGCATTACCAGTTACAGCAACAACTACAAATACATTTACTGTTAATGTTGGTGTATCACCTGCAAACCAAGAATGGACACCTACTGCTGCTACTTACGATCCTGCAACTGGAGATTTAACATTAACACTTGGAACACATTCCTTATCAACTGGTGAGAGTATTACTATTGATAATGATTCATTGCATTTCAAATGTGCAATGGATGGTAATCAGGTTACTAAGAAATATCCTCGTGCATTAAAAGATCAAGCTTCTGGTAGATCCCTTGCAATTACTGGTACTACAGCAAGTAGTGTTACTGTTAACGTAGGTGCTGCTGGTACTAATAGAGATTTCACAGCAACTGGTGCTACCTATGATCCTGCTACAGGTGTCATGGTATTGACAGTTGGACAACACGGAGTTCGTGTTGGTGATAGCGTCATGATAGACAATGATGCATTAACCTTTACTTGTGCTATGGATGGTCATGCTACTAAGCATAGTTATCCTAGATTAGATATTGACCCTACTTCTGGTCAAGCAATTGAAGTTACAGCAGTTGGAGAGACACAACATACAGTAACTAATGCAACATATACTCCTGCAACAGGTGTTTTACAATTAACTGTTTCTGGTCATGGATTTAGTAATGGAGATTATGTTAAACTTGAAGATGATTCATTAAGACTTACTTGTGCATTAGATAGTAATGGTTCTAATCATGATTATCCTCGTGCTGGATATGATAGAGCAAGTGGAAGATGGTTACAGATTGGTAATATAACCACAAATACATTTGATATTAACGTTGGTATATCTCAGGATACTTCAACTCATACATTTGTTTCTGCTGTATCTAATGGATTAAGGAGACAAGACGGTACTTTAACAGTTAATGTTGGAACTACACCACAGGTAACATACACACCAACCAATGCTTCTTACACAGCATCTACTGGTAATATGGTTCTTACTCTTGGTGGACATAATTTACAAGTTGGAGATAACATCAAACTTGCTGATGGTGCTCTAACATTCAGTTGTGCAATGGATGGCAATACTGCTAATAAGAGTTATCCAAGAACAAACATTGATACTCATACAGCAACTAACGCTGCATACAATCCTTCAACTGGTCTACTAACATTAACAACTCCTAATCATGGAATGTCAAATGGGGATCTTATTAAGATTGATGATAACTCATTAACATTCACTTGTTTAGAAGATAACAATGGATCAAACCATACTTATCCAAGAGCAACTGACCCAATTAGCGGTCATTGGATTCCTGTACAGAATGTAACTCTTAACACATATACAATTCAAGTTCTTGATACAGTTCCTTCTACAAACCAGACTACTCATGCATTTGTATCTGCTGTTGCTGATGGAATTAAACAGAAGAGAGATAGAGCATATGATTCTTCTCTAGAAGTTATTGCTGTTGGTAGTTCTGCACACACTGTATCAGGTGCTACTTACAACCCTTCAACAGGTGTAATGCAGTTAACCATTAACAATCATGGATTCTCTAATGGTGATAGAATTAAGTTAGGAAATAATTCTCTTACATTCACTTGTGGTTTAGATAGTAATGCAACTCAACATTCATATCCAAGAACTTCAGACCCTGCTGGTGGTGGAGATTGGTTAGCAATATCACAAGTTGCTACAAATACATTTGAAGTTAATGTAGGTGCATCAAGTGATACATCAGCACATTCATTTGTTTCTTCTGTTACTGGTGGATTAACTCATCAAGATGGGACAGTTACTATTAACGTAGGTCCATCTCCATCTGTAGAGTACACACCAACTAACGCTACATATGATCCTGCTACTGGTCTTCTTGAGATGACCATTGGTACTCATAATTTAAACACTGGACAAAGTGTTAAACTTACCAATGAAGGAATTACATTTACATGTGCAACAGATAGTAATGCTACACAGCACTCTTATCCTCGTGCAAATGGTCAAGGTGGTGCTACTGGTGATGATCCAGCATACAATACATCTGTTGCTATCACTGCAACTACAGCAACTACTATAACAGTTAACGTTGGTACATCTTCTGATACATCAGCACATACATACGTATCTGCTAATCAGGGATTTGTAGTTTCAGGTGGTAACTATTCACATACATTTGTTAGTGCTTCATCTGGTGGTGTTATTAGTGGTGGATCTTATGCTCATACCTTTATAAGTGGAGCTGCTAACGGAATTAAATTTAGACCAAGTACTGCCCATACATTTGTTACTGCTGACACAAACTGTGTTAAGAATAGACCTCAAGTTGCTCATACATTTGTAAGAGCTGCTTCAAATTGTCTATCTACTGGTGGTACAACATTCAAAGTATACTTGGGACAAACACCTGAAGTACACACTTATGTCAGTGGTGGTACTGTAGAATTTGGTGGTAGTTCATATAACATTACTAATTTTGTATATGATAATGCTGTAACTGGTATTGCTACTGTTACTGTATCTGCTGCTGTTCCAAACATTGCAGAAGATGCAACTATAAAACTTGATAGTATTTTAATGTCTTGTTCTTCTGGACAAAAGACATATCCATCATTTAGTCCTCCTACTTCTGGTAATAACAATCAACCTAATGGTGATGAGCAGTGTAAGCAAGACATTAGACATTTCCTTAATGCTCTTATAAGAGACTTAGAATATGGTTCTAACCATAACATTATAGAAGCTGCTAAGAAGTATATTGTTGGAGCAAAAGTAGAATATGTAGAGAATGAAATTATCCAAACTGTACGTGGTATAGAATATGCTAGAGAATTAGCAATCTATGCTATGTGTAACTGGCATACTGGTGACAATAGATTGACTACAGATCCTCTATATGTCGCAGAGCATACTGCTCTATCTCAGTATAGAGATACAACAATTATTAATACTACTGCTGGAAGTCCACGTTGTGATGATGTAAGAGCTGCTATTGATACTCTTGCATATCTCTTCGTAGATGTTCTATCAAATAATGCTGCTAACGTATACCTTGATGGTGCATACTTAATTGCACGTAACAAAGATCTCATTGCTGATCAGGTATTGTTAGATGTAGAGAAGAAATATCCTAATGCAAATCTATCTGATCTTAACCAGAGAAAATGTCGTAGAGACGTTGGTTTAATTCTTGGTGGATTGATTCGTGACCTTGTACTTGGTGGTAACTCTGGTATCGTTTCTAGAGCAGAGTTATACTTCACAGGAACGCAGTTAACTGGTATTGAGGCAGGAATGCTTGCTCAAACCATTTACGCTTATCAGAAGGTCAAAGAGTACGCAATCAACGCACTTTCTAACTGGACTGGATACGCTGGAACTCATACATTTGTTAGTGGTGTTTCTGGTGCAATTACTCCTAATGCTGGCGGTACTAAGACAGCAGCAACTGGAACAACTTACAATGCTGCTACTGGTGATCTAGTACTAGAGATTGGATCTCATAGTTTGACAACAAGTAACACTGTTCAGATTGCTGATGGTGGTGTTACATTTACTTGTGACTTGGATGCTAACTCCACAAACCATGCTTATCCTCGTGCTACCGACCCTGCATCTGGAGCAAACCTTGCTATTACTGCTGTTACAGGAACTACTATTACAGTTAATGTTGGTTCTTCTACTAACCTTCCTCATGTTGCAACAGCAAATGCTGCTACCTATACTGCTAACACTGGTAATTTAACAGTAACATTCCCAACTCCTACTAAGGCAGTTAAGACATCACATAGAATTGCATTTAGAGAAAATGCACTTAAGTTTACTTGTGACGTAGATAGTAATGCTACTGAGCACTCATATCCAAGAAGAGTTCCTGCTGATAAGAAAGCATACGGTAAATCACTTCCAATTACTAATGTATCAACTGCTGGTGGTAATACTACTGTTACATGTAACGTAGGTGCTGCTGGTACTGCTAGTGCTTCTACACACGCATTTGTAAGTGGATTAGCAAATGGTATTGTTATCGTTTACGATCAGGTTGTAACTACTTCTCCAATTCCTAAGTACGAAGATTGGAACATCACTCTATACACAGGTGGTACTCCTAAGTGTGCTAACATTGCTTCTTCTATTGCTACAGAGATGGATCTGTTAGAAGACATCTTAGATGGAACAATCCTTCCTGGTGCAACTACACAAACAACAGGTACTTTATACGATACTTCATTACTAGCAACATATCCTGATAGTTACATCTATGATGCTAACAATGTTAGGTCTGCTGTTCGTTCTGACTATGATGATTATCCAATTATTGAAGCATCTCCATATACACAGAACTCTTCTGTTATCTCCTTCTTAGGTGGTAATGGTGCATTCATTGATGGTGCTAAAGTTAAGCAACCTAACTGTCCGTTTACTGGACTAGAACTTGACGGTAGTGCTACTTATCCTAATCAGGGTAAGTCGATGGTTGCATCTGCATTCACGATTGTATCCTTCGGTGGTACTGGATATAAGATTATTAACGATGGTTATGTACAGTTAGTTTCTGTATTCGTTATCTTCTGTTCTGATGGTGTTCTTTGTGAGTCTGGTGGTTATGCATCTATCACTAACTCTGCTACTAACTTCGGTCAGTATGCATTAAGAGGTGTTGGATTTAGTGCTACTCCATACGTATTTGATATTGCAACTATCTCTAACGTATCTTCTACTCCTACTGGTAGAACAATACTTACAGTCAGTGGATTGGGAAGAGAACCACTAGAACACTATGTTGTTAAGATTAATGGTTATACCAATACTAATACTGAAATTGAATACTTCGTTGATGTAGTTTCAGCAGTTACCGTTGGTCCTCCTTTCTCTGCTCAGTTAACCATTGATGATGGTACTGGTGGTGGAATGGATCTGACTGATGTTGCTACTGGTCAGGCAGTATCTACAAGTGTATTACTTGGTAAGACTATTAACTTACACAGACCATCTATTGTTAACTCCTCATCTCATACATGGGAATTTGCTGGATCTGGTACTAACTACCTTGCTCTACCTGAGAACGGTGGTACTAAGATAGAGGCAAACGAACAGGTATCACAGAACTATGGTCGTGTATATGTCTCTGGTACTGACGAACTAGGAGACTTCAAGGTTGGTACATTCGCTAGAATTGAGAACAGAACTGGTAACATTACCTTTACTGGTACGGTTACGATCTCTGAAGTTGAATTCTTGAAACTAAAAGGTGGTGACGTTGTTGTTACTGGATTCGATGACTCCAACACATTGGGTGGTGCAAACGCATCTGACTCTAAACTACCTACTCAGAAGGCAGTTAAAGATTATATTACAAATAACTTAGGTCCATATATTAACAAACCCTACTCTACGAACGCTGTTCCTAGAGCATTGGTTGAACTAACAGACTCAGGTAAGATATCTGTTGACCAGATTCCTGCTTTGAGACCATTCAGTGTTTACACTGTTGCTGACGAACCAGAAAGATTAGCACTAGAAGGTGCTCTTGCTGGTGACATCGCTATCCAACAGGATACATCACAGTCATTCATCTTGAACAATGACCTAACAAGTCTATTCTTAGGATTTGCATTTGATTCTAACCTAGCATTTACTATCGGAGATATATTTGAAGGTAGTGTATCTGGTGGTCGTATTCAGTCTACAGAATACAGACAAGGTGTTGTTTATCAAATAAACGTTACTAACTCTGGTTCTGGATATACAGTTGCTCCTGCTGTCACAGTTTCAGGAGGTAATCCTGGTGGTGGTGCAGTTGCTGCTGCTGTTACATGTACTATTGCTAACGGTGAAGTTGTTACTGCTACTATTGTTGATTTTAATGGATTTGTTGGTGGTAAAGGATATACTACTGCTCCAACAATCACATTCGCTGCACCTCCAGGAGCTGGAACACAAGCACAAGGTAACTGCTTAATTGAAAGTAGATTGTATGGTACTATTGTTAACAAGCTTAAGATTGAAGATACTGATACATTCGATGATAGTACAACACCAACTGCTACAACAGTTAATATTAACCGTGTTGTAAACACATCTTCT
>CEUO01044795.1_pt1 | contig 50490 bp, 11 predicted proteins | sample 531391 | NCBI WGS metagenome assembly CEUO01 (sample SAMEA2622799, study PRJEB7988) | marine metagenome | isolation source: saline water (ENVO:00002010), including
CTTCCAAGTCTTTCTAGAACAGATTATTGGCACTATCATAACAAATTTGTTGGATCAAAAAGATCTGGTGTAATAGAATTACATGATTACAATAAAGGCAACATATGTGAATTAACATATTCTCCTGACTAATCTATTCATCTTAAACTTTTATTAATCCCCTTTTTTTTGTAAATTATATTGTATAGTATGATAAGTAATTTTAAAGCTCCAAACTTAAAAGCACCTAGATATAGGGAAAAAGTTCTAGGATTATTAAATGCTGAGTTTATTAAAGAATTTAAAGATAAACATCCAGCATATGGAAATATAGATAATACTAAGCTTAAAAATATTATTAAGTTGTACAATACAAAGATATGGGAGGCGGTAATTAATAATAGAGGAGGTGTTGAATTACCTGACTCTCTAGGTTATTTATTTATTGGTACATGTCCAGCTGCAAAGAGTGTGAATACAGATTATTCACTTTCTAAACAATATGGAAAAGTGCTACAGAATAGAAATTGGGAGACAGATGGAAAGATAGCTAAAATATTCTATACAAATCTATCTACTAAATATAGATTTAAGAATAGAGAATTATGGCAATTTAAAGCTGTTAGACAATTTAAAAGAGCTGTAGCTAAGAGTTACCCTAAGCAGTGGAATAAATACATTGTGATGGAAAGTAAGAAGAGAGTGGCTGATATGTACAAAAAAGAAAAATTGTAATTATGACAACAATAGCAGATGTAGTATCTAGAGTAAGAAGCCAAATGAAAGCTGAGTCTCAAGATGCGTTTGTAACAGATAGATACATATACAGCTTAATATTGAAGTTTGCTCAACTCTTAATGAGAAGGCAAGACAGTGCAAATAAACTTATGAAATTTAACAGTATATGGCAACCATTGCCATTTGTTGAATTAATAGAGGTAGATACTGTAGAAGCTCAATGCACTGGTATTCAAAGTGGATGTACTATTAAACGTACTAAACATAAACTTCCAACATTTATGGAAGGATACTGGGGTCCACTAATTAGAACTGTTTCTTCTATAGACGGATCTATTGAGTGTCAACCTACAAGCCCTGGCACTTACACATCAATGACAAAAACAACATCATTTAAATATAATAAGAATAAATATTTTTGGTGGTTAAATGGTTATATGTATTTTCCTAATGTAGAATGGGATGCTGTAAAGATAGAAGGTATTTTTGAAGGAGATATTTCTCATTGGAATTGTGATACTGAAGACAATTGTAAACCTAGATATACTCAACAAATTTTTATACCTGAATTTTTATTTGCTGAAATAGAAACTCAGGTAATAGCTCAGATGGGTACTACATTACAAATTCCACCAGAAGACTCAGATAATAAAATAAATATACATAGATAATGGCACTATCACATAAATATAGAACTTTTGATCAGTTACTAAATGATGTTAGTATTGACTTTTCTAGTCAAGCACTAGAAGGTATGATTGAACCACAACAGTTAATTAAAGTGGCTACACGTGTAAACTATGATCTAGGTTTAAGAATAAATAGAACTAAAGATGCAGTAATTGATATATCTCATAAAAAAGGTAAACTTCCTACAGATTTTCAATACCTTAATTATGCTTTAGTTTGTGGTGATTACAAAGTAGTTAATACACCACCTTCAGGAACACACATAGATACAACACATCCAAAGTATGTACCATCTCCAGATGGTGGAGATATAGGACCATGTGATGATCCTACATGTAAAGATGTATGTGTAGTTCAAGCATGTCCAATTAAAGATGCTAGAGGAACGATCACAGGTCATGAAGAATATATGGTCATTCAATATGTAGGTGCTGAAGAGTATAGAACATATACTAGATTTTTTCCTTTAACAATAAGAGCTGGTAGTTCTGTACAATGTGATTGCCCAAATATAAATCAAAAGGCAATTGATATTGCTGAAATAAAAGACGGATATTTATTAACAAGTTTTGAGGCTGGTAAAGTTTATTTAAATTATTTAGGAGCAATGGAAGATGAGGAAGGTAATTTATTAGTTTTAGATCATCCATATTGTAATGAATATTATGAGTATGCATTAAAACAAAGAATATTAGAGAATATGGTTTTTGCTGGTGAGGCAGGAGCATCACAACAATTAGCTTTAATTGAACAAAGACTTAGAGCTTCTAGAAACAATGCATTAGGTTTTATTAATACACCTGACTTTAAAGAAATGCAAAAAATTTGGGAAGTTAATAGAAAAGCACAATATTGTAATTATTATGATATGTTTAGAAGTCACGCACCAAGAAGATAAAATAGTTTGTAATGGCAGATCAAAAGTTTCAACCACAAAATACATCTCAGACCGATACAGATTTATTTGTTAAAGGTATGACAAAGGATCCTAATGCTTCCTTGGTGGGACAGCAGAACTGGAGTCATGCCCGTAACTTAATAAATAATTCTAAGGATGGTGATGTAGGTACAGTTGGTAATGAACCTGCTAATTTACAATGTGGTGTTGTACCATATACAATAATTGGAACTATATATCTTTACGGAGATAAATGGGTTATATATTCAACAGACAATACAAGTAGTGAAATAGGTATGTTTGATGATAGTGAATGTACATATGAAACTATTGTTAATGATCCTTGTTTAAACTTTAATAAACTACACTTAATAACAGGAGCTTCTAAAGAAAATTTTGATTGCTCTTGGCAAGTATATTGGGATGATGGTAATAATCCTTCTAGAACTCTTAATTTAGACCGTATACCATGGCAGTTAGAAGTTACATCTACTGAAAACGCAGATTGTATTACATATGCTCCAATAGAACCTAAAAGACTTAATTGTGAATGGATACGTTTAGCACCATTAGTTGATGTACCTTGTGTAAAAATTAATAAGAATAAAGATGGAGGTCAATTAAGAAATGGATCATATCAAGCTTTTATTGCTTATACAGTTAATGAACAAAAGGTTGGAGACTTTATAGGTATTTCAAATGTTCAACCTTTATTTGATCATGAAGACACTGCAGGATCCTTAGATATAGAAGTAACAAATTTAGATAAAGAATTTGAATTTTATATGTTGGTTATTGTTAGTAATAATCAAGGACAAATGCAAGCTAAGAAAATTGGTTTATATAGCACTGAGCAAACTAGAATTGGTTTAGACTTTATAGATCAAAAACTAGAATCAGTACCTTTATCTACTATACCTTTAAGCTTACCAGTTATTGAAAAGTCTGATAAGATGTATGTTGTAAATGACTATCTTATTAGACAAGGTCCATATGAAGACTTTGATTTTAATTATCAACCTATAGCAAATAACATACAAACACATTGGGTTTCTACAGAGTATCCTGCAGATTATTATTACAATGGTGGTAATAAACCTACATTTATGAGGGATGAGCAATATGCATTCTTTATAAGGTTTGTTTACAATACAGGTGAAAGATCTTCTTCATACCATATACCAGGTAGACCACCTAATACCACATCAGAAGCTGGTACAGGACTTTTTGGAAATGGTACAGAAGATGATGAAACAAGAGACTTAGCTGCTGGTGGTAATGTACTTTCTACAAATGAACCTTTCTGGAGAGTTTATAATACAGCCTCAGTTGAATCAACATTACCAGGAGTTGCTATAAACTCAGTAACTGATGATGGTGGTGTAGTTGTTTCTAAAGGTAAAATGGGTTATTGGCAATCTACAGAAAGATATCCTGCAACAGATCCAGTTAGGTGGGCTGATCTATGTGGTAAAAATATTAGACATCATAAAATGCCTAATGAACTTACAGATCCAAATGGGACCACACAAAGGAATTCTAATGATGGTCAATCAATATATGTATTAGGTGTAGAGTTTACAAATATATTTTGGCCAACAGATAATCAAGGACAACCTATTCCTAATCTAGTAGGATATGAAATACTTGTGGGAGCAAGAGAAGGAAATAAATCTATTATAGCAAAAGGCCTTTTAAGAAATATGAGACAGTATGTCTTAGATAATGATAATGAAGGTGGAACAGTAGGGTTAATAGCTAACTTTCCTTTTAATGACAATGGAGATGATCCATATCATACTATTAATGGTTGTGCTGATAAAAAAGGAGATGCATATGGAAAAGTATCTAGGAAAGATTTTTATACATTCCATTCTCCTGAAACATCTTTTAACAGAGTTTATTTAAATCCTTTTGAAGTAAGAAGCTATGGTGTTAGTAGCGGTAAGTCATTAGGTAACTTTGTTGTATCAGAAGAACATCCTGGCGCAAAACTTCTAAGAAACTTTTCAGCTATTATAGCAGCTATTATTGGTGCAGGTTATGCTATACAACAACTGCGTGGTGAAAGAGTTGTTAAAATGAAAGAAGCTAAAGTAAAGTCTGTAGCTAAAGATCCAGGACCTATCTATGATAATAAGAAAAAAAGAAAAGATAATATAAAGCATGGACAAATAACAGAACAAGGGTTTACTGTTAGTGGAGGAACAGAAGCATATACAACAGGTACTGGTGGATTAACAGGTCTTTTTGTTGATGTTGATGTAACAACTACTACATATGGTTTAAGTTATGGTCCTCAAATTATAACTCAACAGCAAAGTGATTTTGGAGGAACACAAGAAGATGACAATGATTGGAATCATGGTTTTGGTGGTGATCATAGATTAGAAAAAGGGCAGACAGATTCTCCAAATAATGAATATTTTGAAGCAACTGGTGATCAAGCTGCTGGAGCACAAACTGCAGATGATACAGTGGGAGGTGCTATAGTAGGACAAGCAGGCACTACTCCTGATGGTGCAGCTTATACTTATCCTAGTGGTGCAACAGGTGAAGCACCATCAACTAATATTCTGCCTCTTGTAGGTAGGGAATCTCAAATGACTTTTGGTTCTATTGCAGGTCCAGGTGCTTCGGAAGAAAGATATATGGATGAAAGTAGAAAAGCACAGCAAGAAGTTGCAAAAACTGTTCCTGGTAGTGAAGGTCCAGAAAAACAAGTTGAACATAAAGGTAGTAGATTTAAATCATTACCTGGTGCAATAGAAATAGCACAATCAGTTATGTCATTTTTAACTTTGATGGCAGATGGTGGACAAGTTATAATTGATCTAATTTATAACATGGCTAGTTATCAGCAACATGCTATTAAATATAATGGACATGGTTTTTATGTTGCTAACAATTCACCTTCTGGTGGAAAATATAGTGTAACAGATAATTTTAGAGCTACTATTGATAAGGCAAGATATGTAGCTGATAGTTTTCAAAATATAGATTCAACACATAAAGTAAATAATTTATTTAGACCAAAGACAGTAGTTATTAAAACTGGAGATGATGATGATGGTACAAATTTAACATTACCAGAAAATTGGGGTGCGGGTGTCACTGATAATTCTAGATTCTTAATGAGTGAGGCTATACCATCTTTTAATGATGATAATACTGGTGACTTTTTTGTTAGACGTGTTGCAGCTCACTACGGAGGTTTAAAAGTTAACTTTGATAATCAGTATGGACAAATAGATGGTATTAGACAAATACCAATTAGAGGTTGTATAGATTATTTTGATCCTGAATATGATTCTAATATTAACGTAATTAACATAGATACTGAAACAGCATTTTCTACTCAGTTATTATTTGGTGGTGATTGTTATATTGCAAGATATACAGAAAAGAGTATAAAACCATTCTTTTGGGATTTCTTATATGAACAACCTGATGGTTTTCCTTATAACTATAAAATGAGACAAAACTCTCCATGTCCTATGTTTTGGATGAACACAGAAAAGTATGACATGTCTGCTTTTGTTGCTCCATTAATAAATTTAAATTTTGATTTTTCTAATGATGGTGGATTTGGTACTGGTGCTCCTTTACCATCTGGTTATTATAATTTAGATGTAAGTGCTAATAATATAGATGATGATGATGAAGGTGGTGGTGCAGGAAATGATTCTTTAGGTCTAGGTGGATTATTTGTACATAAAAGAGGCTATATGTATACACATTCTAATGGTATACAAGACTTTTTTGTTGAGTCAGAGTTAAACATGGCACTTAGAGATTGGGAGGATAGAGATGGTGAAAGACATTATGATTGGTTAGAGAATACAGATATTAAAGGATTGTTTGATGCTAAGATAATTAAGGATGGTAATTTTTATAAGTATGATACGTCACTAACAAAAAGTAAATTATTTTCTCAGCTTATATCTTTTGGTGTAATACAACCTAGAGACTATGATCCTATTACTGCTGAGAAATGTTATACACATTATCCAAAGAGGTTAATGTATTCATTACAAGCTCAGAAAGAAGCTAAGTTAGATTTCTGGAGAGTATTCTTACCTAACAATTATAAAGACTTTAAAAATCAAGTAAATGTAATTAAACCTATATCTAAGAATGGAGCTATAATATTTTTCCCTCATTTATCTCCACAAATGTTTCAAGGTGTAGATCAATTAACTACAGATCTAAACACTAAAATTACAATTGGAGATGGTGGATTATTTTCTTCTATACCACAAACAAATGTAACTAATGCAGATTTACCACATGAATATGGATCATGTGAAAGTGCAAGAAGTGTTATTAATACTCCTTCAGGTTTATTTTATATATCACAAGCACAAGGTAAGGTATTCCAATATGGTGGTCAAGGTATAACTAACATTGCAAATAACGGAATGAAGCAATGGTTTAATAAATACTTACCATCTAGACTATTAGCATCATTCCCTGAAATAGAACAACTTGATGAAATAATTGATAATCCGGTAGTAGGTGTAGGATGTCAGTCTGTATATGATCCTAACTATGATATTGTTTATTTCTGTAAAAGAGACTTTGAACCTATAAATCCTGATTGTATGGCATACCAGCCAGGTGTAGGTTTTATTTATAATGAAGTATTATGTAATGGTGGTAATATAGAAGATGCATATGAATATGAATGTCCACCTGATACTGAGTTAATACAAAATGATGAAGGTGAGTTTGTATGTCAGTGTACAGATACTATATATCTTCAGTCAAGTTTTACAGAAGGCTTTACTCAATATGAAGGAGGATGGGTTACACCAGAACCAACACCATGTCCATTAGATATTATTGTATCAGTTGATGCTTCTCAAAGTATAAGTGAAAATTCTAATGAAGATGATATGCGTCAATTACTTCTTGGTCTTGTAGGTCATAAAGTAGAAGGTGGTGTTGTAGTTGTTGATGAAGACAATCCAGGATTTAGACCTGGTATAGAAAGCGGTGATGTAAGAATTGGTTTTGTAGGTTGGTCATATAGACAAATTGGAATGACTACCTTTGCTGGAGATCCATATACTCAAGTTGATGGACCTAGTCCTATGCAAATGTTACCATCAATAAATGCCGCATTAAATTGGATAGATAACTATTATCAATCATTAAATTTTAATGCTGGGTTAACAAATCATGCTGCAGGATTATGGGATGGATTAGATATGCTTTATAATCCAGGATGGGACATTGATGGTCAAACTTTCCAACCAGATTATAATTCTGACGTACAACCTAGCTATGAACATGCTAGGCTAGGTGTGCAAAAATTATTAATTTTTGTAACTGATGGTTTAGGTAATATTGGTAATAGTCCATCAACATCAGCACCTCTTGCAGATGCTGGTGTAATGGTAGATCTTCCAAACAATCCACCATTTCAACATACTCTTAGACCTAATTTAACATTTCCTGGAAGTAGTGATTTACAAAATAGACAATTAAATAATGCAGTGGATGATGCATGTAAGTTTGATGGAAATATGGGTGGTTGTGATTTAGAGGATTATATAAGAGGCTGGCAAATAAATGGATTTATGGATCAGAATGAAATTTCTGATGCTAATGATGCTGCGGGTATTGATGATACAGATGCACAATATGCCCGTACTGAAACTGTACGTTTTAAAGGTTTAGATGGTGGGTATGTTGGTAGAGGAAGATGTAAAAATCATTTAGATCAATATTATGCGGTTGATGCTGCTGTAGGTATTGTTATTCCTACAAGTCCTTTTGATTATTCAGTTGATGAATATGGTGAAGAAGGTAAGATATATACTACACCTGTAATGGGTAGTAATTGGGCTCCTTATTCTGAATGTGATGAAGGACCTTATGGTATTAGTACAATTGCTGATAACACTGATCCTTCTGCACTTGGCAGTGAGTTAGCTGTTTGGTGGAATAATTTTGTTATTGGAGATATAAATGGTACAAACCCAATTGCATCAGATAATAGAAAAGTTATTTATCAGGAACAAGAGGTAATTGATAAGTGGGGAGAACTTACCGTGTATCCTATATATCTTAAAGCTGCAGGTGATGGTGCTGTTACTTCTCAAGAAATAGATTACTTTGAACAATATGCATCACATCCTAAAAGTGAAAATGTAGCAACAGGTAATTTTAATAGTGATGCTATTAGAGATATGATAGATGGATTAGTACAAAGATTTTGTCCACCACCAGAAAGATACTGGGATCCAAATTTAAATGAAGTTTATGTTGATGGCACACTTGTTGTACCAGATTGTCCACCAGGCTTTGAAGTAATAGATAGTGTAGGACTTACAGATACACCAACATCAATTACATGTGGTTGTACTTTAGTTACAGAACCTGAAATAACAATATCTGGATCAGTTGTTTCTTTAGATGATCCTGAATATTTTAGAGATGTATCATGGACAGTAAGTTATGATCCTAAGATACAAGGTTGGTTATCATTCCATGATTGGCATCCTGAGCTTACGCTACCAAGCTTGAATCACTTCTTAACAACTAAAACAGGGCCAGCAGAAACTCCGCATTGTCCAGACGGATATTTCTTTAATGAAGATGGAGAGAATGCAGGTTTATGTTGTCAAGATGAACAGTATAGCCAATTAGCAGATAACTCATTAGAGTATGGAGAGTTTACTTATAATGAAGATAGTAATACAACATATACACCTGGACCAGTTGATTTTGATACAATATGGTATAGAAGCAGATTACAATGCATCATAAGAGCTGCCTCTGAACTTTGTAATAACTCTTATGTAGCAGGAATAGTTAATGGTTTTCCTCAGTCAGCAATGGGTGTATTATTTAGAGGACCACAACCGATGAACGTTGATCTTCCTGGACCTTTATGTATGCAATTTGGACACAATTGGGAGTTTGCAACTGATTCTAATATTCCAGTAGTTGGTTTAACTATGCTTCCAGAGAGCGATCCTGCTTGTCCTCCTTGTATAGGTCAAAGTTTAGCTGATTGTGCAAATCCAGCTACTACATGGTTTGACGGTTTTAATGTTCCTTTTTTTGGCTCTGGACCAGAAAATATATCAGATCAATGGGCTGCTACTGGAGGACATCCACCTGCTCCTCCTGGTGAGTCTTCATATACTGGTCTTCATTCAGGAGATGCTGTTTATACTGGTGCAGCTGGAGTTGCATACCCTAGTTTACCTGATGAAGGTCTTGAAGCAGGAAATACATATGTTGCTAAAGTATGGTTAAGAACTATACATAGAAGATATAACTCTAGTGGAGTAGACACTGTAGGTTGTGGTGGTCCATTTTGTAGTCCTGCTGGTAATATATGGGGTTTTCAAATGGGATGGGGCAGTCCTGCTTTCTTTAAAATTATTGGTGGTAATGGTAGTTTTGGAGCTGGTGAAATAGGTGATGATAGTTATGATGTCTTAGATAATATTAATCCAAATAATGAAGTACTAGCGCAGATACTAGTTAATGATGAGAATTCAAATAATTTTGATCCAGATAATATTGCAGATAGATTTGATTGGGTTGAATATGAATTTACATTTACTCCAACACAAGATTTTGAATGTGTAGCATTAGCTTGTCAAATAGGTCCAGATCCTGTAGGTCCTTATGATGGTTTTGTAATGGCAAGTAATTTCCGTATTTATAGAGCTCAGGAAGGTACAAGTACAACTACTGTAACTGTTACTTGTGATTGTGAAGAGGGTTATGAGATGGTAGATAATTTAGGTAATCCTACAGATATTTGTAGAGAAACAAATCAATGTGTTAAGGTTGTATGTGATTGTCCTGAAGTTGATGGTAATACTCCTGTTTCACAAGAAGGTAACTGTGATACTTTAAAAGAATATTTAGGTATAAATACAAACCCACTACCACTTACATGTTATTATGATTTTGTTAGTTGTGTTGAGCCAAGTTTAGAAATAGGAGGTATATGGAAACATAATGTGCGTTGTGATTTATTTGCAAACTATTATACAAAACAATATCCTTGGGAAATAGAATTAGTATCTTCAATGGGACAAACTGTTGAAATGTTAAGAAGTGTAGAATACCAATTAGAAGTATTTGATTATATTACAAACTATGCAAAGGATGCTACTGGTAATGACATCTTAGAACAACCATTAAATTTAAATTGTGAGGATAGATATCAAGAATTATTTTACAACTTTAATGAAGCTATTGTATCTAACAATGAACAAATATCAGGACTGTTAAAATTAGAAATAGAACCTACTAACCCACCATTAATTACAACATATCCTATTATTGGTGCTTCAGATATAAGAATACTATACAGTAAAGTAGAACAACTATTTAGATTTGATCAGTTCTGGGATATAACGGATAACAGAAATATTGCAAGAACGCAATATATAACACAAATGAATGGGTATATTAGAGATCTTAATGAAGAGAATATTAATTATGATAAACCTGAACTACAAAGAAAAAAGTTTAGAAATTATTTTAATAAAGTATTATTAAGAAGAATGCCTATTGAAGCAGGTTATGATAATGATGGAAATGTTATTTATGAACCAGAAACAAAAAAGATGTTGCTTAAATTAGTTAATACAAAATTAAACCACTCATTTAGATAATGAAAAGATATAGTAAACACGGATATAAAAGAAATAGTAAAGATAAGAACAGACCTTATAATATAATAGACTCTGGTAGAATTACTATGAAGGATGTAGACTTTCCTGTTATGGGAGTAGATAACTTAGGTAATAGTAAAATTATGATGCCAGGTGGTGAATATATATTCCCAGGCAATGAAGTCTTTGAAGTACCATTAGCACAAAATGGTTTAGATTTGTCAGGTCAATTAGATCCTGTAGAAATCAATACAGATGGTATGCGTAGACCTTTAAGAGTTTATCCAAATCCTATACCATCTGATTATGTATTAGAAAATCCTGAGTTAGATCCTATGAGTTTAACTCCAAGAAATTATATTACAGATAGAATAGAGTATTGGACAGATCCTAATTCTTTGGCAAAAGAAAGATTTGAGGCTGAGCTAACTGATGATTTTATACTACCTAAAGATTTTTATGATGATAAAGAAGAGGTTCTTTCAAGGATTGAACCTTATGAGCAAGATGAAGATTTTTATGAAGCAAGAAATTTATTTGTTCCTAGTCTTTCTAATATTGCATTTATTGACATGACACCTAATCAAAAGAAAGCACATAATCTTTTGTTACAGTGGCAAGAAGAAAATCCTGGTGTAGATTATTTAGATATGTTAGACTATCCAGAAAAATATGGATATGAGGATACATCAGCTATGTTTGCAGATAATCCAATACTAAATAGGATGAGATGGTTGTTTTATGATGATCCTGAAGCTTCTCCTTCTTCTTCAGCATCTACTTTAAAAATTGGTAAAGAACAATATGAAGATCATAGAACTTTGATGGCTATATTGGATAGAGATGAACAATTTCAATTAGGTGATAGAGTAAATGAAGAATCAATAAGAAAAGCATTGTTAAAAGTTGGTGAAGATCCTGATGATCCTAAATGGGATAATGTTTTAGGTCTTATTACTATGAATCCTGATATGCATGAAATATCAGATAATGTATATGATACTGAATCTGATTATAATACTACACTTGCTCATGAAATAGGACACATAGGGAGAGGAGACTTTTTATCAGAAAGAGATAAACAGATACTTGATACATTTAATAGATCTGGTTACAATTTAGATGAGTTTGATGGTGCAATAAGTAAAGACAAGGAACCCACTGATCATCATTGGGATTCAGAAGAAGCTTATGTAGATATTACTGCTATAAGACAAGATATGCTTGACAAAGGTATATATGATTATAGAACTGAACAAATGACTGCTGAACATTGGAATGAGTATTTAAATTCATATGGGGATCAACCATATCCACTTGTTTTACAAAGAACAATTGAAAGATATAGAGTTCCTGATAATGAAAATCCAGATAAGAATATTCAATATATTAATAATACTGTTGCAGATGCTGAAGAAATAGAAGATGATATAAATATGGGTTATGCTCAAGATGGTGGTGAAAGAACTACAGCTTTAAGAAATTTTATATATGATAAAAAAAGGAATAAACCTTTTGCACAAAATGGAGGGCAACTAAAAAAGTTTCAACTAGGAGGACAGGATTTTTCATTAGATGATCTTGATTTCTTTGGAGATGCTACTGCAACTAGTGGTTTCCAAAATAAAGTAAAAAAACCAGAGTTTCCAGAACCAAATATAAAAGATCTATTTATTGTAGAAGGTACACAAGATGCATATTTTCAAGAATTAAATGCACTTCAAGAAGAAATGCAAAATCTACAATATTTATTAACTATAGCAGAGCAAGAACGTAAAAATAAAGAAATATCTAAGTCAGAACCAGAAAACTATATAGATGATAGTATCTATAATGTAGTTGATCCTAGTGGAGGATTGGGACCTAATATAGTTAATTTACCCAATCTTGATTTACCTGAGTCTAAGAGTCAAAAAGAATTACAAATAGAATCAGAAATAGCAAAGTTATCAGAAAGAGGTCAAAATCTACATAGTCAATATATAAAGGAAGAGTATTTATTAAATCCACAAGATCCTAATTCTTTTTATCATGATTATTATTTACAAGAACAAAAATATATTGCAGCAGAAAAAAGAGCATATAGTGATTATATGTGGCATAATTATGGTATAAACACTAATCCTAATGAAACATCTTTTAGAGCACCAAGTAGATATTCAGAACAACAAAGAAACATTCCTAAAGTAGATAATAGTTTTAGTATTTACAATGCTCCTAATTGGCAATTTATGATTGGAGCATCACCAGGTTTAAGAGGTATGCAACAACAAGCGCAAATAACAGGAGATTGGAGTGCGTTTAATCAAGTAGCGGCAGACTTTAGCCCAGTTAATCCTGATAATTTATTGATGGGTCTTTTTAGTACACCACTTCCTATATTAAATTATGGTGTAAACATTGGAAAGCTTGGAAGAATACCAGGCATAACAGATGATTTTATAGCACCTTTATTTCAAAAAGGTTATCAAGGAGCTAAGACATATATACCAGGAGTTAAGCATTTAGATGATATAATAAAAGCTGCTAATTCAAATAAAAATACAATATATACACCTGAGACAATGTTTTACAGGAATGGTAATGTAGTAGGGTTGAGACCTAATCTTCAAAGACCGCCTGCATTTAGTAAAGAACAATGGAGACAGTTACAAACTTTAGAATGGGATATAGCTAATTTACGTAAGGCTTATCCTAAATTAGATTTTACTAAAGTTATAGATGATATTACTACAGGACCAAGTGTAAACAATTTAAAAGCTTTATCTTCTACTACATCATCTGTTACTACTGTGCCTTCTAGTGTTGCAACTACTACTGTAAATCCAGTACAACAAGTAGTAAATACTTCAATAGCTGCACCTTTAACAAGTGTTTCTGTACAGTCACAATATCAGCCAGTAAGTTCAAATACAAGAACTTTTGATTTTGGTAGTAATTCTGTAAATGCAGAAAATATGCGTAATCTTTCAGAAATGTCTGCAAATATTCCTAATCAGTCTTTAATGTTTGATCCAGAAACTAATAGTATTTTGCTAAAACCAGTTGCTCAAAATAGTTTACAATTAAAATCATTACAAGATCCTAAAGGAATTCAAACTAAAAAAGATGGTACAGTAAATATTAAAACTCTACAATCTTGGATAAAAAAACAATCTAAGGGTGATCAAATTTATTTAAACAGAGTGCTTTCAGATCCAAAGTATAAAGACAAAAATGTTATACCTTTTTATGATTTTAGTGCTGATGTATCTAATTCTATTATACCTTTAAATAGAGTTGTAAATACAGGAAATTTGAATAGGGATTTGGGTTATCCTAATGATAGATGGGTTGATTATTATTATAATAATATTTATGATGATCGGTTTTATGGTAATATTAAACCAATTACTATGTCATTTCAAAACAAAACTGAACTGGGTTATGGAGACACTCATTTAGGTGAAGATGAGGCTGTAGGTAAATACAATTTAGGATGGATAAGAGGAAATTTTTTTAAAGAGAATCCAGAATTATTTACATTAAATGAAATACAATCTAATTGGGCAGCTAATGTATCTGAAAATAAATATACTAGTGAACTACATCCAAGTGAAAAAGCTCTTATGAGTGGTGATGTTGATGCTATAAATAAGGTAATCAGACGGCAGGGAATGGCTATGACAAGTGCAAGAAATCAAGTAGAAAAGTATACTCAAATGCTTGAGGATATTAAAAATGGAATACCTACTGATATATCAAGTTTAGAAGTATATAAAAATCAACTTATAGGCAGTGGAGATTCTGATGTTAGTGAAACATATACATATGATAAAATGTTTGCTGATAGTGAATCAACACCTAGACTTAAAACAGCAGAAGTTACTTCTGAGTTAGAAATTTTAATAAAGAGTGCTCAAAAGCATTATGATACAATGGTATCTGACTTTAAGGTATTACAGTCATCTAATCAAAATAAAGATTTAAAAAAGATTCTATCTGAAAAAAATGCACTTACGAAAAGAATGTTTGGAGAGACTGTGTTATATGCTGCAGAGAATGGTGCTACAACTTTTAGATTTCCTACAGTTGGAACAGCAGCAAAGTTTCAAGGATGGAGTAGACAAGAAATTGCTGACTATGAGGACTTAATAAAAAATAAAGAAAATGCACTGGCGCTTCTAGATAGTCAATTTGCTGGTGGTATGCGTTTGTATGGTCCTGACCAGAACATAGGTGAGCTTCAACATGAAATTATAGGAGCGGGTGGTGCTAGATTTTTTACACCATTAAAAAATGAATACGCTGTTTTAGATGAGAATGGCGTTCCATTAAGAAGTGAGAAATCAGGTAATTTTTATGTAACTAATAATGCATTTAAAAATGAAACATCTAAAATGCTGGCTGATCATCAGAAGAAGTTAGATAATTATATGGACACAAGAAGGAGTCAAAAAGAAGAATTTGGCATTGGTAGTTTAAATTATAGTGACACTGAGATAGCTGAAGCTAATCGTTTAATGTATGCATTATATCAAAAGAATCCAGACTTACTTACAGGGAGAAAGACAAGAGGAGTAATTCCAGGAAGAGAGCAAAATGAAGGTATGTTAATAATGGGAGAAGAGCGGTCTGATCTTCCAGGATTACCAGCAAGAGAACCAACGGTTGATAGAGGTGCAGGTTGGAATCAACCTTATAGAGAAGAAGTTTATCAAATGGAAGAGCAGTTAGGAAGAACTCTTAATGAAGATGAGTTTTTTAAAATTATGGATAAGTATACTACAGTACAAGGGGATGGTATGTATGCTGGTACAACACAATTTATTAAGTTTTATGGACCTGGAGAGCGTTTTGGGAAAACACCAACTCATGATGAGGAAATGGAACTTTATAATAACTATAATTTTCTTAAGAGTAGACCAGAAAGAGATCTTAAAGAGTTTAATCTTGAGACTGATAATTCAGTTGCAAGTATAAAAGGTTTGCAAGAAAGAGAATTAAGGGAAACTTTTTATCAACAACCTTTAATACAAATACCAAAACAAGGAGGTGGTTATGAAACTGTAGATAATGATGGTCTTAATGAATACTTTAAATCACTACAAGAAAGAACAATAGATCCAAATGACCCTACTATATATAAAGGACAAGAGCCAATAGCAAATAGATATAAAAGTATGCCAAAGTATGCAAGAAATTTATTTGGTAATGACTTACAGTTAAAAAAAGTTACAGATGCATATGGCAATGAATGGTGGGAGTTTGATATACCACAATCAGTTTATGATGGTCAGTATATGTTACCACCACATAAGTTAGGAGGACAAGTTTATCAAGAGGGTGGAGAAAATAGCTATATAAAAGGTTCTTCAAATGATCCTAATATATATCCGGATAAAGAATTTAATTGGTACAATCCTATGGATTGGTATAGGTATAGTAAATCAGGGGATCCAAAAGAAATACTACAAAATGCACGTAGTGAAGGTTTTGAAGCATGGTTTAATGTTTTACCAGATCATTTAAAGAATACTAACTATTATAATTTAAAAGGAGCTTTTGATGCTGGTTTAGATCCTATTTGGATAGATGATCAAGAAGAGTATCATATGCAAAGTAGAGATCCTAAAACAGGTAAATTATTTAAGTATGAAGATCATCCAACTTTTAATTTATTAATTCAAGGAGAAACTGATCAAGGTAATATTATATGGTATGATGATAGTGGACAGTTTTATTCTGGTAAACCAGAAATATATCAAGAAGATGGAGTTCCTGAAGGAATGCATGCTTTTGATGAGTATAGTGATCAATATTTTATGGACTACTTGCAGTTTGTAGAAAACTCTTATAAGAGAGGTTATGATATGCATAGAGGTGTATGGATCCCATTTAAAGGTGAAAATTCAAAAGGTAAGAAAGAAAAGTTTTATACTGTAGGATATGGACACACTCTTTCAAAAGATGAATATAAACAATATAAAAAAGGTGTTTCACAAGAGAAAGTAGATGAATGGTTACAAGAAGATATTGATGAAGCTCAAAGAAAATTAGATACAAGATATGGAGATGAGTATTGGTATCAAAACCTACATCCTAGAGAAAAGGCAATACTATTAGATATTGAATATAATGTTAGAGGTGGTATGAACTCTTTTCCTAAATTAAAAGAAGCTCTTGAGACTGGAAATAAAACTTTATTATTAACTGAATTTTGGAGAGACTTTCCAGGTGGTAAAGATAATCAAAGAAACCAAGAGTTTCTTAAAAGGTTTGTTAGACCTGTTTCTAATATGTATAAATATAATAAGAAACAGCGTGGTGGTGAAATGCAACAAGATAAGAAATGGAACAATAAAAGAGAAAGACTTCATCAACAATTAAAAAAGTATCAAGAAGGTGGTAGTATATCTCCATTTGCTATGGAGGAGTTGCAAAGTTTAGGGTTAGTAGAAGCTGCACGTGTAGATAATACAAGAGTAGTTATGCCTGAAAGACCTGTTGATTTTATGTCATTAACACCAAAGTCATCAAATAACCAAGAATATGATGGAAGATTATTTAGTGCAGGAGCTACATATATAGATAATGAAGATGATGATGAAGAAGAAGAAGAGGAAGAAAACAATGAAGAAGAAAACAATGAAGAGAATGAAGAAGGAAATGATGAAGGCATAGAAGAAAATGATGAAGAGGATGAAGATGAACAAGATGAAGATAAAGGAAAAGAACCAAATGTTGTTGAAGTAGATCCGGTAGAAACTAAATCATATAATGTAGATGATGGTCCTTATGGAGATTTTGATTATTATGACCCTCAAGATGATGAGGATGATGATAATGATTATTATAGTTCATTTCCATCTGGTAATGAGCCCAATCCACAAACAGGTAATCTAGATGTTTCTAATTTTAATTTTGAGTATAGAGTTCCAATAGCACAAGATTTTACTTCTGATATTTTAGCTAGAGAGATTAGCGGATCTAATTTTGGTGAAACACCACAACGTTTAACATTTGAAGATCTTCAGGTTAGATATGGAGATTTTAATCCTGCAAGAATGCAGAAAGCAAAATATGGAAAACAAGTTTCTAATGTTAAGAAGAAGACTTTGCAAAAAGATAAATAGTTTATATGGCTATAATTTAGTATATTAATATATATAGTAGACTTTTTTTAAAATGAGATTTAATAACAAAAACATGACTCCAGGACAATACATTAAGATGTATAGAAGTGGTGGTAGTATTAAAAGATACCAAGACGGTAGTGAGATGGATCCTGGCATGTATGATCCTGAAGCAAACATATATTCTCCAAATTGGCAAATGGATGAAAATGTTCAACTATATGAAGAAGATGTAGAAGGAAATGTTAATCCACAAGCATCAGAGGTTGTATGTCAAATGTGTGATAATGGTAGTCCTATAAATTTACCAGCTAATCCAGATGGTACATGCCCTCCAGGTTCAATAGTTGATGATGGTCAAACGAATCCTTGTGATCCTAGTCAGCCTGGTTCTGCTGATTATTCAGATATAGAAAATCAAGAGGATGTTAAAGCTGGACATAGACAAAAGTATGGAAGTAAAGGTACTATACCAGATTGGTTAACAGCAGCTCCAATTGGAGACAAAGGTAATTTAGCAGATCTTATACTTACAACAAGAAGTATTATAAATAGTTATAAACCTGAAAATTATAAAGGTAAGTTTTCTTTTTATAATTTACCTAGTGGACAAGAAGGAGGAGCATTACCAATAGCACAAACAGGAGAAGAAATTGATTATTATTCTGATACTTGGGACTTAAGTAAAAAGAAAACTAAGAAAATTCTTAAGAACTTTCCTGATATGAATTTTGAAACAGATACTATAATAAGAGCAGAGAATCCAAGTATACGTGCTCAAAACGCTATAATGGAAATGAATGCAAATAATGCTGGTCTCCAATCATGGGATTTTATAGATCAATATAGAACAGATGATTCATTATATAGACTGTTTACTTTACCTCAAGAAAAGAATGGGGGATCATTACCTAAAGCACAAACTGGATACTTTGATGCTGAACCAAAAGATCAAAGATATAGAATAAATCAAGGTAAAACAGAACTATATAACCGTTATGGAGATCTAGCTTATAGTTTTGGACCTGGTCAAGGAATAGTTGGAGACACAAAAATACTAACCTATGATGAGTTAAATACTTATTTAGAAAGTTCACAAGCTCAAAATCCAAGACAAGATTTTATAAATAGCTATCCTAATGTAATTTTAACTCAAGATAATGCAGGAGATTGGTTTGATAATCATGCTGACTGGACTCGGCAACCTAGAGCAAACTGGGAAGCACAAGTAAAAGAACTAGTTTATTCAGGAACACATGGTTTTAATCCAGCTACAGGGGCATTAGTAAAATTAGATGCTGTACAAGATGTGCATCCAGATAAAAAAGTAATAGCTACAAAAGAATATCATGATGCTGGATATGTTAGATTACCAGATGATCCTGAAGAAAGAGCAAATTGGATAATAGCTAACAAAGATGATATCATTGCAATTAGATCTATTCCTGTGGGTGATTTAGGGTTTTTAGGTGTTAGAAATTGGGATGATGTAGAAACCTACATGCAAGAGTCTCCTAATCAAGGTTATTATCAAGCACTTACTAGAAGTGGTTTAGCTGAAAGAAATTCTATGCTAAGTGATATAGGTCAACAAGAAAGAGCTACTGGTACAAAAATATATGATAATCAACAACAGTTTGAATTAGATTCTCTTATGAGTGATCCTAATACTGATCCAAACGCAATAACAAATCAAAAGTTAGATATGCTTTTGAATCCTGAGACATCTGATATTAATATCCCTACTAATTTTGCTCCTAAAGATACTACACTTAATTATGCTTATGGTGGTGCAATGCCTTATTTACAGACAGGAGGTGCAGCTCAAGGAGGATATATGTGGGAGTGGTCACCTGATACTCCAGATCCTTTATTATTAGGTAGTGAGCAAATGATTGGTCCACAGAATCAACCTGATACACCAAGTCAAAACTTTCCATTTAATGAACCAGTTGAACCAGGAAATGTACCTCCAATGCAAGATTCTGATAATGATGGTATATCTGATTTTGTAGATGCTGATAGTGCAACTCCAGAACCTTACGGTCCTGAAAATGCACCAAGTAATATATCACCAGGAACTTATGACCCTGATATATATACATTTAATCAACCTGAACTTGATGAAGCTGTTGATACTCAAGATGATGTAGAGTACTATGAACCAGAAGGTGATAATCCTGATGCTAATGATAATCCTCCTAATCTTGATGAAAATGTAGATGATAGTATGGATGATAATACAGATGAAGCAGTGAATCCAGATGAGGGGGATGATTCTCCTGAAGGAGATACTACAGAAGAAGATGACTCTTCAGATAATGATGATCCAGGTGCAGAGAAAAAAGGTTCTGGTAGAAGTGTTGGTGAAACTATTACAAAGACTGCAGAAAACGTTGTTAAGGCTGGTAAGTTTTTAAATGCATACTTGGATAGAAGAAATAAAAAGAAGGAGAAAGAAAAGTTAATGCGTAAAACTATAGCAGACAATATGTTTGAAGCAGATGATTCTGATATATCTGGACAAAAAGGAGACTATGATACTAATACAGGATTGTTTAGAACAGATGATAAAGTTGTTTCTAGAAAAGGAAAATATGGTTTAGAGTTATTACAACCTGGTGGAGCTACAGAGTCAGACATTGGAGCAAGTATAACACTAGATGATGAAGGTGCTAGACCAAGAATAGAAGGATCTTTTCCTATAGCAAGTACATATGATGATGGTTATAGAGGATGTTATAAAACACCTACAGGAGAGCTTTCTGCTGCATGTGAGATAGAAGGTGGTGTAGAGTTTGATCCATCATCTTCAATGGTTACTAGTCCTGATCAAATAAATGAATATACTATACCTACAGGTAATCAACCATTTAGCGATACAAATATTTTTGATGCAGACGGAGACGGTCAGATAACTATGATGGATGCAGAGTATGACGCAAACAATCCTTTACCTACGGAAGAAACTGTTACAGAAGTAATACCTGGTACAACAAAAAGAAATGTAAGTTTAAATCCTACATTTAATATAGGTGCTAAAGGTAATCTTGGATATACAAGTCCAAGTGGTATACATCTTGGTGCTACAGGAAGAGCTGGTTTTATGGGCAGTAGCACAGATGATATAAATCCATATTATAGTGCAAGAGGTGATATTGGTTATGTTGGTGATAATTATGCAGTAACTGGATTTGGGGAACAAAGTAATATAAGAGGTACTGATGTAGGTCTTAGAGGTTCTGCAGATTTAGGTGGGGTTGAATTGTATGGAGAAGGTAGATATAATATACCAACTGGAGGACCACAATTTACAGCAGGTGTCAGAATACCTTTTGAAGAAGGTGGTGAAGTTGTTGATATAGATTTTGAAACATATAAAGAATTAATAGCTGCGGGTGCAGAATTAGAAATAATGTAATTATGAAAGTAAGAATAAAGAAACTTCCTAGAACATATAAATTAGAAGGACGAAAACTTGTTAAAAGATCACATGGTGGTAGAACAGGTAATCAATATGATTATGGTTTAGTTACGTTACCAGAATATAATATTGGTGGTCACTATTATATGGAAGACAAGGAAAGTAAAGTAAAGAGTACATTAGGTCCAATTCCACGTGAGTTAGCAAATCTTGAAGCAGAAAGAGGAGAAACTGCTTTAACTGATTTAAATCAAGATGGTACATTTGAGTTATATAATATAGGTGGTAATAGACACAGTAGTGGAGGTACACCATTAAATTTACCAGAGCAGTCTTTTATATATTCTGATACTAGAGCAATGAAGCTTGATAGAAAAGATTTAAAAGAGCTTGGTGTAAATGATAAAAAGAAAATGACACCTGCAGATGTATCAAAAAAGTTTCCTTTAAATAAGTATTATGAGGCATTAGATAATGCAGATCCTTCAGATCATATAGCAAATAATACAGCAGAATATATGCTTGAGAAAAATAAAAGAAAACTTTCACATTTAGCATATTTACAGGAAGCTAAGAAAGGATTTGAAGAAGGAGTACCTACTGCAGCTTTTCCTTATCTTAAAGAAAAAGGTATAGATCCTATTAAGTTTACAGCAGAAGTTGAGGGTATAAATGAACAAGAAGTACAAATGAGAGAGATGATGTCAATGCCTGTAGATGTACAAGAAAAACTTATGCAATTGCAACAAATGATTGCTATGTCTGAAGAACAAGCGCAACAACCTCCACAAGTAAGTGCAGAAGGTGTACCAATGCAACCAGCACCTCAAGCTATGCCACCTCAAGGTATGATGCCACCACAACAAATGATGGCTAGATATGGAGGATATGTTCCTGAATATGGATATGGTGGAGATCTTCCACTAGCATTTTGGGGTAAAGCTATGGATTATGTACAAGGTGGATTAAGCGCAGTAGGTATGATACCTGGTGTAGGTTTAATTGCTGATGCTGCTAATACTGCTATATCTGGTGGTAGAGCTGCTTATGCAGGATTTACAGGTGATACTGAAGCTAGAAATAAACATTTAGGTAATATGGCTCTTAATGCTACAGCAATGATACCAGGTGTTGGACAAATAGCTACAGCAACTAAAGCTGGTAAAGGTGTAGCAGCAGCTACTAAAGCAAAAACTATTTCTAAAACTGCTGGTTTAATTGGAGATGATGTAGCTTCAACTGCTGCAAATGTTGGTGGTAAGTATATGGACAAGCTAAGTGATGTAGCAAAAATAGGAGATAGTGCAACAGAAACTGTAGTAGGTTCAGGACAAGCGGCTAATCTTTATAAGAAAGGAGATTTTATTGCAGATGAAGCTAAAGGTGAAGGTAAGATTAATCAATCTAATAAACCTAAGTATGAAGATCTTGCAGCTACAACAGATGCTGATCCAACTGCAACAGAACAAGTTACTGATGAATCAACTGGAGGAGTAGAAGAAACAGTTGCAGCTACAACTGAAGCAACACAAGAAGCAGAAGCATCACCTTCTCCAGAAGCAACAACTGTATCAGCAAGTACACCTACTATGGAAGCTGATGACGAAGTGGCTTTAAATGATCAAGAAGTAGAAGAAGACCCTATTGATGATGTTGTTGCAGATAGTTCTGATATGGAAGAAGAGCCAATGGCTTATGAACCACAATCATCAGGAGAAGAAGAAGAGTATGTACCACAATCACAAAGAACACAGTTTGGTGGAGATCCGTTTAGACAAAAGTCATTAAGAGAATTTATATATGGAGGTGCACCTATGTATCAAGGTGGTGGATCTAATACACCAATGCATGAATCAGGTGTAACACAAAAACAAGCAGATATATGGATGGAAGATGGTTATGTATGGGCAGATACAGATGAGGATGGTGTAGGAGATACATGGACACATACAATATATGGTGATACTCAGATTAATGAACAAATGAGAAGAGCAAATGAGGGTGAGCTTGTTAGAGGAACTGGTGATATTGGAGAAGAAGGGATTGAGTCTATGCAAGACATTAGAGATGATGGAACATTTGCAGGTGATGAAGATGATGAGTTTAGCTATGAAGATTTTATGAATAGACATGGTGAGTTGATTAATCAAATAGATGCAGATGAAGATGGTGTACCAGATTATCAAGACAGAGAGTTTGATATGGGTAGTAAAGAAGATACAGAAGCATTTCAAGATGCTTATAATGCAGAACTGTGTAAACAATATGACGCTAGCCAGGCATTACAAGAACAATATGCAAGCTGTGATGAATATATAGTAGCTGCAGGAGGATTTCATGGAGAGAATGCAACTACTTCACGAGATGGTAAGTTTGGAGAATATACATATACACGTCCATCATTTGCAAAAGAAGACCCTTGTCCAGAGGATGTAAAGGCAGCAAAAATGGCAGAGTGTGAAGAACAAGGTTTACCTTTTAATTTAGAAGAGTGTGCTTGTGGTGAAGCTGAAGATCCTTGCCCAGATGAAGAAGAAAAGAAAAAAGCATGTGATGAAGCTGGAGATATATGGGATAGTGCTAATTGTATATGTCAAAAAGGACCTGAAGATGTAGAAGAAGTGGATGATGTTAATCCTGAGTTTTGGTTGCAAGATAGACTAGGGATAATGAATGCTATAGACAATAAGTTTAGAATAAAGAAAAGATATCCTTGGACACCAATAGAAGAGACACAACAAATAGATCCGGTATTTCAAGATCCTACAAGAGCTTATGCTTCTATAGGAGAACAAGCAACTGCTGCTGCACAAACAGCTTCTGCTTTTTCAGGACCACAAAGAGCTGCTGCTGTTCAAGCTAAAGCACAAGGTGCTGCTGCAGAACAAATAGCAAATGTTGCTGCACAAGTGCAAGGTGCAAATGTTGGTATTGCAAATGAAGCAATGAAACAAAATGCTATATTGAAAGCGGATACTGAAAGAACTAATAAAGCTAATCTTAAGAAGTTGTATGATGATACAATGTTAGTAGAACAAAACTATGATAATGCTATATCAAAAGCAAATACTGAGTTGACTAAACAAATTCAGAATGCATATACAAATAGAGCAGATACATATAATCTTAATACATTATATCCTCAGTTTAATATAGATCCTAGATCAGGTGGTTTAATTGAAGTTACAAATCAAAGAGATAATGTACCTACACAAAGAAGTGAAGCAGATAAAGCTGCTGAGTATCAGCAACTTATAGAACAGTGTGCTGGAAATAATGCAGATAAAACATGTCCACCAGAAATGCAAAAGATTATATGGAAACAGGTTTACGGATCTGGTGGAGGTGATAATAACAATACTGAAGATAGTTGGAAAGATGTAGCTTTAAATCAAGGTACAAACCCTGTTCAACAAAGATATGGTGGAGAAAGAAAAGCAAATCTTTTGAAAAAAGGTAAGCAATTAAGAAAATGGTTTTCACCTTTAAGGGGTAATTAAACTTTAAAAGTGTGAACAGATGATTTTTAAAACTTAAAAAATTTTAGTAATTTTAAATTATGGCAACATATATACCAGGCAGTTCGGATTATATTCCTCAGTTACAGACTTTTACTCCTAATTATAAGTTTCTTCAGGACGTATTAGAAGTAAGGCAGGATAGATATACTACTAACTATAATCTATTAAATGATTTATGGGGAGATGTAGTATATGCTGATCTTGGTAGAGAAGATAATAGACAAGTTAGAGATCAATATGCTAATCAGTTAAGTGAGAAGATGAAGCAAGTTAGTGGTATGGATTTATCATTGCAACAGAATGTAGAGGCTGCTAAAGGTTTATTTAAACCATTTTATGAAAATAAAAACATAGTTGGTGATATAGCTAGAACAAAGCAATATCAAAAAGAAAAACAAAAGATGAATGCTTTATACAATAGCACTCAAGAGTTTCAAAGAAAAAAATGGTGGCAAACAGGTTCAAAATATTTAGATTATTTATATCAAGATTTTATTGAAGCAGATCCAAAACAAGCTTTAAGTAAACCATTTCCTACATATATAGAAAACCCCAATGTTATAGATAGAGCTATTGAGTTATTAAAAGAGAAAGGTTTAAGTATAGAAAGAACTACTATAGAAGGTGACTACTTCTTAACTGAAACAAATGGTAATCTTTTATTAAATCAAATAGATAGTTATGATCCTGAAACAGATACTTACACTACAAGGAATCCAGCTAAGTCTATGCTAAAAAATCTTTTATTACAAGATCCTTTGATAATGAGAGCATATGCAGCAGAAGCTGAAGTAAAAGCTAGGGAGTTTGCTGAGGATCCTATTAACATGCAAAAATATGGAAGTAAAGAAGCTGCAATGGCAGGGTGGGCTAAAGATGTAATGGGTATATCTCTAAATCAACAAACTAAAGAAATAGCAGAAACAAATACTTTTATTGAGCAAATGGCTAATAATGCTGAGATGTGGGATGAATACCAAAAAAAATATAAACTATCACCTGCTGAGATAGAAGTATATAACAAAAAGATTAATGATCTTAAGATGTTAAGAGACGCTAATAAAACAGCAGAGAAGTCTGTAGTAAATCAAAAAGGTCCTGCAAGCACACAAAATCAATTAATGTCAAAAGCATATGAATCTTATATGCGTATGATAATAGATGATAAGCTTACTGAAGCTGCAAAAGAATATGCAGACTTAGGAGCTAAGACAGAAATAAAACATGATCCAATGGCTTTAGCTAGAAATAAGCATAATTATAATATGGCTAGAGATTATCAAAAACATCTTTATACATTAGCAGAAATAGAAGCTAGAAACAGTTATAAAAAGAGAAGTTCTGGAGCTGGATTAAGAGGAGATGGTTTTGATTTAATGAATCCAAATGGTGTTACAGTCTTTACAGCTGAAACAGAAGGTGGTGAGTTAGATAAAAGTATATTAGATGGTACAGGTTATTTTGAATATGTAGATAATTACTTTAATGATGAGGAAAGTAAATTAAATCAAATGAAATGGAATTACATAGAAGAGTCATTTCTAGGATCAAACTCAGTAAAGAATGACTATAATCATACTTCAAATAATCCTGATGTAATTGATAACACTAAATTTGCTTATACAATAGATGGTAAAGAATACTTTACAGATTTAAATACAGCTAAAACTAATTTACTTGCAAGTAATGGTGAGTCAGAACTAGAGAGAATATTTTCTCAAATTATGAAGAAGAGACAAAGTCTTGAAATTAATAATGGTAATAACCCTGTTCCAGAAGATGTTATTACAGCATTAGATCCTACAATGCAAAAGTGGATGGCTGATATGGAAGAGCAAATCCAAGATCAAGAGGCTGTTGTTAATGAAGGTGTACAAAGATATTATGACATCTTGCAAGATGCTAATGTTACTTTGTTTAATACTGATCCAGGTTGGAAAAAAGATAATGATAAATATCAATTTCCACATTTAGCTATGCCAGAAGGTGTTATTAAATTATTAATGAATGAAGAGTTTGGATTATTAATGGATGATCCTACTGATACAAAAGCAAATGTTAGTTGGAAAGAGTTTTTAAAAGATCCAAAAAAGTATGGTTTAGAGGACTTAGACTTAGATGTTGATGATATATTAGCAACACCTGTAAGAAGATTATCTAAAGATGAGTGGGTTCAAATATATGTAAATCAAGCTAAAGGTGGTAAGTTTTTTGGAGAGTATTTAAATAATTCTCCTGAAACAAAAGATCCAAATGGAATGAATGGTACTAGAGGAGATAATTATCCTAACGCTAGAAAAGAAAGAGATGAAATTCCAGAGCTTTCAGGAATAAGAGGTGAGTTTTGGAAGTTAAATAAAAATTATGAATTGTTTCCACCTCCAGGTCAGTATGGTGTTAACTTTTTAATGGATGCTTATGCTGATCAACTTAATCAATACATGGGTAATGAAGATGCTATAGAGTATCAAAGATCATTAATAGGGTATTATCAATTTAATGAAGAGGCAGCTAGAAATGCTGCTGAAGCAGATTGGGAAGCTTTAAATGAAAGAATGAATAGTGCATTAACTAGTGGTGCTGCAGGAGGTAAAACTGGATATCCTACATTTGATCCAATTGCTTATTTTAGTGGTGTTAGTCAAGAGGGTTCAGGATTGATAACTCCAAAAACATACCAAGTTGATTTTAGAGCAGTAGATAATAATAACCCACAAGCATTAAATGAAATGAGTAATATTCTTAGAAATTTAGTACAGCATGGTGATGAAGTGGTTGTAGGTTTTGGAGATAATCTTACTAAGTTTCCAGATCAATCTGACCCTATTGCAAAAGAAATCTTATTAGATTTAATAGCAAAGCATAAAACAGCTAATAAAGATAAAACAAAAGGTAGATTAGATTATAGTATTAGATATGTAGAAAGTCTTTTAAATGAAGATGCAATGGAAGCTAACAAAGAAAATAATGGTTATGCTGGATACGTTATTGATTTTGGAGATGATTATGCTGCTAATGCTTACCTTGGTGCTAATAAAATTTTAAACAGTAATGCAAAGAATCCAAATAAAACCCAAAGGGAGGCGTTTATGTCAGGTGGTAATACTATAAAAGTATTTATGCCAAAGCAGCATGATAATAGTGTGTTCAAGAGTTCTAATAATTCACCAGCATCTTGGGAGATTAGATTACAAGCTAATGGCTCTATAGAGAATATAATACAAAATGGTGGTAAGTATAAATTATTTCAAAATTCTAATGGTGAGAAAATGGTAGAGATTACTCCTATGTATTATAATGAGACTTCAGGAAATATAGAATGGCAAACACCATTTATTGAAAGAGTTGGTATAGATGACTATAATGTAAAAGCTTTATTAAAAAAGTACAATGACAGATTAGGAATGGTTGCTGACAACAATATTAAAAATAAAAATCAAAGCAGTAAAGTAGTAACTGATGAACAAGAGCAAGGAAGATTTACTATAGATATGTTCCCTGGTCTACCGGCAAATAGATTGCAATGGGCTATAGGTATGACTAAGAGAGGTTATGTTTGGGATCCATCCAGAGGTACTATGGTAAAACCTGCTTCTCAACAATAAGATAATGGCAGAAGAAAATTATACATCACAATCCGAAATAGAAGAAGTATCTCCTCCTTCAAATGATGCAATGAATGATCAGTCATTTATCAATCAAGATGTGTCTGTACCTGAAGTTAATATGTCACCTACAATTAATGTAACTCCTCCAGATAAGTTTGATCCAGATATATCAAGTCAATTTTTAACAGAAGGATCAAAATATGGTTATAGTGATCCAACTGCTTTAGATTGGGAAAGTGTAATAGATCAAATAGATACAACTGGATATGGTCCAATGGTTGATCCATATGCTAAAATGACAATAGATATTGCCACTGAGTTAAATACAATGGCAGCTTTTCCACTAGATAATGCTAATAATAGTTATCCTGGTTATGCTAGTCCTCACTATAATCCGGCTAAAGCTTATGATACTAAACCAGATTTAAATAGTCAAAATGGTATAGAAAGCTTTTTGCGTGGTTCACAACAGTCTGTAGTTAATGATGGTTTAGAAGTAAATCCAGGTCAAGGTTATGAAGCCCCATTTATTGGTGGTATTAAAAGATTTAATGCAGATAGATATTATGCTATGCCTGTATTCCAAGAATTAGGTTTTAATCCTTTTATAGATAATGAAGCTGTGTATGATAAGAACGCAGGGTTTATGGATTATCAAGCTAGATTTTGGCCTCAGTTTGGTAGACAGTTTGGTTCTGCTTTTACATCTAGTTATAGAACTTGGGAAGATTTATTTAATGGAAGAGTCCTTGCTGGAGATGCAGAGGGAGCAGAAGTATTTACAGATGTGATGAGAATAGCAGGATCACAAAGTGAAGGTGGTGCATTTACTGCTGGATTTTGGAATGATCTTTCTTTACAACTAGCATATCCTATGGGTATTATTAGTAATATTGTTGTAGAAGATCTTATAATTAGAAATGCAGCTAGAAGAATAAATCCTGCACTTGCAAGTGTAGGAGCAAAAGGCAGTGCTGGTAGAAAGCTAAATAAGTTTAAAAACTTTTTTGCAAATAACTTTGCAATGCCTAGAGCTATAAATGCATCTGCAAACTTTATAAAGAATATGAAGAGTGTTGATAGTGCAAAGAAGTTTTTTTATGCTGGAGGTAATGCTTTAGGTAATTTGCTTGCCCCTAATACTTTATATGCTATAAAGAATATGAACACTGCTAAGAACACAGTACAAGGAGTTAGTAATATACGTAAGGTAATGCCTTTGTTTGGAGAGTTTTATAAAGATATAAGAATGCTTAATTTAGCTTTAGCAGAATCTAAGCTTGAGGGTGGTATTGTTCAAAAAGAAATGACTGAGCAACTTTATAGAGAGTATAAGAAAAATAATAATGGTGCAGAACCTACACAAGAAGTTTATGATAGAATAGCAGAAAGATCTGAGCAAGCTGCGCATAAAGATGCTTTAATTAACTTACCTATTATTTTCTTAACTAATAAATTAGTATTAGGACCTGCTTCTAGAGGTTTTAGAGATATGGGAGATCAAGTAGCTAGAAGTATGAAAACAACCGGTTCTAGAGTAGCATTTAATAAAACAGCACAAGATGTTTTTTATGATGCAGGTACTGGTATACGTAGAGTATGGAATGCGGGTATAAAAGGAAGTCCTAGAATGTTGGCAGGTGCGGCATTGTATTATGTAGGTGCAAATATAGGAGAAGGTTTACAAGAGCTTGCGCAAGAAGCTACAGCAGTTGGTGTTAAAAATTACTATACAGGATTGTATAATAGAGATATGAGTATGGGTCTAGATTTAAATAAGTCTACTCTTACATCAGCAGCAAAAGAAGCAGATGATCTTTTAGGCCAATCATTTACAAAAGCTGTTCAATCACAGATGAGTAAGGAAGGTTGGAGAACTTTCTTGTCTGGATTTTTTATGGCTGCACCAATACAAGGAGCACAAAAACTTATTTTTGAATCTATACCAAATCTTTATAAGTCATCAACAGGTGATGCTAAATATAAAAAGTATAAAGAGTACAAAGATAACTTTGCTAAAGAAAGAGCAAAAGAAGCTTCTGCTGTTTATAACAATATGGGTGAGTATTTTGATAAATTAAAGTTAAACTTAATTGAGCAAAAAGAATATGATACATCTATGTATATGGCGTCTGTTGCAGGTAATGCATTAGAGTTTTATGATAAAAGAGATATGTCAACCTTTAGGCATATTTATACAGTTGCTTCTATGGGTAAGATGCATCACTTTAAAGATGCTGTAAAGGATATGTTAAAGTTAGGAGATGTAGAATTAAAACAAGCGTTTTCTAAAGATTCTAAAAATGATTCACCAGCTAAGATAAGAGAGAAGTTAGAAAAGAGACTTCAGAGAATGAATGAAATAGAAAAGCTATATAGAGAAATAGATAGTAAACATATAAATCCTTATGACCCTATGAGGTATGAGGATGGTACAGTAGCTGCAAATAATGAGCTTGCTGCATTTGAGTCTTTTGAATTTGCAAAAATGATAAAGATGTTTGTTAATGATGTTTATAAAAGAGCTGAAGTAAGAAGGAATCAAATATATGATTCTGCATTAGCTGATCCTGTTATGTCTAAAATAGAATCAAATGATATAGCAATACTACTTAATAAGAAAGATTTATTAGATGAGATTAAATTATTATCTCTTGAAACAAAAGAAAAAGCAGCTGATGCTGAGTTAGAAAAAATAAGAAAAGGTAAACTAACAAAGTTAGACCTGCTTATTAAATATCAAAATATTTTATATGATCCTGCAAATCAAACAAAAACAGGAGGATATGATAAGAGAAAAATTGGTAAACTAAAATCTGCATATGTTGCATATTTAAAACATCAGTCTAAGACAAATGACGGTGTTATTGCTAATGACAAAGTAGATAAGTCTTTAGATGCTATAATAGATCATCAATGGTTAGGTTATAGAACTGAAATTTTTTACAAGTCTATAGAAGTTTTAGAAAACCCTACTAAGATATTTGAATTTGCTAAAAGGTTTAAGGATGTGATGATAGATCAATATGAGTCACACAAAACTGGTGTTGAGCAGTTAAGAAGAATGAAAAAATATATTAAACTGCAAGAGCGTAATCAGTTTTTAAGTTTCTTAGCTCAAAGAGAAATTTATCCTGATACAGAACAAGCCAAGATATTTTTAGAATCAGATGTAGATATAATTCCAACAGACTATTATAGTGATGAAGGTTCTGTAAACCCAATAGATAATATGGGTCAATATCAAAAAGTTGAGCAAGCTATAAAAGATTATACAAGTGCTCAAGAAACAGAACAAGAGAAAACAGATTCAGAAAACGAAATGAGAGCTGAAGAAATGGGGGATGAGTTTGGTGATTTAGATAATATTAATATTAATAATGTTACTAATGCTGATGTAGAAAAAGCAGCAGAGATAAAAACTAATGATAAAAAGATAGATACATTTTACAAAAATGATCCTAATACAAAAAAGATTGTTAAAAGAGAATATGATAAATATTTAATTAAACAAAAGCTATCTAAAGAAGAAAAAATGAGTCCAGATCAATTTGAGCAAAGTGGAGATGGATTTAAAATAATTAAATCTAGATATGAAGCATTTCAGATTTATGATAAATTAACACCAGAACAGTTAGAGAATAAAGATTTTGATAAGTGGTTAGATTCTGAAATAAATACTAATGATTTAGTTTTAGATATTGTTAAAGAAAACAATATAGAAAGAAATCAAATTGTTTTAACTTCAAAGATGGCTCCTAATAGAGCAAAGGGAGGTACAAGAGTAGACTATGAAGAGGCTTTAAATTTAGAACTGATTGGAAGAAAAACAATAGAACCTACTTCTGGTATTGATGCTCAGTACTTTCAGATATTTAGAGATAAGAAAAATATTGCTGGTCAGATACAAGGCAAGATAATAGATCCTTCAACACAAACACAAGTAACAATAAAAGAAAGATATCAGGGACCTAATGCAGTTGTTGAAGCACGTATTGCATTTAAAGCTGTTACTGCATATATAAATGCAGAGATGAGAGAGATGGAAACAATTAACTTTGATGGAGAAACTTTTTCATATGGTCAAATAATAAAAGATAGAAATGGTAATAATTGGGAAATTATATCTACACAAAAAGGTGTAGAGGACTATAACAGGCTTTTAGTAGTTCCTGCAGATAAAAGATATCAACCAGATATGATGTCATATTCTGCTAAGTTGAAGCCCGGACAGTTAGAAAAAGATGAATGGGTGATTCCAGAATTTGGTAATACTTTTAATTCACTTCCTAATGAAACTCCTATAAGAAAACTTAGAATTACTGAACCTATACAATTATATCCTTGGGTTGGAGCTAAGGTTGAAGAGGGTATGCCTTTATTTGAAGAGGGTCAAAAAAGTAGTATAAGAACAAGTGAGCAAGGTATCACTTCATTACAAGATAAACTAAAAAATTTAACACCTGATGTTCAAAAAGGTTTAAAGTTTGTAATTAAAAAGAACGCTGTTATTACACCAGAAAAATTAGAAGACTGGGATGATAAAAGTGGTAATGATGTTAACCCATATCTTAAGAAGGGTATGTCTAAATTTGATGTTACTCTTATAACTGCTGGTGGTATGCCTATAGCAAAACTTGGTGGATCAACTGCAGTTAAGTTGTTAGATACAGATAATAAAACTCCTATAGAACCTTTAACTATAACAGATGCTCAAGCAAAAAGATTATTTTATACTACTACTAAGAAGAGTGGTAAGATAGTACCTATTAAAGATGCTGCTAAAAAAATAAGAGAAAACTATGCAAAAGCAGTTAAGTTAGAAGAAATTTTTCAAAAAGCATTAGATGCTCAAGGTTTAGACTTTGTAGAGTTAAGTGTAAAAGATTTACTTGATATAGAAGTAAATGTTACAAAGGGTCAATTAACTTATAATGATCCTGAAATTAAAAAAGGTTTTATAAAGTTTTCTGATCTAGATTATAATACTGTTGATGATCAAAGAACAAACTATCTTATTTTTGATTACAAGACTACTTATGATGTTAAAGGTAGACCAAAGAAAAGTATTGTAGATGTTATTCATAATTTTAAAACATCAGAGGAAAGAAAGAGATGGTCAAAGCTAGCACAAGATCAAATCAATAATGAAACAGGTTTTAATTTTACTACTAAGGTTGGTAGATATGTTGCTGCTGTAAGATTTCCAAATGATACTTGGACATTTATAGAATTAAAAGGAGCTAAACAAAATGCTAAAGAAGTAGAAAAAAATATTGTAGAATTACTAGATAGACAAAAACAAACTGTAGAGGAAAACTCAAACAAGAAAAGTAAGAAGTTTGAAACTTACAATATGAAGTTTAACAGTGACTTTTCTGAAAAGTTTTTTATATCTGGTATACCAGGTGACAGAATATATTTAGGTTTATCAAATGAAGGATTAATTAGATTAGCATCAGCTAATGCTATGAAAAAAACTGCATTTGAAATTTTTATTGAGCCTGCAGAAATGGCTAAGCATATTGAAAATAATCCGCAAGTGACACCAACTGAAGCTTTTATTGGTTTAGTTAATTTTAAGTTTCAAGCTATAGAAGCAAAAAGAAAAGCAAGGTTAGAGAATGTTAAGAAAGTTTTTGTACCTATAGAGTTTAAGCTTACTAAAAACTCTTTTAGGAATCACATACCTGATAACCCTGCAATAGAAGATTTTATGGATGTTGAAGCGGGTGCACTACCAGAAGTAAGATCTAATGTAAGAGTTAATATTGATTATACTAATCAAGATGAAATAGACTTTATTATATCAGAAGCAAACAAAGCTGTAAAAACTCCAGTAAAGGAAATGCCAAAGACTGAGGATTTAGGTAAAGGTAAAGAACTAACTCCTGCAGTTTATCAAGATATATTTGATTCTAAATATGAAGATGTTAATGAAGAGTATTTAGTAAATATAGCATATAAGCTAGCTAAAGGTATAGAATTAAAACCTAACGAAGCAGATTTATTTGATGCATTTAAAGACAGAGTATTAGAAATTAAAGTAAATAGATTTAGTGAAGTTACTACAATACAAGCTGCAGAAAAGGTTGGAGATCCTGAAACCTTAATTGAACAGTATAAAACATTAAGATCTGAGTATGAACAAAAAAGAGCTGAGTGGTTATCAAGCACAAAGTCAATGTTACTGGGTGAATATGAGAATGACTTAGGCAGAGCTAATGCTGAGTTATACAGAAGACTAGATACAAATCAAGAACTAAACAATCTAAAAAAACAATTAAACGATCTAAAGAAAAGAATAAATGGTAATGCAGCGTTTAAAATAACAAAAGATTTTGATGGTAGAGATGTTGCAGCATGGGATTCATATTTTGATTGGGCAAAAACAAGACTACCTGATTTTATTACAATAGAAGATATAAGAGACTTAAGATCTAATGCGGTAAACTATGGTTATACATTAGGTGCTTTTGCTATGAATCTTAAAAATTTAAGAGGTGGTAAGGAAATAAAAGGTACTATATATGTTGGACCATCTTCAAGACATGCATACCATGAGTCAGGCCATGCTGTATTTAGAATGCTTTTAACTGAACCAAAAATTAAAAATTTACTATCCGCTTCTAGACGTGAAGTTAGATCTAAGATGAGATCTGCTCAAGGTTATGAAATAGATAAAGGTGTTTTTGTTAAGTCTATACCACAAGGATTAGAATATTTAAGAAAGCTTTCTGGAGTTTATGCTAACATGGATGATAAAACTTTGACAGATAGATTGTATGAAGAGTATATAATGGATGACTTCCAAAACTTTATAGAAAATCCTAAGCAGTATAAAGGACCACAAGGGATTAAAGGTTTTTTCCAAAAGATTTTAGATTGGCTTTATTCTATATTTGGTACATATACACAATCAGATCTAAATAGATTTTATGAAGAAATTGATAGTGGTAAATTTAGAAGTGTTGAAAGACAAAATAATAGATTTACAAATGATTTACAGTATGGTATTTCTACTGTAGCATTAAAACCTATTCCTTTAAGTGAACAAGATGTTTCTATCCCTGTAGAAGTAAATGGTAAAATGGTGAGTCAGGATAGAATTATTTACACATATTTACCTGCATATAAAGCTCAACAAGCTGTAGGAACTATAGTTAATATATATTTAAAAAGGTTAAGATCTTTGATAGAAGAGCAAAAAGTATTATCAAGAGATGGAGCTGAAACAGTTCCAGTTAATAAGAATGATGTACTTAATGATGCAGTAAATTCTTTTATAGCAATGCATGATCCAAATAGATCTTTTTATAGACTTGAACAAAATGGAATACCATATGAAGAAATAGTTGATGATTTAAGAGCAAGACATAATGCTTTTATAGAGTATAGAACAGATCTTATTGATGCAGCAAATGATCATTTAGAATTATTTGATGCTAAATTAGATTTAGAAGAATCTAACTTTGTTGATGTATTAGAGCAAGATTTAGATGGAGATCAATTAACTACAGAGGATTGGAATGCAACAGCTCAAGAAAGAGGCGGTTGGTGGTTCTTACCAAAAGATGTAAGAGTTCTTATTGGAACAAGTCATCTTGAAAGTATGGACGAGTTTGGTAATATTGTTTTAGATGAATCTGTTGATGAAGATATGCAAGAGCTTGTATATACTACACCTGATGTTAGTAATGTTTATAATGGAATGCTTAAAGCAACTGCTGGTTTAGGAAGTGAAAGAGAAATTTTACAAAGTTTATATTCTTTTAGTTTAAGAAATAGAGATACTAGAGCTGTAGTTAAAAATTTATTTAGCATAGTAGGTTTAGATTATTATAGAGATGGGGAAGCTTTATTAGATCCAACATCTACACTTCCAGCTATTACAAATGGTGGATACTTTTTAAGTATTATAAAAGCATTTGATCAGTCAAGATTAGATTATATGATCATGCAAAGAAATACTAACACAGGAAATGTAGAAATGTTCTTAGCTAATCATGCTGATGATGCTGCAGATCAACAAGATAAATGGAATAATCATTATTCAACATTAATCAAACCAGATAACTTTTTAAAAGACTTAGAATCAGCTCAGGATGTACTTGATGATGTAATAGATGAAATGAAGAAAAAAAGTTCTAACAATTTAGGTGAGCTAGTTAATGGTTTATCTTCTAGAATTTTTGATACTATTGGTATTAAGCTTCATCCAACTTATATAGAGTATAGTATAGCTAGTGCATTAGCTGACCGTACAGCGGATCAAGAAACACTTTTATCTGTATACAAAGACATAGACCCAATAACTATAGAGGGTATTAAGTATTTACGTAAGTCTTTATCTGATGGTGATAATATCTTTTTAAATATATCAACAGAGGTAGGGCTTGATCAAAATGAAGATAAAGAAGTTACTAAAACAATCATAGACAATAATGCTGGTATTAGATTTAGGATAGCTAGATGGGCAAGAAACAATGCTCCTTTTGATGAAACAGTAGGAACAACTACAATGCTAGATACCGATGGTAATAGGATATACTCACACCAAATGAACTCATATAACATTACAAAAATTAATGAGTTAAACAATAGAGATAAGTATTATGATTTATTTAATGATAAGTTTTTAGAAAATAACTTTTTACTAAATGATGATAAGACTAAAACTCTAATGGAAAATAAAGAGTTTAGATTGATAAGAATATTAGGTACTAATGAAAAGAACATGGAGTTAAATGATCAAGGTGATTTAGTAGCTTCAAGTAATAGAGATGACAATAGAGGTAAAGGTAAACAAATAAAAGCTTTAACAGCAACTGATTTTGGTGCAGCATTGATAAATATGTATTTAGCAAATGTAAATACTAAAACAGGAGAAGTCAAAGAATATATTACACCTGAAGGAGAGTCTTTTACAACTGCTCCTATTAATTTTAGATTAGCTGGTGATAGTAACTTAATAGATTTAGTTGCTTTACCTGTAAATAAAACAGTAGAATTAAATGAATCTGGTGATGTAGTACCAACAGAGTTTACAGTTGAAACAATAAAAGAAAGAATACTACAAGAGATGGCTGATGTGCATGCAGAAATACATCAACTACAAGGATATGTTGAGGATGTTGTAGTTGGTTATAATGATACACCACAAGGTAGAGGTTTTAATATAACTCAAAATAGAGAGTATTTAATATCTAGAGTTCAGAATATTACTACAGAAAGAAGGATTAATGCTCCTAGAATGACAAGTGTAGATTTAAACGCATTGGTTAACGAGAGTAAAAAAATAATTCTTAGAGACTATAATCAAATAAAAAGTATAAACTTAAAGTCTAATCAAGAAGCACTTACAACTTTAAAAACAAAAGATAAAGAGTCTACATTCTTAATTAAGAATAAAGGTCCTATTAATATTACAGATGCTGGTATTGATTTTGATACAATTGTAGAAAACTTAGGTTCTGATTTAGTATCTAAAACACCATCTAAAAATTTAAAGATTAGTTTTAAAAGGGGTGATCAAACTTATTATACTAAATACCAAAAGGTAAGAAAGTTTTTATTAGGTGAAATAAGTCAATATGTATTTGAATTTTCTAAAGTTCAAGAGAATGTTGATGCTGAATCTGGTGTAGAAGCTAATGAGGTTGTTGAAAGTCCTGGAGCAACTTCTGTATCAACAACTTTATTAGATGATATTCAAACAGAGTTACAAGATCCTAATACAGATGTAGATGATTTGTTTGCTGACTTTGAAGATAGAATAGGTGAATCAATAATAAATGCTTTAGAGCTTCAATTTGTTAAGTTTAATAAACGTGTTAATGATCTTGGTATTACAAGTCAATTAAGCAGATCTCTTGCTAAGAAAATTTATGTTAATGGAACTGAGAATAAAGGTGCTGTTGACAAAAGTATGAGGTTACTAAATCTTAAACAAGATAATCTAGAGTATAACTTAAAACAAATATTCTTTAATGGTATATTAAATACTAAAGGTTTTAATGATTATTTATTAGGTAATCAATCTTTATCATTACCTAACAACGCTAAAACAAAGAGAGCCAAAGCTGGACAAGCTGCAGGTACAAACGCTTATGCTACTATACTAGATCCTGAATTAGGAATTAATCATGCTACAGATAAAATTAGTTTATTAACTATTGAAGATCCTAAGTATATTACTAGATTAGGCGGTGAAGGTGATAAAGCAGATGCTCAGTCTTATGGTACTGTAAAAACTTTTAGACATCTGTTTTATGGTTTAGGGAAAATGAATAATAAGATTCAAGCTAATCTATTAGATAAGATTGAAAGAAACGAACCTATAACTCAAGAAGAATATTTTGGTGATCCAAGGATAGGAGAAATTGGTTATAAAGAAATGAAAGCCTATCTAAATTCAAAGAAGATAGTATTCTTTGATGGAAAAACATATATTAAAACTTCATTGTTTATACTAAGTGCACCACTTACATCCATGCGTTTAAATACAGGAGAGGTTGTTGCAATTCCAGGTATGGAACCTCTTCATAATTTAAGAGTAAAAGCAGAGCGTTGGGAACAAGGTACAGAAGGTTTGTTTAAAGAAGAAGGTGTACCTAGAGAACGTATAACTTTAATTGTACCTAAAACTGCATCAAAGATGTATAAGTCTAGAGTAATGACTGAACTAGAAGCTATTAGAGATCCTTTTGTAAGTGAGTTTACAGCAGATAATTTTATAGATATAGATGCACAACATTTAAGATTGCAGCAAATTAACCCAGCGGGTAAACAAGTTATTGTTGATCCAAGACAAATAAAGTCTTTAATCACTAGTGAACAAAACCCTCAAACTAGAGTTTGGTCAGTAAAAGAAAATCAATATGTTTCTGTTGGAGATATAATAAAAGACTACAGAAAAAATACATCAGAGAGGGTATCTATGAAATATAATAATGTTAAGGATCTTATTTTTACACCACAAGGTGTGAGAGAACAAGTAGAGACTAGCATTAATAGACAAGCTTATACAGTTGAGCTATACACATTTTTAAAGTATGCACAAGAAGCATTAAAGTCATCAGGATCAAGCTCACAAATGTTAGATCTTTTTGATGTAGATGAGTTTGGACAACCTAAGTATGAGCTAAATAATGTATTAACTTCTGAGAGATTTCAACAATTTGTATTAAGCTTTTTTAATAAGGGTGTGATTGCAGAGAAACAACCAGGACATTCTATTGCAAACGTTTCTGACTTTGGTGTTAAAAAATTAAAAAGAGTTATGCAGGTTGATGAGAATGGTAATCCTATTCAGTGGGAGGTGATTAGATTTGATCAGCAAAAAGAATGGGCAGCTGAAGGTAGAGAAATAACAATAGCTAGAAGAGATTATGATGATGTTGAGAATGATAAGTTTGTAGGTCTTAAACCAGGTGACTATTATCTTGATAGACTAAGACATGATAAAATAAAATGGGTGAAAGAAAATGGTAAGTGGATTGATTCAGGTATAAGAACTAGTGAAATGATGTTACCGGCACATTTCCGTGAGTTTATGGCACATATAAAACCTGGTGATCCTATTCCAGAATTTTTGCAACAACTCTTTGCTATACGTATACCATCTCAAGATAAACACTCTGCTTTAAATGCTGAGTTAGTAGACTTTTTACCTGTATTTTATAGTTCTTCTGGTATGTTTGCTCAAGAACTTATAGATATTACAGGTTGGGATTTTGATATAGATAAAGTTTATGCACAAATAAAAGAGTGGTATTACAATAGACGTTCTAAAAGTTTTGTGGAGTATGGTACTAGAACTGGTAAAGAAGGTTTCTATGATTATATAAGATATCAAATAAGAGAATCTATGATTAAAGGTTCTCCTATGCATATGGCTATGGAAAAAGCTATAGAGTATAATAATGTAATTAGAAATGAAAGAGAATTAATTGCTTCAAGTGAAGAGTTAGAAGAAGCATGGGATGATATGACAAGTAGTTTGCAATGGTCATTTAGATTACAAAAAGAAATAAATAGAAGAGAATATTTTGGAGATAAGTTTGATGAAGTTGTATCTAAAAGAGCTTTTGCAGCAGAGTGGGGTTATAGATATAATGAACAAACAAATAAGTTTGATGACTTATATGAACCTTTATATTTAGGTAGAGAGTGGATGACTGATGAAGAAATACAAAGATTTTTAGATAATAAGTTTTCAAATGTTTTTATACGAGGGTTACAATCTTTAAATAAACCTGTTACTGAAACAGACTATAATAACTATTTAGAACAAAGTGGTGGTGTAGAGCCTTATGTAGGAGCTATGAATAATGAGATACTAGATAATAAAATGGCTTTATTAGGTAACAAGCATATGACTCAAATAAATTCCGGAAGAGATGAAGCTATTGCATATGAACCTGCGGTTGCAGATCCAATAGAGGGTGTATGGAATTATATACAAAATAACCCTAAAACAAAAAGCTTAGCAGAAGCTGCACAAGAAGATGTTGATCCAGATAGCTTAGATGGTAAGATACAAGTTTGGCAAACACAAAAAGAAGCTAATATAGGTGTGGTTGTTTTAAGTAATATTGTTTATAATACTTTACAAGAGTATGGTAAGGATCTACAAACAAGCTGGGTTGGAGGTGATTTAGCAGTCCCAAGATTTAATAACAAGGATTATACAACTTTTGCAGATACATATATTGTTGATTCAAAAACAAATACAGTTGTAGAAGCTACTGCTGATAGAAAACAGTATGTACTTTCAGCTTTAATATCTACAATGGTTGATAACTTAAACTTAGGTGGGTTAGCAGGTAAGCTTGGTTTAAATAGAGATGCTTCTGGTATAGTTGCTACTTTAACAGCACTAAGTGTAGAACCAAAGGTTGGTGTGTTATTAGTTAATCATCCTGTTGTTAAAAGTGTATACCAAAGAAAATTCAACGAAGGTGTTAGAGCTAGCATCCCAAAGATGATAGGCATTAGAGAATTAGAGTTACGTAGTTGGATAAATAATTTAGATGCTAAAGAAATTCAAGATGCTGAAATAGAAATGCCTGCTGTTGATCAAGCGGTAAAAGATGTAAATGTTAATATAGAATTACTTGAAGATCAAATACAACTAGGTTATATAGATTCTGAAAGTAAAATGACTAGAAAACAAATGTTGCAAGAGTTAGCTACCTTACGTCAATTTTCTATAGCACGTGAGATCAAAGAAGAGATAGGTACAATGACTAGGATGGCTTCTTTACTTGCTGGTGTTGGTAGAAACATGGATGAGGTAGATAGAAAACAAGAAGCTGTAGATCAATTAGGTCTTACATTAAATGACACTGAGTTTTTAGAAGGCTATAAAGATAGAATGGGACAGGATAATCCACGAAGAATTGATGTTAGAAATATATACAATGGAGAAAATAGTATTCAGGGAGCATACTTTAGAATATTCCAAGACATAGAAAATAATGTAGCACCTGAGTTATTTATAACAGAAACCCCTGCATTTAAAAATATTACAAATATAGGTTTGTTAAATATGGGGTATGTTGATGCACTTCAAAAAACACAATTGAAAAAAGACATCTTAAGTTATTTAAATGCAAGGGCGTATAAAGTACAATTACAAAAATTAAATGTTGGACAGGTGTCTACTTTGAATTCATCTTTAATCTATGATGAGGTTGAAGGTCCAAAGATTAATAAGATTTTAGAAGATTTAAGAGACAATGCTGATGAAAACAACTATTTCTTAAAGAACTTTATATATAATAAAGACTCTAACAATCCACAAAATAATGCAGGTATTAATTTAGTTGTATCTAATACTTGGGGTAGTCTTGATGATAATAGACTAAATCAAGTACACAATGCTATTTGGGATCTATATGGTAATCCTGAAACAAGAATGCAGCTTTTAGATTTGATACATTATTTAATTGTAAAAGATGGATTACAGTTTAAGATGGGTACATACTTACATGTTATACCACCTACTTTATTTAATAATGTTTTAGCTTCAATGACTGGTGTGCATAGTTTATTTAAATCTGGTAACCTTACAGATGAAGCAATGAAGAATCTTTTTAATGGTACATTAAATGATGTGGTTAATGATTTTTATGAAGGTTACTTGGGATCATATAAGAATTGGTATTTACTTCCTAAAGTATATGGTCTAGATGTTCAGTCTGTAGGTGAGACTTTAGTATTAGATGAGCAGTTTGATCCAGAAAAAATGAGAGAGAACGAAAGTAACAATATATACATAACTGCAGATTATAAAGGATCTAGATTAGAATCATATAGAGAAACAAAAGGTATAACAAATTTATTTGGTATTCCTATTAAGTTAGCTAAAGACAAATACTTTACAGATAAGTTTTTAGATAAGAATAAAAAAACTATAGATGATGCTATAAAGACTATACAGTCTAAAGCTAATAACAGAAACGTAGTGTTCCAAAAAAGTAAAGACGGTACAATATACACAGGTAAAGATATAGAAAGAATATATAAGTCTGCTCCTCAAACTTTTAAGTATTTAAGGACTGCAATAGAAAGAGCTTTTGGTTTTAATATAACTAGCGGAAGGACATTAGTAAGACAACCAAAGGGTGATGGTTTAAAGTATATAGCTCCAACAGAAAACTCTGCAGGAAGACTTATTATGGATATAGAAGGCGGCATATTACCTTTTAATACACGGGATAATGAAAACAAAAGTTTTAGAAGATTAATGCTGAAACCAAAAGGAACAAAGTTTAAACAAGCATCTGAAAAGAAAAAAGCTAATCTTAGACAAATATTTACAAAACAAAATAGATTTGTTTTCCCATATATAAAACAAGCTTTAGATGCTGCTTCAGGAACACAGCAGATTATTACAACAAGGGCACCATTGTATTTAAGACATGATATTGAAAACCCAATGGGTGTAACAAGAAAGTATTTTAAATTAAAGAAAATTCATACTACAGCTGACTTTGCAGACTCAAAGTATTTACTTGATATGAATCAACTTACGAGTTTAGCTTCTGTAACAAGAGCGGAGTGGGAAGAAGTGCAAGGTAGTTTACTTGGTAGCTCTGGAGTTTTTGCTACAGATCTGTTTGGAGATAGACCTGCTAACTCTGTGTTAAGAGATAAAGTTAAACTAAAGAAAAATGAGTTTGATAATATTGATATTAATAAAGATGATTTTGATGAAGATGCTATTTTAAGTGCTTTTTCAAAAAGAGAAAAGGATAAGAATAAAAAAGTAAAAGAAGTAACTGCTAATAATGATGGTATACAAGATGTTAAATATGAAGAGGCAGCCGATGAATTTCAAGGTGTTAATTTAGATAATGATAAAGGTACATTACTTATAGATCCTAAAACAGAACTAACTGAAATGACAGGTAAGTATCCAGAAATTTCTAACTGGTTTGGTACAATATCAGAGACTAGTAGAATTAATGTTATATCTGATTTAAATATTGCTGATAGTTTAGAAGCATTAATTAACAAGTACAAAGAGATGCAAAAAGCATTTCCTATATTAACAGAACAGGGATTTGTAGAAGAATTAAATAAAAAATGTAAAACTAAATAACTATATTTGTATATGGGATGTTATAACAGAGATACAGCAGAATACAAAGCTTTACAAAAAAAGTTTAAAAATAATATACTTATAGATATATTGATAGAAAAATGGCAGGATAGTAATAATTCTGATCAGATTCCAAACGCTAATCAATTAAAAAATGTAGTAGATGACAGTAAGGTTAATTATAGTTTAAAGACTAGAAAGTATAAGGATGCTATTATGGCTAACCTTAGCAGAAAAAAACTTATTAGTAAATACTATGATAAGTATTATGTAAATACTGTTAGTAAGGATAGTAAAGATAAAACTAAAGGAGACTTCCAAACATTAAAAAATAATTTATCATTAGCTACTAGCTGGTTAACATTGTGGGGAGTACCACAAGAATCTATTATTACAAGAAAAACTAAGAATTCATATGAGATAGATGTTGACGATAATTTATTTACACCTAATGATATATTAACTAAGTCTCAAGCTAAGAATGCTACACATGCAGCTAGAGTTTTAGAACATTTAAATAGAATGTTTCCACAAGTAAGTTATGATGTTGTGTCTGTTAAAGAGGCAAAAGATTACTATGATCAATTACCAAAGTGGAGAAAATCAACAGTGCCATTTAAAGAAATTAAAAGTTATGTTGTAGATAATAAAGCTAAGATCATAGAAGGTAGAGTTGATATAGACACTGCTATAGAAGAAATACTTCATCCATTTGTTGATGCAATACAAAAAGAAAATTCACAGTTATATGATTCTTTACTTTCAGAAGCAGAAAAAACATTTCCAAAATTAAAACAAGAAATAGATGACAGCTATACAGATATAAGACGTTTTAATAATAATGATAGAAATCAAGAGTTAGTTACACAAGCATTAGCAAGAACGTTTAGTAGAGAGTTTGAAGATCAACCTACTATTTCTTGGAAAGATAAAGTAAGAGAGGTTATTAAATTTTTATTGGATGTAATAAAAGATTTACATAATTATATTACTGGTAATAATCTTAACTTAAAAGTTGGTATGATTAATGCTAATACAAGTTTATCTGATATTGCTAAGCTTTTAAACACAGATCAGCTAGAGTTTACATTTCAAGAAGAAACTGTTGTTAGTACTGCACAAGAAAAAGTTAAATATTCTTTAACACCTAGAGCATTAAGAATATATAAACAAGCAGTTGCTAAAGCCAATCCTTTACAAAAACCTATAGTACAAAAGTTTTTTCACCAAGCATATCAATCTGACAAAGTTTTTGGTTTGACAGGTGCACCTTTTGTTACTGGTACAAATTCACCTTTAGTTATACTAGATAAAAAAACCCATACATATAAAAATGTAGAAGCACCTAATCAAAATTGGAATAGTGTTACATCATTGTTCAAAGGTTTTATGCTACAAAAATATCTTATAAAGCCAGGTCAAACTATAGATGATGTAGTAGCAGCTACTGGTTTTTCAAAAGAACAAATAATAGATGTTAATCCAAAAGAATGGGACATAGAAAATTTAACTGCTGATAATATTAGATTAAAACAAATATTTATACCAGAATCTAGATTTCAGTTACAAAGAGATCTTGGTAATGACTTTGATATACTAATGGAAAGTGTAATAACTTTTCAACCATTTGATGAAATAGAGGATTCATTTAGTGTTTTATCAGAAGAGCAGGCAAGAAGAACACATGAAGATCTTCAAAGTATAATAGCAGAGGAAATGCCAAATGAAGGTACAATTTATTTACCGCAAGTAGTTGTGGCAAACCCTGATCCACTTAATAAAATTGCAGGAACAATAGATATATTAAGAATAGATAAGAGTGGTGTGATGTCAATTATAGACTTGAAGACTAGTGGTAATAGTATTGCTGCAGGAACTTATGATAAAGCCTATCCTGTGAATTATGGTAGTGCATTGTTTGATCCTTCTATTACAGATATAACAAAGCAAGTTAGTTTATCTACTAGGGGTCAACATGGTATGCAAGTTAATATGTATTCTAGAATATTAGAGAATATGGGTTACAAGGTTAATAAAGATAATAATCAAACTTATCATATTAACTTAGAGTACATTGGTAAAGAAGGTGAAAAAAAATATGTTGATAAATGGAATGCAGAAGGTTTTGTTTTACATCCACCTTCAATAAATCAAGATTATGTAAATAAGTTAATACCAAAGCTTGTTGATCCTTTAAGTGTTGAGCAGTTAGATAAGATTAGAATAGATACAGGTGATATAGAAGCTGAGCTTGATCCAGAAATACTTGGGCCAGAAGAAGGTATAGAAGAAACAATAGATGATCATTGGAGAGTTTATTTTACAGGTTTAGTTGAATACAAAGGAGTATTACAAAGAAGTAGAGATGTTTTAGAGACTATGGATGATAGAAGAGGTCTTTTAAAAAGTAAAGAAGAACTTTTAAATAATATTGATAGTGCAACAACAGCAATTAATATAGCATTAGAAGAAACTGGTGATGTTTTACCTGTATACAGTAGTTTACTTAGAGGTGTTAGAGATGATATGAAAGAGTTTATAGAATATGTAAATGATCCTGAGACAGTTAAAGATAATGACTACATAGCAAGAGTAATGAATATTCAAAGGTATGCTAGAGGTTGGACTAACTTAGCAAACATTGGAAAGGGTGAAGGGTTGTCTAAGGACATGCTACTATTACAAAAGGAAGTATTAAACTTAATTAGTGATATAATGGGTATTACTACAGAGGATGGTGTGGTAATAAAACAAGGTTTAATAACTGAAGCCTTATTTGATTTTGTTGAAGACATTGTTTACAAAGAAACTATAAACCCTGAATATAAAGCTGATAGAGATTTAGTAAAAGAATTGGTTAAGCATGGAACTGATATGGGTGTTATAGAATCATTAACAGGTGATTTAAGTACATCTAGAGATGCACTAGGTCAGATAATGGTTAAGATATATAAAAGAAAAAAACAAGAAGTACAAGATAAAATACAAACTAGAGTAACAGAAATAAAGAAAAGTGCTTATAATTTATTGCAAGAACAAAAGAAAGCAGGTGTAAAAGAATCATTTGATTTTATGTATCAATTTGATAGTGATGGAAATTTTACAGGTGAAGAAGTAAAAAAAGTAGGTGAAGGCTATAACAAAATAAATAGAAAACGTTATGCTGACTTAAGTGATGAGGAGGGTAATTGGAGATACTATAATAAAGTTGGAGAGGATAAAAAAGAATTAACAAAAAGAGATAGAGATGAAAATAAAGATCTATATCAGAAAAAACAAAAGTGGAAAAACTTTAAAAAAGCTGAGCAAGTTATAGATGATCAAATAGTTGATGGAGATTATCATAGATACACACAAGAATTTAAAGATGCTAGAAGACAATTTGAAGAACCTAAAATTATTACTCTATCTAATGGAGAAAAGTTTATAAGATGGGAGAAGAAGCCTGGTGTAAATAGAGCTTCTTATGATAGATATAAAGTAAAATATTATAATAGTGATACATATGATAGGCCTATTCTAGAAAACGGTGAGTTTACTGGAATGACTATAGAAGATGTAGGTAGTTGGCCAAAGTTAAAATATACAGAAGTAAAAGAAACATCACGAGGTGGAGAAACAAATGATCTTGTAGATCCAAAGTATGCAAAGCTTATGGGCACACCTAATACAGCACTAGAAGCAGCAGAAAAAGATTTCTTTAATGCTTATATGAAACACAAGAAGGAATTAATGGATTTGATTCCAGCTTCACAAAGACATAAAATTGAAGGTAAGTCTTTTGCTATTATGGATACTGTTTCGGAACAACTTCAAAAACAACCTAACTGGTTTGTGTCAGCTTGGGCTGATATGAAGTCTTATGCATCATCTTGGTTTAAACCAGAAATGTGGACAAATGTGGAAGCAAGGGTTAAGTTTAATAATGAAGATGGTGAGCTTGTTGACACCTTACCTTTATTTTATTTAGGATCAGCAAGAACAGAAGGTGCAATGGAGAAGTTATATGCTAAGAGAAGAGCAAATAAAGCTGATTGGGATGCAGGTAAAATTTCTAAAAAAGAGTATAAAGAAAGAAAACAAGAAATAAATGAATCACTAAAAAGACTTCATGATGTTCCTACAAAAAAAGAAATGAGTAGGAATGCTGCACAAAACCTTATGATGTTTGCAGGTATGGCAGAAAACTATGAAGTAATGTCCAATATAGAAGATACAATGAAAGCTTTTGTTAAGGTTGTACAAAGAAGGACATATGAACAAAGTGATTATAAAATTGTAAATACAGCAAAAAAGTGGACAAATAAAATAAGAGGTATTAAGGGTGGTTCTGTTTTTGAATCAAGAGTTAAGAAGTGGATGAAAATGACATACTATGATAATGATAAAGCAACAAAGAAATGGTATGATCATGCTTCTAACTTTGCTATTAGTTTAAGTTCTTTAACTTATGTTGCGTTTGCTCCTTTTGGAAACTTTAATAACTATATGGTAGGTAGATTAAGTAATGCAATAGAAGCTGCTGGAGCTAGTTTCTTTTGTAGAGAGTGTTATTTAAGAGCAGTAAAAGAACAAAATGTAAAAGGTTATGCTGGTGTAGTTATAGACATGGCAAAGAATAATAAGTCTGTAGGTGAAAGGCTTAAAGCTTATACAGCAAAAGATTTTAAGGAACTTCCTGTTCATAGTAAATACCAAGCTATGGTAGATTTATTTAGGATGATGGATGCTCAAGCAGATATACGTGAGCAAACTATGGCTACTAAAGGTTCTGGAAGAAAAAGTATAAGAGAAAGATTAAGTTGGGGTTATGCACTTCAAGATGCAGCAGAATGGAATGTTCAAACAAAAGTGGGTGTAGCAATTCTTATGTCACATAAATTAGAGAATAGTAAAACTGGAGATCAATTAAGTTTATATGATGCACTAACTTATGACCGTAACACGGGTGAAATAAAAGCTAAGGATGGTTATGATACACTTGTTGAGTATCATACTGGTAATAAAAGACAGTGGAATGATGATGCAAGAAGAGATGTAAGAAACTACATACGTGAGGTTAATAAACAAATACATGGTAACTATGCTTATGAAGATAGAATGGCAATGCAGTCTCATGCATTGGGACAGTTGTTAGCACAATTCCATAAGTGGGTAGCTCCTGTATTTAAAAGAAGATTTAGAGGAGCATATTATGATGAGAATGTAGGTTGGATAGAAGGTAGATATAGAACTTTGTGGAGTTTTCTTGCACACTCAACTGAGGTATTACTTGGAGTTAATAAGCAAAAAGGTAGAGTTAGAAAAAAGATTTGGGATTTTTGGAGCGAAGGTCAGGGTCCAAACTCTATAAATAAAGCAAGAATAAGAAAACAAAACATGATAGGTAATATGATGGATGTTAGTCTTGTTTTATTATCATTAATAACTGCAAATCTTTTAGATGCTGTTTGGGATGATGAAGATGATGATAAGTCAGTTGTAAGAAAAAGATTAGAGAATGCTTTACTTTATCAACTTAGAAGACAAGCTAGTGAATTTGCTCTTTGGTATCCAGGTATTGGTATAAGTGAAGTTATGAAAATGACACAATCCCCTATAGCTTCTAGTAGATATATGGCAGAGCTAATAGATGCTACAATGAAAACAGTTTACATTCCTGCTATATCATTAGGTATGACGAAAGAAGAAAGGATGTTAGATAAGAGAATATATTATCAAAGAGGGGACAAGAAAGGACAACCAAAACTTTTAAAAGAGTGGGGAGATGTAACACCTTGGTTCTATACAATAAATAGGTTTAAATCATATGATACAGTAAAAGACTTTAATCCTATGAACTAATGGCACCAGTAAAGAAAAAGATAATAAAAATAGATAAGGACAAGTATGATAAATTAAAAAGAGATTTTACTTATACTTTTGATTTATACATGTCTGATAATGATTATTATATTATTGGCACATTTGAAGAACTTAGGTCTGTTGGGATTGATCCGGGCGTTCCTTTTGTTTAAAAGGACAATGCCTGCAGCCACTACCGCAACAGTATCCCCTTTTACGGTGATATGATGCGGTAAAGACTACCTTGCCTTTCTCATAATAGAATAGTTTATTTGACTTCACAAGTACCCCCAGCACATGCTAGCTCCCCTGTTAAATTAGTTTCATCATTCTCTTCAATGATCTTAGATAGATCAATATCCATTAATGACTTTGCCATTTCATTATACTTTTCTTTTGTAATGTCTTCAAA
>CEUO01092243.1_pt1 | contig 49927 bp, 51 predicted proteins | sample 531391 | NCBI WGS metagenome assembly CEUO01 (sample SAMEA2622799, study PRJEB7988) | marine metagenome | isolation source: saline water (ENVO:00002010), including
GGTAACTTATTTACACACTTCGGTGCACCAGAGAGTCCACTAGAAGTAAAGATACACAGAATTAAAGATAAAATAGCAAAGGCAAGAAGCCAAACTGTCGGTATTCAACTCCCAGAAGACCGTATCGAATGGAAAGGTGGTCCGTACCGCAATATCTCTGAGGAAACTCTAAAGATATGGCAAGCCTTCACTTGGAATGTTCCAAAGTTTGAAGGGCGGATTATCTTTCCAATTCGTGATTTGACAGGCAAAACAGTTGCATTGCTAGGAAGATTGATAACAGGTGGCATTGGGGCAGAAAAGTATTATATCTACCCACAGGGAGTAAAGATGCCATTTACACCATCTAAAGTAAAACCAATACAGAATAGAGTGATATTGGTAGAAGGAATTTTTGATTGTCTCAATCTTTGGGACAATGGTTTGAAGAATACTGTTTGTTGTTTTGGAACACAACAAATGGATTGGTTCAAACTCTCCTTGCTCAAACTACAAGGTGTGCAAGGAATAGATATTATGTTTGACGGCGACGAAGCTGGTCAAAAAGCAACAGAACAGATAAAAACCATTGCTGAAAAAATGGAACTATCAGTTCAAAAAGTAAAACTACAAGATGGACTAGACCCAGGTGGGTTAAGTCCTGAACAAATAAACAGAATTAAAAAACGATTATACGGATTATGATAGCACTAATAGAAACAAAACCAACAAGTACAAATTTTGATAAATACTTTGAGTTTGAATTTGAGAGATTTGCTCTTTGTTCAGATTCTAGTAAAACAAAAATATTAAAGAAAGATGTAGATTTAGAGATAAATACAGATGATTATGAGTGGCTTATTTTGGTTGGCGCAGAGCCTTTCAAACACTTTACTCGTAAGAGTTCTGTAACAGAGTATAATGGTAAAGTGATTGATGAAAAGTATTTAGCACTTATCAATCCTGCGATTATAAAGTTCAAACCTGAAGCAAAAAAGAATTTTGAAGAAGCCGTAGAGAGTATCTCTGGATTTGTGTCTGGTGAACTAAAAATAGAGAAACTAGACGAGGACAGATGTTATGGTATACAAGAGAAAGAGAAGTGCATGGATTTTTTACAACACGCTTTGGACGCCCCCAGACAGTACATCGCTCTTGACTCAGAAACAAGTGCGTTATATTGTAGGGACGGCTATATGCTTGGATTTTCTATGTCTTATGAGCCTGACCATGGTGTATATGTGGACGCTGATATAATTGACGAAGAAGTCGAAGCAAAAATGCAGGAACTTTTCGATAAGAAAACAGTAGTATTTCACAATGCAAAGTTCGATTTGCAATGGTTTCGCTATCACTTTAACTTCAAGTTTCCAAACTTTGAAGATACAATGCTAATGCATTATATGTTTGATGAACAGCCTGGAACACACGGGCTAAAACAACTGGCTATGAAACATACTCCCTATGGGGATTACGAGAAGCCTTTGGAAGACTGGGGTGAAGCATATCGAAAACAACACGGTATCTTAAAACAATCATTTAGTTATGATATGATACCATTTGAAGTAATGCAAAATTACGCTGCTATGGACGCAGTAGTAACTTTCTTACTTTATGAAAAAATGCGAGCAGCAATAGAAAAGAATAGTAAACTCTTATGGGTGTACGAAAACATACTATTAGCTGGTTGCAACTTTTTAACACAAGTTGAAGACAACGGAGTACCTTTTGACAGGACTAGACTAGAGATAGCCCAACAAATCATGCAGGAAGATATAGATAATGCAGTTGCAAAACTATACGAGTTTCCTGAGGTGCGACAATTTGAAAAAGCAAGAGGGGATTCATTCAATCCAAACTCTACAGTTCAACTACGGTCTTTATTGTTTGATTATATCGGTCTTGCCCCAACGGGTAAAAAGACTGGTACAGGAGCAGATAGTACAGATGCAGAAGTCCTCGGACAACTTGCAGAAGAACATGATGTTCCCAAACATATTCTTGAGATTCGACAGAAGGTAAAAATTAAAAATACATATCTTGATAAAATTATACCGAATCTTGATAGAGATGTAAGACTCCGTACAGGATTTAACCTGCACGGTACAACGTCTGGCAGACTCTCTTCAAGTGGAAAGTTGAATATGCAACAGTTGCCTAGGGATAATCCTACGGTAAAAGGTTGTATCAAAGCAAGAGAAGGACACAAAATCATCTCTATGGACTTGACTACTGCTGAAGTGTATGTAGCAGCAGTCTTGGCGAAAGATGTCGGCTTGCAAGAGGTGTTCAAGAGTGGAGGCAACTTCCATAGTACCATCGCAAAGCAAGTTTTTAACCTACCATGTGAAGTGGAGGACGTTGACAAGTATTATTCTGACAAACGTCAGCAAGCTAAAGCTGTGACATTCGGTATCATGTATGGTGCTGGACCAGCGAAAATTTCATGGCAGGTTACGAAGGACTCTGGTAAAGAGTTCAGTATGCAAGAGGCACAGAGAGTTATCGGCGATTACTTCCAATCATTCCCTAACTTAAGAAAGTGGTTGAATGAATGTGAAGCTGCTATTAAAGCAAATGCTTTTATTTATTCTCACTTTGGAAGGAAGCGTAGGCTTCCAAATGCCAAGTCTAAGGACAAAGGTATTGCGTCGCACGAAGTAAGGTCTGGTATTAACTTTCTTGTACAATCTGTAGCATCGGACATAAATCTATTGGGTGCTATAGATATGCAAAACTACATCAATAGTAAGGGAATGAAATCGAAAATCTTTGGTCTTGTGCATGACTCCATTCTAGCAGAAGTACCAGAAGATGAAGTAGAAATCTATTGTAGTAACCTGAAATCCTTCGTTCAAAAAGATCGAGGTGTTTCAATACCGAGTTCACCTGTAGGCTGCGATTTTGAAATCGGAGATGACTACAGTTTCGGTAAATGGGAGTCATATTATTCAGATGAAAAACTTAGTAAATATATCTAATAATTTCATCACGCATACACTAGACAAGTTTGTTGCATGGAAAGACGAAATCTGTAAAGGTGGTCAACTGTGCAACGACGTTCTAACATTAGGGAGTTTTATCTTCATGATTTGGTTTATGTATGTGGCGATGGAACCGATATTAGTATTCAGATAAGGAAGAAACGATGGACGAACTGAAAGGTAAGAAAATAGCCGTTACAGGACACACAAAAGGTGTGGGTAAAGAAATTTATGATATATGTATGTTCAATGGACTAGATGTTCATGGATTTTCAAGAAGCAACGGCTGGAATTTAGCCGAGCGAGAAGGAGACAAAGTAATTAGTCATCTTTTGAAGGAGGACTTCGATATTGTTTTTAACAATGCTTGGTTCCCTAAAGTTCAAGCAAAGATTCTGACTAACCTACATACACATTGGAAAGATAAAGAGGGAAAGGTAGTAATCAATACTGGTTCCAGTACTGCTTACCACGCGATTGGTGCAGAAGTATACGAAAATGAGAAGAAGTTTCTCCGTGACTATTGCACAAAAAACGCTATTCTGTACCCTCGTAAAAATAAATGCAGAATCCATAATGTTTCATTAGGTTGGACAAAAACGGAAATCCTTGCAGATGTTGATGATAACGAAGCATTGATAAATCCGTACGAGGCAGCTTTACTTCTAGTAAATTTAGCCCGTCCACAAGACTACTTTATAAGTGAGATACTTGTCAATGGCAAGTTTCTCCCAGAAGGTACAATGATGAAAATTAAAGATAAAGCAGTAAATAATGTGTTATTAGACTTGACGAAGTCAAGAGACATGGCTGCTACCTCCGAGTGAGGTAGCAGTTCTTTTTGGAGTAAAAATGGAAATAGTTATTTATGGAAAAGACGATTGTGGCTTTTGTGATTTAGCTAAAAACCTAGCGGAACAAAAAGGTAAACAGTATACTTATAAAAAACTTGGAGTGGAGTTTACTATGCAAGACATAGCAAACAGATTCCCTGCAGCCCGCAGTTTTCCTCAAATAGAGGTTGATGGCAGGTATATCGGAGGGTACAACGACTTTAAGTTGTTTATGATGAGCTAATGATTATGAGTGAATTTTGGGAAGCAGGAAAGAAAGCAGAAGTAATACTTAAAGACAATCAATGGGGTTGCAACTACTATGCAGATGGTAAGTTAATAGCAACCGAAATGTATGCGGGACACAGCGAAGCATATGCTGAATCAGCCGCAGAGAATTATGTATTAGGGGTAAAAAACTTTGGACAAGACACAAGTTTATGAAGCAGTTGAAAAACTAGATAGAAGGACAAATACTTATGTACCAGTAAGCGGTGGGTGTGAAAGTGCGTGGGCGTTATCTTACTCTCACTATCACAAAGACCACTTTCCAGCGGTGGTGCATTGGTATGACCCTCGCTATGGGTTATTTGCAGATGCTTCGCTTTTTTATGCAAAGAAACAAGCAGAATATTATGGTTATACATTGGTGTGGGATAGTAGTAGACTATCTGAGATAGGGTATACAACAGAAATACCTATCATTGTAACAGGAATAGCATCATTTATGACCGTGGCATTAGGTAAACCACATGGTATGCAGCTTAAGTGGATTATGAGTGGAGCAAACTCAGAAGATGATTTACGTATGCGCATAATGTTTAGAGAATATCGAAAAATTATGGCATGTATTGAGTCAGATGCGTTAGACGCTAGTAATATTTCGTATGAAGTATTAGGACAAACTCCACAACTAATAAGTCCAGGCGAGTTCCTAACAAAATCAGAAATGTTAGCAATGATGATGACTAGAGACCCTAATCTAGTGGAACTTATATGGACTTGTCCTAAGCCAAAAGGAGTTTTAAAGAGCAAAGATGAAATAACTGGTTATGTTCCATGCGGCGCTTGTTATAAGTGCTTAGAATTTGAAGCAGCCAGAAAGAATGCACAAGATGCAGTTATGAGATACGCTATGGGAGTAGAATATTACTCAAAGTTTTGGCGTCATGAAAATAAAATGGACGCTGTACAACAAGCTTGGGAAAAACAGAATGAAACACAGCATAAAGATAAAAAAGTTTCTGAGTAGAGAAGTAGCAGACTTTATAAAGGTATATTGGAAGTCTGAACTTGCAAGACGGGGACGCAGTAAAGTAGACAATGGTAAACAAAGAGTTATAAAACGAGGCTCACAAAACGGTAGAAAGATAGTAAGTCAGGGAGACCCTATGATTGAAGCATTAGGTCGCAGTTCTAGCCAACGTATATCACGAATCGTTGGTACAGGAGTACATCTTTCATATGGTGAAATAGTAGAATATATAGCAGGATATGAGTTTGGTTGGCAAAAATGGAGATGGGAGTGTGAATACTGCGCTCTAATACATCTTCAAGAAGAAAAGTGCCAACTAGGATTAACTAAAAAGTATGAAACAGGTAATTTAGACCCTGATGAGTTAGTTAGTTTAGAATATGGTGACGCACTAATATACAGAGCCGCTGAACTATTTCAAGGGAGACTGCCTATGAAACATAATACATTACAAGTACATCTGATGTATGTTCCAGAAGGTACTTTATTAGACGACTTAGATAAGCGTCAAGTTTGGGGCGAGTGGTATGAAACCCGCAAAGAAGAACCTCGCGTCAAATCAAACATATGGTAAAATGTTAAAAACAACCGATTGCTATAAAAAGCTAGGTAAAAGTACAATTTTAGAAGAATTACGTGCGTGGTGTGATGAGCAAGAGAGCTGGTCTCAATTATCAGGCTCATCTTTTATGCACAAACCTGCACCAAGTCTTATGTTAAAAGACCCTTTTATAGCTCATTTAGTAGAGCGTGGTTGGAAAGAAGCTATTATTATGAAAAGCTACCCACACTCTCACTATCATTTCCATATGGATTTGAATAATAGACCAGCAGCAATCAATTTACTACTTGGTAAAAATGAAAACTGCCATACTGTTTTCATAGGAGAACAATATTACAGAAACCAAAGTAGGGCTATTGAATTAAAATATGAGTATGGACATTTTTATTTAGTAAACACCCACCAAAAACACGGTGTTTTCAATTTCGGAACTGATAGATATTTATTTACTCTATCAGCTCCACTAGAGTATGGGCCCGCGTGGCATGACTGTCCAAAAGACAAGATAACTTGGTCAGACGCATACTATAAATTATATAAAGAACTTTAAAGGTAAAAACATGGTAGAATTATTAAGCACACAAAGAATAGTCACAGAACGAAGTGGCGAGTTTTACGAGGACGTTGGAGACTACTTCATAGAAGGAAAGTGGTTTTATCAAATGAGTCCTTGGGAATGGAATGAAGTAAAGAAACAATTAGTACAAACACTAGTAGTAGAAAATCAAAGACTAGTAAATCCAATAGATGAGTTAGATTATGATTCAGGATTTATATTAGTATGGAAAAAAGATGAAAGAGCCTATCTAGGACAGACCCTAGTAGCTCAATCACGAGTTGTACCACCAGGACTAGGTAAATATTTCAAACAATATCACTATCCGTTTTACGATAGATGTGCAGTTGTAGATTGGAATGTAGATTTATTCCCAGTAGGTAAAAAAGCAAAAATATCTTTATGGCGACCAGAGTGGTGCGAAGATATTTGTGGTACACAAAACTGTATAATAGAGATGTTTGAAGAAGGACATAAACTATTAGAAATGTTTAGAGATGGAGTCCTTGGTGACCCTGTTCCTGAATTAAAGTTTGTTGGTGAACGAAAAGATGAATACGGATATGATGGATATGTTTGGGTTTTTGAAAATGATACTTTCGAAGAAGCAAACAAAATTTTAGCTGATTATGAGTACAAGTCACCTCGTAACCAGTAAAGATGAATTACAGTTTCCTATCTATGTTATTCATAGTGATAATGTAGAATTTATTGATGGTATTATATGGTTAGATGACCAAGTACTAGACGATAAAAACATGAAAGGAGATACTCTAGGTCTGAGAAGGCTACAGTCTCCTATGCAGTCTATTTATCCTTTAAAATATATGATAAAAGACTATGTTGGCATGATGAAACACAGAGGAAATACATTTATTGATAGTTCTGGTAGAGTGTTTAATTATGAAAAAACAGAAAAAGTGGATATAAAATACCATAAAATAGTAAAAAGAGAGAAAAAGACAGTTGCAACCGTGCTTTGGTTGAAAGATTGTCCTTTTCCTTTTGACGAACAAAGTCCGCCTAGTGAAGAAATGAGCTGGGCGGGTGTTATTTACCGCCAAGGAATACCTTGGAAGATATATGAATATTCTAGTGAAAGGAAGAAAAATACATGGAGAAAGATTTAAAATATGACCCAGTATGGAAGAGATGGAAGACCGTACCCTCTGCAGTTGATGATGCAGCAGATGTTATGTCTAGATATCCTGAACAGCTAGAAATTCAACTAAATAAAACAACTGAGGCAACACCAGAACAAACAGAAGAGTGGCAAGAAAAAGAACTCAACTGGTGGGCAGAAAAACAGCTTAGTTTTGTCGCAGTAGCATCACTTATTCAACTTAGTGCCCTAGGTGTTATGGCACTAGTAATGTTTCTTATAGGAGTAGTATTTAAATGAATATAGATAAAATAATACAAAAAATGCACGAAGGAATTATTCTCTTAGAGTATACTTCTTTACATAGTGGTACACAAAAAAAGCGAGAGGTGACTACTAACCGAAAATATATTCCCGAAGAAAAGAATCCATTTAAGAAAGGGTGGACTCAAACTGCAGAAAGCCCTAAAATCATCTGTTTTGATTTAGATGTTGGACGTTGGGACGATATAGAAGTTTCAACAATTACTAGTTGGAAAGAAATTGAGGGAGAAACATGGAAAACAAAACAAGCAAAATTAACAGACTTGAACTGGGACGGAAACTCGTGAAAACTTATTGGAAGCCTGTATATGAAACCACAGCTTTTATCACCTGTTTCTTTATTATAGCAGGTGTATTGAGACATTGGCAATGAAAATTAAGGCTGTAGTTTTTGATAATTTTATTACAGAAGCTGAAGCAAAGTTTTTTCGTGATTATGTAAAGTATGCAGTACCAAATCCTAGTAATCAAGTGTCATTAAAAACAGTTAATCATACTTTAGATAAAGACGGCAATAAGTTAAAAGAAGAATCTAGTGTAAATAAAGTAGAGAGACACTATTTCTCTCTTAGAAGTCCTTATAGTTTACATGCAAGAGTAAAGAAACTAGCAGAGAGCGAGTTTAATGTAAAACTTAAGTATAGACCCGATGCATATGGACATATAATGCATTACAGAAAACAATGTGATGGGTTACATTGGCACAACGAGCCTGGTATGGCTTATGTGTCTGCGTCAGTAAATATTACCCCTGACCATATGTACGAGGGTGCAGACTTTCAAATAAAAAATTGGGACGGCAGAACTCCATATAAAAGTTTGATTTTATATAATTCTATAATGACGCATAGAGTTACGGAATTAGTATATGGAGAAAAAATGAGTTTTGTCATGTGGTTACCAAAACATGACCAAAAAGTAAACAATGTACCTTGGAAAATGGAATAATGTGTGGATTTGTAGGAACAACTAATAAACATATGACAAGTCTTATGTTAGATAAGCAGTCACACCGTGGGCCTGATGATAGAGGTTTTTGGTCAGATGGTAGGATTTCTTTTGGGCATGCCTTATTAGATATTACAGGAGCAGCTCAACGACAACCTTATATTACAGCAGAGGGTAATATAGTAATGCTAAATGGAGAGATTTATGATTCTCCTGAACAAAATGATACTGCGTGGTTAGGTAAGTTATTAGATAAATATGGTATAAGCCCTCTATCAGATATAGACTGGCATGGAGCAATAGCATATTATAATCCTAAATCAGACCATTTATTTCTTATTCGTGACCAGTTTGGCACAAAACCACTATGGTGGAGAAAAACAAATCATTTAGAGTTTTCTACTTCATTGAAATCTTTTCAACAAAAAGAAACTTTTGAACCAATGCCAAAGTCATATATGCAATCACAGTTTTTTGGTGATGATTGTATGTGGAAAGATACGCACAAAGTAGCTCCAGGTGAGATACTGTGCTTCAAGACAAGAACAAAAAAGCTAGTAAAACGCACAAATCTATGGAATCCTTACTACCACTCTTGGAAAAAATGGAATCCAGCAGAATTTAAACAGAAAACAATAGAACAAGTACTAAAAGTAATAAATCATGGTACAGATAATAAAACAGCAGTATTCTTAAGTGGTGGATTTGACAGTACGCTTATTGCCAGCATATCACGGCAAAGTAATAAGAAAGTCGTACTATTTACATTAGACCCTAACCATGATAGACCAGATAAGCACGACGCTAGGTGGTTTAGAAATGAGAGTCAAATGGCAATGCAGACTGCAAAAGAGTTTAAAATGCCAATAGTCAAAGTTCCGTTAGGTAGAGATGATAGAGTTACCTATGGAAAAATGTGGTTAGGAGAAACTCACTATCTATGGTCTGACCATAATAGGCAAGGGCCAAGGTATGCTCTGTGTAAAGCAGCAGCTGACCATGGTTGTAAAGTAGTAATTACAGGAGATAGTGGAGACGAGTTGTTTACAGGATATTTACATCACGATAAAAGAAATGACCCTAACTGGTGTTCAGCACATACTAAGTATTTAGCTAGTAAACCGTGGTTTCCTGATAAGGCTCTTATAGATAATGACCAATGGAATAGTTTCTTTGGAGATTTATTACATTCGTCAGAACAAAATATACTTGCTACTGACCAAACAGCAGGTATGTTTGGTATGGAAGCACGAGTTCCCTTTCTAACACAAAGGTATGCTCATTATGTCTTTTCCATACCGCTAGATATTAGATTTAAGCAATTAGACCCATGGGGTGTCACTACGAAATATCTTATGAGAGAGGTTATGAAAGAATACCTACCTAATCATGTAGTGAACAGGAAAGATAAGATAGGGTGGAGTAGCCCGTGGGATAATAACGACCCTGACATCTATAAACGATGGAGACTAAGAGATATAGAATTTTTAAAAAGACAGGGTTAGATGAAGGCAGTAATAAGTAATAGAATACAACTACAAGGAAGTGCTGATTTCCTTGAAAAGCTCGAAAGAGAACTTACCTATTCTCTGCCACCTCGTATGCCTCAAGATCCGCCTATCATTTATAAAACAATTAGACCTTTACGAGAAGGTTTAGTTTCCATACCTGCCGGGCGGTTGGATTTGATACCAGAGGATTACGAGATTATCGACAAACGCGTACAAGCGCCGACAGACATGCCTGAGTTTCGATATGAGTTACGTGCTAACCAGCGTGTGGTTCATGATGAAGTAGATGACTGTGCTATAATAAACGCATGGGTAAGCTGGGGTAAAACAATAACGGCTTTAGCAATAGCCAAAAAACTTGGTCAGAAAACGCTTGTAGTAACACACACAACCAACTTGAGGAATCAATGGGAAAAGGAAGTAAAAAAGAGTTTCGACCTGCAACCTGGGCGAATAGGAAGCGGGAGCTTCAACACTTCGTCCCCGATAGTCGTTGGAAACATTCAGAGTTTATACCGACGTATCGAGGAGATAAAACCTATGTTCGGGACAGTCGTTTTGGACGAAATGCATCACGTTTCGAGCCCTACGTTTACCCGAATAATAGACGAAATGCCTGCGAGGTACAAGATAGGCCTGACAGGGACTCTGGAGAGGAAGGACGGTAGACACGTAGTATTTAGAGATTACTTCGGGTCAAAAGTTTTAAAACCACCAAAAGAAAATTTTCTTACTCCGAGTATAGATGTAATTAAATCAGAAGTAAGATTTTTAGATGGTAGTTATACTCCATGGGCAGAAAGAATAAATCATCTAGCAAATAATGAGGAGTATGTTCATAGTATTGCTATGATTGCTTCTAAGTACGCTGCAGAAGGACATAAAGTTTTAGTCGTATCTGATAGAGTACACTTTCTAAAAGTATGCCATAGACTAGTAGGAGATAATTCTGTATGTATAACAGGTGATATGGACTTTGAAGAAAGAGAAAAAACAATACAACAAATAGGTGAGAAGAATATACTGTTTGGTACACAAGCAATCTTCTCAGAAGGTATATCTATTGACCAGCTAAGTTGCTTAGTACTTGCGACTCCAGTTAATAATGACCCGCTTCTAACTCAGCTAATAGGTAGAGTTATTAGGAAGAAGGAAGGCAAGAGGCAGCCGAAAGTCGTAGACATACATTTAAAAGGTAAAACTGCGAGTAGGCAAGCTAACGCTAGAATGGGATATTACGTGAAGCAGGGATATCGCATAAACGTTTTATAACAGAGGAGCATAATGCATGGAAAAAATAGTTCTTGACAGTTTCTCAAATTTTTGCTATAATATATGATATTATATAATTGGAAATCCATACTAAAATCAAGCAAAGGAAATGTGAATGACATCATTACAATCCTCAGGATTATTACATATAGGATTACACCAAAAAACTATTACGATAAAACATTTAGATTTTATCAAAAGAATTACGGTGGAAGTAGTTACTTGGTACACCCCGAGATACTTCTCACCCAGGGTCGTTCTCAGTATTCTGATAAAGAAGTTGCTGAGTACGTAGGAGTTGCCTCGTTTCGTAATTACTACGAGTATAAGCGAACAGGCAACACAACATTAGACCTCATTCATTGCCCTGTGAGTGAGGAAACTATAAAAAGTAACAGACTGCTCGATATAAGAGATGGGTGTATTCACTTCTTATTCGAGGAGACAAACGGAGAAAAAAATGGCGATTGGATTCAATCAAACTAAAGGTTCTGCTCAAAAGAGCAAAATCGAAACATATAACTTTAGTAACAAGGAAGACCACCACATTAGATTAGTTGGTGACCTATTACCTCGTTACGTCTATTGGATTAAAGGTGAGAACAACAAAAACATTCCTATGGAGTGTTTGTCTTTCGACAGAAACACAGAAACCTTTAATAATAAAGAACATGACCATGTTCGTGACTTTTACCCTGACTTAAAATGTGGTTGGGCATATGCTGTCCAAGCTATAGACTACTCTGACAAAAGTGTTAAAGTAGTTAATTTGAAGAGAAAACTCTTTGACCAAATTTTAGTTGCAATGGAAGACTTAGGTAATCCTACTGATACTGAAACTGGTTGGGATATATTCTTCAAAAGACTTAAGACTGGGCCACAAGTATTTAATGTTGAATATCAACTACAAATGCTTAAATGTAAACCTAGAGCATTAGAGGACTGGGAACAAGAACTCATAGGCGACTTAAAGTCTATGGACGACGTACTTCCTAGACCTACAGCTGATGCTCAGTTAGAGCTTCTCAAAAGAGTACAAGGTGCTGGACAGGAAGAAGCTGTCGATGAGGAGTTTGACGTATCATGATTGGAGTTGGAGAAGAGTTCCCGTTCTTTGAACTAAACGGGGTAAACGGAGACAAGGAAATAATTAGTGCTACCCTTGATGACTATGATGGGTGGAAGATTATTTATTTTTATCCAAAAGATTTCACATTCATCTGTCCTACAGAGATTGCTGGTTTTGATAGTATCAATGTTGATGCTCACATAATCGGTATCTCAGGAGACAATGAGTTTTGTAAGTTAGCATGGAGAGAAAGTAATGACCTCATTATGGACTGTACCCATGACTTACTTGCAGACTGTGGCTTAATTTTAGCTGACGAACTTGAAATTGTTGACTCTGCTGAAAAGGTAGCTCTTCGTGCAACTTATATTGTTGATGAAGATAACTACATTCAGCATGTATCTGTAAATGCGTTAGACACAGGCAGAAATCATGAGGAGATAGCTAGAACTATTGATGCACTACAAGCTGGTGGATTAACAGGCTGTCAATGGGAAGCAGGAGACGACTTCGTAGCATGATTTTATTTACAGCGGACTGGCACATAAAACTTGGTCAGAAGAATGTTCCTGTCGATTGGGCAACTAATCGATATAAGATGTTCTTTGAGCAGTTAAGAGAGTTAGAAACCGACTGTGACTTGCATATCATAGGCGGGGACTTGTTTGACCGAGTTCCCTCTATGGACGAATTATCTTTGTATTTTGATTTTGTAAAGAATGTAAAAGTGAGAACTATCATTTATGATGGAAACCATGAGGCAACTAAAAAGAACCATACATTCTTTTCTAATCTAGTACAAGTAACAAGCGACATCAATCCGTTAGTAGAAGTAGTGGACAAAACTTATTTTGAAGATAGTTGGGTTATACTTCCTTATGCGGACTTACATAAAAAGAATCAGATAGAGCTAATAGAAGCTCCTGTATGCTTTACTCATGTTCGTGGTGAGATACCACCTCATGTAGTACCAGAAGTAGACTTAGAAAGATTAAGTAAGTTTGATGTTGTATTTGCTGGAGATTTACATGCTCATGAGAATACTCAAAAGAATATTGTATATCCTGGCAGTCCAATGACAACATCTTTTCACAGAAACAAAGTGAAGACTGGATATCTGTTGATAGATGATAAGGATTGGTCTTGGACATGGCATGAATTTAACTTGCCACAACTGATAAGGAAGACGGTATCAGACCCCGACGAGATGGTACCGACTTCTTTTGACCACACAATCTATGAACTCGAAGGAGATGTTCAAGATTTAGCAAAAGTAAAAAACTCTGACCTACTAGACAAGAAAGTAGTAAAACGAGAAGTAGAAGCTACTTTGAATCTTACTCAGGAAATGTCTATGGGAGATGAGCTGGTAGTATACTTGAAAGAGATACTAAATTTAGAAGAAGATAAAGTAAAAAACATAATAGGAGTTTTCAATGATTATTCTACAGAAGTTAACGTGGGATAACTGTTTCTCCTATGGGAAAGGCAACGAAGTCAATCTAGCAGATGCTGTATTGACTCAGTTAGTTGGTACAAACGGTGTTGGTAAATCATCAATACCGCTGATACTTGAGGAAGTATTATTTAATAAGAATAGTAAAAATGTTAAGAAAGCTGATATTGCAAATAGGTACGTTGGAAAAGGTTATGACATCAGTCTTGACTTTTCTGTTGATGATGACTTATATAATATTAGTGTATCGAGGCGTGCTACACTAAAGTGTAAACTAACAAAGAATGGTGAAGATATAAGTAGCCATACTGCTAGTAATACATACAAGACGTTGGGAGAGATTCTTGGTATTGACTTCAAAACCTTTACCCAGTTGGTATATCAAAATACGAATACAAGTCTACAGTTCTTAACTGCGACTGACACAAATCGAAAGAAATTTCTAATCGACTTGTTGAAGCTTGATGATTATGTTTCGTATTTTGAAACCTTTAAAGAAGCAGTACGTGTTTCATCGCAGTCAGTTACAAGTCTGAATGCAAAGACCGACACAATCGTTAAATGGTTAACAGACAACAAACTCGAGAGTATAGAACTACTTGAGAAAGTGGATTTACCAAAAATCGAAGAAAAAGACGAGAAAAGATTGCGTCAGTTACAATTAGAAATTGAAAATATCTCGGAGAAAAATCGAAAAATAAATGACAATAATCAACTGAAAGAGCAGTTACAATCAATAAATATTGCTCAGTTGCAAAAAGATGCAGAAATGTATCCAGAGTTACACGATACTTCGAAGCTAAGAGAAACTATAGGAGCGTGGAAATCCGAACTTGCATTTGAAAAGAAAATGCGAGCAAAGTATGAAGATTTAAAAAACGCTGATGATGCAGAGTGCCCTACCTGTGAACAACCTATAGATTTTAAGTTCATACAAGAAAGATATGATGAACACAATCAAAGGGCACTAAGTTGTTCGTCTTTCATAAAGAGAGACGAAGAATCGTTAGAGAAGTTAGAAAATGAAAATAAAATACATAGGCAATCAACCAGAGGCGTCAAAGAGTGGGAACAACTCTACAGAAGTATTGACTCTTCACTCCCATCAGCAATATCTGACCGAGAAGAAGTGGAAAGTGAGATACGAGAACTGGAAGACAAAGTTCAAGAAGCTCGTAGGAAACTCGAAGAAGTAATACAAGAGAATGAAGCGAGAGAAAGACACAACACACGAATTGACATCATACAAGAGCAAACTAAAGAATTTGAATCGGAGCTTGATGGAATCACAGCTGAACTTAGCGCTGTGGAGGACAAACTTACGATTCTGGAGATACTTAAGAAAGCGTTTAGTACAAACGGACTCCTTGCATATAAAATCGAGTCCCTCGTCAAAGAACTAGAATCTTTGACAAATGATTACCTTGCTGAGTTTAGTGATGGCAGATTTAGTATCAACTTCATAGTTGAGAATGATAAACTAAATGTTGCAGTTACAGACACAGGTAAAGTTATAGACATTCTTGCTCTTTCTAGTGGTGAGCTAGCAAGAGTAAATATCGCTACACTAGTTGCAATACGAAAACTTATGACATCTATTAGTAGAAGTCAAATAAATGTATTGTTCCTCGATGAGGTAAACCAGGCTCTTGATGAAGCTGGTAAAGAAAAAGTAGTAGAGATACTTCTCAAAGAAGAAACCTTGAATACATATTTAGTATCTCATGGTTGGACTCACCCATTACTTGAAAAGATAGAAATAATTAAAGAAGATAACATCAGCAGGTTGGAATAGTGGTAAACAGTAGACAGAAAGGGCAGAAAGCAGAACTGCTAGTTATGAATATGCTTCAGCGACATACAAACTTACCATTTATTCAAACCCCTGGCTCTGGGTCAGGCAAGATAAAAGGTGACCTATACTTACAACACCATGAAAATGTTTTTTGTATAGAAGTTAAGTTTTACAAAGATGATGCTATCAGTACTAAAGTATTTACAAATAAAAGTAATAATTTTGTGCAGTGGTGGAGCAAATTAGAACAACAAGCGGAAGACAGTAATCTAGAACCGCTTTTGTTCTTTAAAGCGAACCACGCACAATTTTTTGTGGCAACTCGCCGCAAACCCTGGATTTTAGAAAGATATATGTACATCTCTTGGTTAGATGCGTACATCTGTCTCGCTGAAAAATGGTTAGAACATGAAAGAATAGGATTTACAAATGGCGATAGAATTTACGAGCCTTGGAAAGCTGCCGAGTAACGGTAACTTACTTATAGTTGATGGTCTCAACTTAGCTTTCCGATGGAAACATGCGAAGAAGGAATTCTTCAAAGTAGAGTATGTAAGGACAGTCGAATCACTAGCAAAGTCTTATAACTGCGGACATATCGTAGTATTAGGAGATGGTGGTAGTGAGTATAGAAAACAGATTGACCCTGAGTATAAAGCAAATCGTACCGAAAGGTATGCAGACCAAACAGAAGAAGAGAGACAAGAGTTTCTCAATTTCCTTGGAGAGTTTCAGGAAAGTATGAATATGTGTAAAGACAAAGGATACTTGACAATGAAATACAAGGGAGTAGAAGCAGATGATATAGCTGCTGTAATGTGTATAAATAGGGAAGAACTAGGAATAGAAGATATTTGGTTAGTATCATCAGATAAAGACTGGGACTTGCTTGTTAATGAAAACATATCACGGTTTTCTACTGTAACAAGAAAGGAAACTACAATAGGTAACTGGGACGAGCATTATGACTTTGACCCTGAGTACTTTTTAACTTATAAGTGCTTAACAGGAGATAAAGGAGATAATGTACCTGGTGTTAATGGAATCGGCCCAAAGAGAGCCAGTTCTCTAATAGCAGAGTATGGAGATGTATTTGATATTATGTCTACTTTGCCAATAGAGAGTAAGTATAAGTTTATGCAAAGTTTAAATGAGTTTGGACAAGATAATCTTGAAAAGAATGTTGAACTGATGGATTTAACTTATAATCCCGATGGAGCAGTATTAGGGCGAAGTAATGAAATTTTGGAGTTAGTGAAGAATTATGTCAGTTAAAATAGATTTTTCAAAAGATAAACTACTTGATGAGTTTGCTATTGCAACTCTGAAAGATAGATATATGGTAGGTGATGAAACTTCACCACAAGAAGCGTTCGCTCGTGCTGCAGAAGCTTTTGCAGATGATGAAGCACACGCTCAAAGATTATATGACTATGTAAGTAAACATTGGTTTATGTTTGCTACGCCCGTGCTGTCTAATGGCGGTACAAAAAGAGGACTACCTATTAGTTGTTTTCTAAACTATATAGATGATAGTCGTGAAGGTATTACTGAACACTATGTTGAGAACGCTTTTTTGAGTTCTTTTGGTGGTGGTATCGGTGGTGGTTGGAGTGATGTTCGTTCACAAGGAACTAGAACATCAAAAGGCTCTGAGTCTACTGGTGTAATACCTTTTATAAAAGTCGTAGATGCGGAAATGCTTGCATTCTCGCAAGGTGTAACTCGTAGGGGTAGTTATGCCGCTTATCTACATATTAGCCACCCTGAAATAGAGGAGTTTTTAGATGTTCGAAAACCTACCGGTGGTGACACGAATCGTAAATCTCTCAATCTTCATCACGGTGTGGTGGTTCCTGATAGTTTTATGGAGCGAATCCACTCCGCTACAAAGTATCCTGACTTTGATGATAGCTGGGATCTTGTCGACCCTCACACAGGACAGGTCAAACGAACAGTAAGTGCTAGAGCGCTTTGGGTAAAAATACTTCAGAATCGTATGGAAACTGGAGAGCCCTATGTAATGTTCGAAGATGCAGTAGATGGTGGATTGCCTGATTTTCAAAAAGCAAAAGGTTTAAAGGTAAACCATAGTAACCTTTGTTCAGAGATTACACTCGCCACCAATGATGAAAGGACTGCTGTGTGTTGTCTTTCTAGTGTCAATTTAGAATACTATGACGAATGGAAGAAACACCCAGCATTCATCTCTGACTTGGTAAGAATGTTAGACAATGTGTTAGACTCCTTTATACAAAATGCTCCTAAAGAGTTGAAGAAAGCCAAGTTTAGTGCTAAGCGTGAACGAAGTATCGGACTTGGTGCAATGGGATTTCACGCCTACTTACAAAGGAATAATATTCCGTTTGAAAGTCAAGCAGCAACAGGAGCAAATTTAGAGATGTTCGAGTATATAAAATCTCGAGCAATGGATACTACGAGGAAGTTAGCAGTTGAAAGAGGAGCTTGTCCCGATGATGACAGTTGCACAGTAAGAAATGCCCACCTACTTGCAATAGCTCCTAACGCTTCCTCTAGTATTATTTGTGGAAACACAAGTCCAAGTATTGAACCGTTCCGTGCAAATGCTTATACTCAGAAGACTAAATCTGGGTCTAATCTTAATAAGAATAAGTATCTTGCAGAAGTGCTAGAGAAGTATGGAAAGAATACTCCAGAAGTTTGGAACAATATAGTTGTAAACAAAGGAAGTGTTCAACACTTGGATTTTTTAACAGAATGGGAAAAAGCAGTATTTAAGACAGCAGTAGAACTTAATCAATCATGGTTAATAGAACACGCAGCAGTCCGACAAGAGTATATCTGTCAGGCTCAGTCATTAAATCTGTTCTTCCCGCCTGATGTAAATAAAGGTGACTTGCATAATGCACATATGTTAGCATGGGCAAGAAATCTTAAAACATTATATTATCTGAGGTCTGAGGCAATATCTAGGGCAGATGATGTTTCCGCTCAAGCAAAAAGAGAAATCATTTTTGAACAGCAAGATTGTCTTGCATGTGAGGGATAAATGTTATTAGAAGAAAGAGAATATTATAAACCTTTTATTTACCCTTGGGCTTTTGAAAACTACAAAAAGCAACAACAAATGCATTGGTTGCCAGATGAAGTACCACTCCAAGATGATATAAAAGATTATAGAGAAAAATTAAGTGAAGACGAAAGAACGTTAATAGATAATATCTTTCGATTCTTTACACAAGCAGATGTTGATGTTTGTTGTGGGTATGCTAAACACTACCTACCAACATTCAAACAACCAGAAGTAAGAATGATGCTAGTTGCATTTGCAGCGATGGAAGCAGTCCATCAAGAGGCATACTCTCTACTTCTCGAAACACTTGGAAAAGATGATACTATGTACCAAGAGTTTTTTGATATACAAGCAATGTCAGATAAGCATGATTTCTTAACAGATTTCAATATGCGAACTAAACATGACATGGCTAAAACTATGGCAGTATATAGTGGGTTTACAGAAGGAGTACAACTATTTAGTAGTTTTGCTATACTTCTTAATTACCCTAGACATAATCTTATGAAAGGTATGGGACAAATTGTTACCTGGTCTATAAGAGATGAAAGTCTCCATGTAGAAGGGTTATCCAAACTTTTCAGAACTTTTATGCAAGAGAATCCAGAGTTATGGAACGATAAATTAAAGTATGAAATATATTGTGCAGCAGAACGAACAGTAGAACTTGAAGATAAGTTTATTGATGTTTGTTTCAATAAAGTAAACGTACCAGACCTAACAGCTGATGAAGTAAAAGAGTATATCCGATATATTGCGGGTAGAAGACTTCTAGGTTTAGGAATGAAAAATATATTCCATGCTGATGTTAACCCATTACCTTGGATTGATATGCAAGTAAATGCAGTTGAGCATACCAACTTTTTTGAAAACCGTGCTACCGAGTATGCTAAGGCTAGTACACAAGGAAATTGGCAGGATATATTTAAATGAGTGAAATTAAACAAAGCATCACTATTGATGGTGTGGAACACTTACTAGAAAATCTGTCTGACGATCAAAAGAATATAATAGGTCATGTTCAAGCAGCTGACCAAGAAATTGCTAGACTGAATAATTTAGTTGCAATAGTCAGTACAGGTAGACAAGCATACATCAATCAGCTAGGCGAAGAATTAAATAAAACAGAAGACGAGTTCAAAGACTAATGAAAATATTCATTGGGTACGAAGAAAAGTATCCAGTATCTTATGAAGTCTGTAAAGCAAGTATAACTAGATTTACAGATGAACATGATATTCAACCTCTCGATAAAAAGAAGTTGCAAGAATCAAAAGATTACTGGAGACCTTTTCAAGGTGAAGCTACAGACTTTGCCTTTACTCGTTTTCTCGTGCCTTATCTCTGTGACTATAAAGGCTATGCTCTTTTTTGTGATGGAGATTTTATGTGGAGATGTAATCCTGCAGAAATAATGGAGTACTCAAGCCCCAGCGTGTCTGTGGTAAAGCACCCCGAACTTATAACAAAGGAAAGTATAAAAATGGACGGCAAAGTGAACCGTCCATATCCTTTTAAATATTGGTCGTCCCTGATGCTATTTAATAATGAGAACTGTAAGAAACTAGACCCGGAGCAAGTATCTCAAGCCCCAGCGGGGTGGTTGCACGGTTTCTCATGGACAGATAGTATAGGGAATATTCCAGCGACCTACAACAATATGATAAATTATTACACAATCTTCAACCCCAAAGCAGTTCACTTTACGGACGGAGGTCCGTGGCTTGAAGGGTATGAAGAACAACCCTATGCAGAAGAATGGCGAGCAATACAAACAAACATATAGGTTTCCCAATACCCTCAGAAGTATTTAATCAACCTAAACAAGAAAAAGTAGATTTTAAAAAACATGAGGCTATTTCTGCACTCTTAGATATAGACCTCAAGTGTCCACATTGTAAAAAGGTATTACTAAAAGCAAATGAGCGAATTTGAACGAATAAGTAAACTTCTTGAAAATAAGAATGTATGCCTAGTAGGTAACTCTGTGGAATTATTAAATTATAAGAAAGGCGCATTTATTGATTCACACGATATAGTAATTCGTATGGGAAGAGGAGCGCCAACAAGCAAATACTATGATAGTATTGGTGATAAGTTTAGTATATGGGCAACTGGATTTTTACGAAACGAGTTCTATAAAAAGTTTCCAAAAGAATGGGGAAACATGCCCATCTTACTAAATCGTACAAGAATGTATCTAACTAAGCCAAGAGTGGCGGATATAGATATTCCATATTGCACAATGTTTTCTGATGCAGAACTCCTCGAAATCTACGAAGAGTTTAATTACCAAGATGCCTCACTACTCGGTAGACCTTCCAATGGTTTTATCGTACTTCTTTGGCTTATCAAAAAGGCTTGGGTTTGGAAGAGTCTAACAATCATTGGATTTGACTTCTTTGCAAAGCAAGCTCCCTTCAAAGTAGGTGCACAAAATCCTTTTAGCTGGCACCTTCCTAAAAATAGAGTTGATGAAATCCCGCATAATGCTCTCGAAGAAAGAGAGTATGCACTAGAAATGTCCCGCAACGGGATTATAAATTGGGTTATGCTGTCGGATTTAAAAGAAGAAGTCTTAAACCTTTAAGTCTTTTTACGACGAAATAGTTTGAAAAACTGTGTTGAAATTTTAGAATTTTTGATTGACTCTTTGACGCAGAACAGCCAGAGCTGAATAACAAATTTTTCATCAGGTGTAACCATTTGAAAATTTCCTTACTATATCTTACCTAACAAGTACCCTGCTTCCACTACTTTACGTACATGTTTCTTTTGCTTCTCAGCTTTCATTAAAATTTTCTCATTGAATATTTGCCATCTCATGTTAAGAGGTATGTTATCTAACTGTTGAGCCCATAAGTCCCATGGCACAGACAATCCAAGAAGTGTAGACATTCCTTCCCAATCTGACCAAAGAATCTCTCCATCTATATTTATAGAGAAAGCTTTTCTCATTGCAATCTGATGATTGATGCAGTCTTTTGCTCCTATTGCTTCCATAATAATGAGTTTATCTAGACCCATATTAAAATATAGTGGCATGAAACCAGATTTTACTCCATTAGTTCCATTTATAAAGTAGTCATACATAGTATGTGTTTTTGCAGAATTTATGTAATTATCAACATCTCGTAATGATGGGTCAGTTCTAGTTGCCTTACCATTTGGGAAGAATAATACATTATTATTTAAATCTTTAAATTTTGTCCAGTCTATAAATAGATACTCTGTGTCTCTTTTATCTTTAAAATATCTTTTCTCTACTGGGATAGGAGGATTCTGCAATCCTATCATAGTATAGTAGTTTTTATAAGCGGGGTGGTTTTCATACTTAAACTTTCTACTGAAGTAAACTGTATTACCATTCATTTGATTTAACTTAGGAATATCTTTATCAAAGTCTCCTAAGAATAGTCTACTACCCGCAACAGATATTAGGACTCTTTCAATAGGTAGTCCTTTAGGTTGCTTATCTTTCCAATGCTCTTTAAACTGTAATAAAATTCTAGCCATTCTATGTGGAGTTTTTCTAAAAGACCAAGGCGTTTGATAGATATATACTTCTCTAAATTGACTTAAAATCCATTTTAATCTGCCGTCTGATTCGTACTCATCGAGTAGTTCAGGGCGGAAAAATAAATGGACACGATAATTCCCCGTCTTATTCACTAACGACGCGAGTGTGTATTCAAGATTTATTTTTTCTACGAATAATATTATATCAATCATGTTTCTAATTTTGAAGGTCTAAGTGTAAAATCCCAAAAGTTATTAAAATAATTTTCAGTTCTTGCCTTCCTGTCCTCGTCAAATGCAAATATAATTCCTGAATATTTGCTTGATAAAAGTCTTTTTAATCTAAGGGTAGTATCACTACCTGCTATTGCTTGGTAAATAGCTTCATATGTTAAGTGTGCTTTCTCTCTAGCAGTTCTTGGTATTGCAAAAGACCTTATCTTCTTTCCTAGTAGTATGGCTTCTACACCCATTTGACTATTAGGGCAGAATCCTATCTCTTTTGCATTACAGAGAATATCGTGGCCACTTAACTTTTTACCTAATATTCTATGCTTTCCATATCGTTGCCTCATTTTTGCTATAAACAAATGAGCAGTTATTGGGTGAGGTTTTATAACAAACCCCTCTTCTATCAGACCGTCTAAAGTCTTCCAATTAACTACTTTATTAAGTAAGTTGCTTCCTGGTGGAAATGCAACTTTCTCATAGTACTCTCCTGTATAGTTTTGAAGCGTATACTTGTTTTCTAAACTCTTTACAATCTTAGAGATTCTATCTTCATCTATCTCTAAGTATTCATCTTGTGCTATTCTGTTAAATAGTCTATCGTTTATTTTTACTGAGTTTACTCTAAAAAATATTCCTTTACCTAAAAAATCAGTATATAGCCAAGTTCTAACAGTAGAGAGTTCATTAGTATTATACCAAAGGTCATACTCTACATTTAGTCCCCAATATTGTTTTGGAACTACCTCTTGTTGAAACTCATATAACTCATTCAATCTTTCTTTTGGTGGCATAGTACTGCCCGATTTCATGAAGTGAGTTGGTAAGTCTCCTAGTTCTTCATTTATGGAAAGAGATTGTAAATTATTCGGCTTTGCCATTTCTAACCTCAGCTGTAAGTTTATGAACTTGAGCTTCCATATGTTTAATTCTATCTTCGTTTTCTTCCAAAGTATCAAATAAAGCAGATAATATTTGTTCTAGTTTATTATTTACATACTCTGGTGTAATCTTTGTTTTTCGTTCTGCTGATTGCTTTTGTGCCATCTAATCGCTCCATTGTGAGCCGTCCCAGTAGGAAGCACCAAAGTCTTCTATACTTGCTACTTCTGTATCAAATATAGTTCCTGCCTGAGAGGCGGTTATTCTTTCAAAAATCTGAGTTCCTGTTGCAGTCGCAATAGTTGTCAGATGATCAGTTGTAATTGTTGTATCTGTTGCCCTTGTAGTATCAAACGTGGAGGTCGTAGACCTTGTAGTGTTAAATACTGAACCTGTTGAACTACTAGTTTCAAATGTAGTGGTAGTTGACCTATCAGTTTCAAATGTACTTGTAGTTGCTTTACTTGTTGCAGTTGCCCTACTGCTCGCAGTTGAAGTATTAGTTTCAAAAGTAGTAGTAGTATTCTTCGAAGTCGCTGTTGCTCTACTACTTGCTGTAGTTGTATTTGTATTAAATGTAGTAGTTGTATCCTTCGAGGTTGCTGTTGCTCTTGATGTAAGTGTACCTAGAGTTGTTGCGTAAGTTGTTGTTGTATTCTTCGAAGTTGATGTTGCCCTACTACTTGCTGTAGTTGTATTTGTATCAAATGTAGTAGTAGTCGATTTACTTGTAGCTGTTGCTCTACTACTTGCTGTAGTTGTATTTGTTTCAAATGTTGTTGTTGTACTTCTTGATGTTCCTGTAGCCCTACTGCTTGATCGTGAGGTTTCAAAGGCAGTTTCATAATTTGTGCTCCTAGTTGTATTTGTATTGAAAGAAGTAATCGCTGATACAGTTGTATTTCTACTTGTAGTTGTGTTATATGTAGTAGATACAATTACATTATCAGTTATTCTAGTTGTACTCGTATTATAAGAAGTAGAGTTAGAAGTATTTGTATTTCTACTTGTAGATGTATCATACGCAGTAGAATTAGAAGTGTTAGTATTTCTACTTGTACTTGTGTCGTATGCAGTAGAGTTAGAAGTGTTAGTATTTCTACTTGTACTTGTATTATAAGAAGTAGATACAATTACATTATCAGTTGTTCTACTAGTATTTGTAGCGTATGCTGAAGCTACTATAAACGAAGTATTAGTATTGTTTGTTCCACCTGTATTAGTATTTGTACTTGCTATGAAGGAAGTATTTGTATTATTTGTACCACCCGTAGTAGTGTTTGTACTTACTGTAAAACAAGTATTCGTATTATTTGTACCACCTGTAGTCGTGTTTGTACTCGCTATAAAACAAGTATTTGTGTTGTTTGCACCAAGTGATGTGGATATACTCGTATTAGTCATACGAGGTATAGCTCCAAGTTCTGGCTCGATTATTACTCCAGACTGAACTAAGAATGTAGTAATACGAGCAGTATTTGTTGATACAATCGCACAAGTATTTGTATTATTTGTAGCACCTGTACCAGTATTCGTACTTACAATCGCACAAGTATTCGTATTATTTGTAGCACCTGTACCTGTATTTGTTGATACAATCGCACAAGTATTAGTATTGTTTGTTCCACCTGTAGTAGTGTTCGTACTCACAATTGCACAAGTGTTTGTATTTGTATTTGTATTATTTGTAAAACTTGTATTAAATGATGTATTTGTATTTCTAGTTGTACCTGACCCATAAGCTGTCGATACTATATTAGTTGTGTTCCTACTTGTACCTGACCCATAACTTGTTGATACTATATTACCTGTATTTCTAGTTGTGCTAGAGCCATAACTTGTTGATACTATATTCTGCGTATTTCTAGTTGTACCAGAGCCATATGTGGTTGAGAATGATGTATTTGTATTTCTACTTGTCGCTGTTTGGTAATCAGTACTAAATGATGTATTTGTACTTGCAGAAGTTATATTAGTAAAGCCTGTGTTTCTACTTGTCTCGATTGTTGTATCGTAAGCTGTGGTATACGTTGTAGTTGTATCGTACGCAGTAGTAGTTGACCTCGTCGTGTTATACGTAGTCGTTGTAGTAAAGTTTGTAGTTGTGTTAAATACAGTAGTTGTACTTCTAGTAGTTTCAAAAGTAGTTGTAGTTGTAAAGTTCGTAGTCGTATTAAATACAGTTGTAGTACTTCGAGTAGTATCAAAGGTAGTAGTTGTTGTATACGTAGTTGTAGAATCAAATACAGTAGTTGTACTTCTAGTAGTATTATATGTGGTTGTAGTTGTAAAGTTCGTAGTTGTATTGAACGTTGTAGTTGTACTTCTAGTAGTATTAAAAGTAGTTGTAGTTGTAAAGTTTGTAGTTGTATTAAACGTTGTAGTTGTACTTCTGGTTGTATTAAATGTAGTAGTTGTACTTCTAGTAGTATCAAAGACAGTTGTAGTAGCTCTAACTGTTAAGAATATACTATCAGTGGCACGGTTTGTTTCAAATGTACAAGTTGTAGCAAATGAAGTTTCTTGTGTACCCGATACAAAAGTAGTTTGAGTATTAGTGGAGCGAGTTGTAGAGTGTACAGCACTAAAAGGGCCCTCTAGAGACCCTCCGTCGTTTACATAAACTTCATTGACACGACGAATCGTGCCATTGTCGTTTACAGCTATAAACCTGATGGTGCGGAGTGTTCCGCCATCATTTACAAATATCGCCATTTATCTTCCTATGTTGAGTATACGAAGAAGATGTGACCATCATTAGTACTACCTACTCCTGTGGGAGCAGTTGTAGAAATAGTGAATGGTAATCTTGCTTTTGCGATTGTTCCACTACCAAGCCTATCTGATGCTACACTTCCTTCGAAGTTTCTACTTGCGTCAATAACATCAGCACCATCAATCTTGATACCAGCTTCTTCAATATTAAAATCTAATTTTTGTCCCATTTTAAACCTCGATTGTTTGCCTTATGACTTTATAAGTCATATTGTCTGTTGAAGCAGGAGTGACTCGTAACCTTACGTTGCCACCACTTATGTCTGCGTCAAAAGTTGCTTGTGCTCCATTATCAAAAATAGAAGCGTACTGTGTTAAGTATACAGTTGTTCCATCGTGGAACATTAAAATTTCTAATGCTTGATAATCAGAGTCTGTTGTATTCTTTATAGATATTGTATACTTAGCAGTTCTAAATACTGATGCACTAAATGAATCTAGTGTGAACTGTGCTGTTGAACTACTTGTACCGCTATTAACATCTAGCCCAGCTACTTCATCTATATGGAACTTCTGTGGTGGTGAACTATCTTGAATACCTAGAGTATTCTGTGCATTTACTACACCACTAAATCCTACTGCTCCTGTCATAACTTGTCCACTAAGAGCATCTGATTTGAGTTCAGAAGTTGAAACAGCATTGGCTGCTATCTGGTCAGCTCCAACTGCATCATTTTGTATTTTAGCGGCTGTTACAGAGTTACCTGCTAATTGTGCAGTATTAACTTGTCCATCATCAATGTGCTTTGTTAATATAGAGTTCTGAGCAATCTTTGTACTATCTACTGCGTTATCTGCAATGTTACTTGTAGCAATTGTGTTTGCTGCTATCTCTGCTGTTGTAACACTTCCTGCTACAATCTTACTTGCATTGATAGAGTTATTAGCTAAGTCACCATTTACAATAGTTCCTGCTGATATTTTTGCTGAAGTAACTGAGTTATCAGCTAAGTCTGCTGTTACAATAGTTCCATTTGCAATACTTCCAGAGACGACTGCGTTGGCTGCTAATTTAGCTGCTGTTACTGCATCGTCTGCTAAGTCTACTGTGTTAACTGCTCCATTTACTATTTTTGCTGAAGTAACTGAGTTGTTTGCAAGTTCATTATTAGTTATAGAACTCGCTGCTATCTTAGTAGCATTTATAGCGTTATCTGCTACATTGCCTGTGGCAATCGTGTTTGCAGCTATGTCTGCTGATACAATAGTACCATTTACTATTTTAGCAGAAGTAACAGAGTTATCTGCTATCGCACTTGCTGTACCTGTTAAGTTACCTTCAACATTCGCTAAAAGAGTTCCTGTTGTAATAGTTAAGTCACCTGTACTAGAACCTGTAAATGTACCAGTACCTACTCTAAACTTATCTTCACTTTCATCAAATCCTATGAAAGCATTGTTAGAACTTCCTCTTTCCATAACAATACCTAAGTCTCCTGATGGAGAACCTGATTGTCCATTAGCAAGTTCGATTAACTTATCTGTAATAACTGTGTTTGTTGATGCAGATGTAGTTGTAGTACCATTAACTGTTAAGTTTCCTGATAATGTAACATTACCTGTGAATGTTTGACCGCCAAGAGCATCTGATTTAAGTTCAGCAGCTGATACAGCATTTGCTGCAATATGTGTTGCGTCAACAACACCAGTAGTAATTTTATTTGCAGTAATCGCGTTATCTGCTATTTCTGTAGTATCTACACTCCCTGCAACAATATTTGCGGTAACAACTGCGTTATCTGCTAACTTAGCGGCTGTTACTGCGTCTGCTGAAAGGTGAGCGGTATCTATACTACCGTCTACAAAATGTTCTGAATCTACAGAATCATCTGCTAATTTTGCCCCTGTAACTGCATCGGCAGCTAGTTGGCTTGTTCCTACTTGTCCGTCATCTATATGTTTGGTTAAGATAGAGTTTTGTGCTATCTTTGTTGAATCTATTGCATTGTCTGCAATATTGCCAGTAGCAATGGTATTCGCTGCTATCTGGTCAGTAGTAATCTGGTCGTCATCAATGTGTCTAGTTAAAATACTATTTGATGCTATTTTTGTACCATTTACTGCATTGTCTGCTATGTTTCCTGTTGCTATTGTATTTGCTGCGATATCTCCTGATACAATAGTTCCATTTACTATCTTTGCTGAAGTAATGGAGTTATCTGCAAGATCTGCTGTTACAATAGTTCCATTTACTATCTTTGCTGAAGTAACAGAGTTATCTGCAAGTTTACCTGTAGTTACAGCTTCGTCTGCTATTTTTGCTGTGATTACTGAATTTATTGCTAGTTTTGCATCTGTAACTTGTCCCGATCCAATATGTATTGCATCAATAGAACCTGTTACAAGTTCACTTGAGTCTACTGAGTTTGCTGCTATAGCCGCTGCATCAATAGAGTTATCTGCTACTGCTGTGACCGCTGCAGCTTGTAGTTGTGCAGCTCCAACAGCATTTGTTGCTATTTCTGAAGTACCAACAGCATTTTCGGCAATTTCAGAAGTCCCAACAGCGTTCGCAGCTACTTCACTAGCAGTTATTGAATTAGATACTATTTCAGTAGTACCTACTGCATTAGCTTCTAGTGTTGCAACTAATGCTAATTGTTTACCTATGAGTGCCATTATGTTTGCTCCAGATACGATAGAACTACATCTATCGAGCTTGCAACGTTTGATTGTACTTTAATTATATCTCCTGCTTCTAATACGACTTTTCCGTCGCCTCCTACTAATACTAAAGTGGAGCCACTAGGAATTGGTGCAGAAGATATAAGCCCTACGTGGGCATTCGCACTATTGTCAAAAAATTCACATGAGGCTTCTATTTGTCCACCTGATTGGTTACAAAGATACAAGCCTATGATAGTTACCGTAGTGCTACTTGGGCAAGTGTATATAGTTGTTAAACTAGTACCTACACTTGCTGATGTTGCTGATTTAAATGCTGATGCCATAATCTTATCCTAGTGCAATACTAAGTGCAAGAATATCGTCTTCAGTCGCAAGTCCTTCTGTATGGCTTGCAACTGTTACGATAGTTCCATCTGCCTTCTTAGTAAAGATTTTCTTATCAGAAACATTCATAGCAATTTCGTGTGTTGCTAAATCGCTAGAGCTTGGCTCGGCACTAGCTGTTTCTGACCTCTTTATTTTTATAATCTGTGACATTAGAATGTGCCTCCATCTAATGTATTAGACCAAGTTACTGTTGAAGATGCTCCAACTTGAAGTAATTGACCTACGCTGTTTGTTGAATCATAAGTTCCGATTGCTAGTCTTGAATAACCTCCATTAGAACCGTTTGCTCCAAATAGTAAATCACCATTTGCAGTTGCTGTTATTCCTTTGATTCTAGCAGTATCTGAACTTAGTTCGATTGTTTTATCGTCTACATTTACACTTAAAGTATTACCAGATTTAGCAAGACCATTTCCTGCTGTAACCTGACCAGCTCCTGAGAACTGAGTAAATGTTAGAGCACTTGTACCAAGAGTTGCTGTTCCTGTTACTGAAGTTAAAACGAAAGCATTATCTGCATTAACAGAACCTGCTTCAATAAAGGTAAACAAACCTCCTGTAACTTCAGAGTTAGCGTCAGCATCTGAGGCTCTTGTAAATACTCCTGCTACACCAACAGCACCTGCTGTTGATACAGTATAGATACCATTTTCAACTGCGCTACTTTGGTCTTTAATTAAGACTCTATCATTAAGAGCAGTTGCTACACCATCAATAGTCACAACTCCAGTTGCGTCCATTGTAAGTGTTCCGTTACCATTATTGTAAGTTGCATTTAAGTTTGCAGTTGTACCTAATTTAACGGAGTCTTTGATATCTAGTGCTTGTTTTACACTATCTACATAACCTTTGTTTGCTGCATCAGTACTTGATGTAGGAGTTGCTACATTCTGAACTCTGTTTGAGCCCATATCAACAGTCTGTGAACCTGCTACTGAAAAGCCACCATCAAAGTCTGCTGATGGGGTAAAAGTTGCTGTACCACTAACTGTAATTGCATCTGCTGAAGCGTCACCTAAAGTTACAGCTCCATTAAGAGTTGTAGCTCCATCTACATTAAGTGTAGAATCTAGGTCTGCTGCTCCTTGTATATTTGCAGTACCTTTTATTACTGTGTTACCTGTACCTGATGCTACTGTAAGTTTATCTGTTCCTACTAATAAATTACCGCTAGTAACATTGATTGTTCCTGTGTCCATATCTTTACCGACAACAACTTTCTCTCCAGAGTTTGTAGTTGTAAATTTAAGATATGAAGTGCCGCCTTCGTTAATATCTAACGCAGACGCTTGGTTGTCTGGTAATGTTAGTGAGTTTGCTTGTCCAGATAAATCAACTGTACCGCCATGAGTAACTACTAATGTACCCGCTGGTGCAATTGTTAAATTACCTGAAGATGTAGAAATAGTATTACTTGAACCAGTAACTACTATATTACCTGATTTTAATTGGTCAATCTTACTGTTAGTATCAACTATAATAGCTGAACTTGCTGTTAGTGTTCCAGCAGAGTGGTCTAACATGTTTACATACAACGCACCACCGATAGCTGTTACAGCTTCTGAGGAAGGGTGACCAATAAATAGCTTATTACTATCCGAAGAATACGCTAACTCACCAGCTACCAGTGAACCTGGTGCGGAAGTACTGGTACTTCTTTTAATTTTAATTACTTGTGCCATTATTATTCCCTATATGAGCTTAAAAGCTCCCTGCGTCTACCGTATCTGAGTTCGCTGAATTATTGCCAATCATTATTGGAACGAATTCAAACGTCCCAGTAGATGTTTCACGGTAGATCTTTAACTGATTATCGTCAGTATCATAAAATAAATCACCCTCCGCTAGATTTGTAGTACTAGCTGTAGGTGCAGTTGTTTGTACAAAGAATTGATCCGCCAATTGAAGTAAGGCGTCCTCAACATTGTTTGCAGTAGATAAAGTTCTAGCTGCGTTTGCGAAAGTAATACCTGCTGCATCTGTAGCTGCTCCAGCTACTGCACTAGAAATAGTAAGAGTAGTAACCTGATTGGTAGTACTTAATGAAGTAGTTTGCGGGGTGATTGTTAATTTAGTTGCCATTACTTATCCTTTTTATGCCAGAAATAATCATCTATATAAGATTTACCTACATATAAAATACCTATCCAGACAGAAAATATTATTCCGTCAAAATAAGATAAATCATTCCATAAACCTGTTACGTCCATTATCTCGTGACTTCTGGAGTGACTCTAGCCACACCCTGCAGTAACCTATTTACTGTACCATTACCTGTATTTACTAATTCTAAATCATAGTAATACTTTCCTGAGGAGATACTAGCAGTAGTCGAATTACTCAAAGCCATTTTTAATTTGCCCTGAGAAGCGTTTACGATAGTGCAAGTAAAATCTGCTGTTTTAGTAGAAGAAGTTGGAGATGGACGAAGTTGTGCCCTTGCTGTATGAGTTGCAAGTTGCACTACACCATTATCGTCTGTAATCGCTATTTCAATAGCGAAATCCGCTCCTTGGTCTATAACTATATCGTAAGTTCCTGCTGCCATTTAAAATTATACTCCTATTTGTAAATTATAGCAAAAATCATAGGTAATGTCAAGAACTAAATTTGGAACGTCAGCTATTTTAGTTTGCTCTAGCATTGCTTATACAATTCTCGGAAATACAACCAAAAATTTATGGTTATATTTTTAACTTGGTTTTGTTGGCCAACCCCAAGTACCAAGATCTTCAAAAGGATTGGTGTCTGAGTCACTTACATAATCAGAGTGTCCTCTTAAATTATTAGGTATGTCTCTTAATGCTTGCCTGTAGGTCGCCCACTCTGTTTTTTTCGAAGTAGATAAGTCTACATCACTAAGAGCAGTCCAGTCACATGAAGATAATCTTGCATCTCGTTTTTCTTTTATTACTTGCCATCTTTCTAAATTTGTTACCATTATATATTTAATCCTCTTATTTCTATTGTTGCATCAGATAGTCTAGTGATACCTTGTTCTCCTCCTACAAATAGCCAAGCATAGTATGAAGTATTTGGTGATAACTCACACTCTACGACTAGTCTTTGTACTCCAAAAGAAGAGCTTCCACTAGCACTTTCTCTACTACTAGCTTTATAAGAACTTGGACTATTACTTGTATAGTTTGTAGCACTAGTTGTTTCTCTAACAACAAGTGCAACTACTGTTTCTGTTTCATCTGAAGTAGAACCGTTTACAGTTCCTACAAATTCAAATACAAAAGGCTTTGTCCCACTTCCCCAATTATGAGTAGTATATTGTAAAGTCATTAGTGGACTATTGCCTAGTATAGAAGTACCTGCAAATATTTGTGGATTAGAAGTTGTATTACTTGGACCAGAATTTGTGTTTGATATATGAGGTGGTCCATTGCCATCTTGTACTCTACCATCAAAAGCACTTCTATTTAACTCAGTATAATTAAAAATATCACTACTATCAGTGATTGTTCTTTTTAAGACTCCTAAACTATTTGCAATTGATTTACCTGCAATATCAATACTATTTGCTACTATTCTGTTTGCATTTAGTGTTCCTGTAGTAATTACAGCCCCATCAATTGTGGTTGTATTTGCGCCCCCAATATGATTTATAACTTGACTTGCTGTGATAGCTGTAGAAGTATCATATGAATTACCGCTATTATCTTGTAAAGTACCACCACTAAATGTTACAACTCCAGTAAAGCTAGCATGCTGTGTTACATTGCTATAAGTTACACTTATAGTTGAAGCATTTGCAGAACTTTCTGTTCCAAAGTATCTAACTATCCAATACTGATTTGTGCTTGTAGCGTCTTGTGTTCTTGGAGAGTTTTTCCAACAGTTAGTAGTTCCACTATCGTTAATTCCACTTCCTGTTACAAGTCCAGTAGAAAAAGTATAAGTATTTCCGCTTGGTGCTCCTGGTGCTCCACTAGTTGTCTTTTCATAGTATAAGTAGCCTTGTACGGTTCTTAATCCATTAGCTCCATTTGTTCCATCTTCTCCATCTTGACCATCTTGACCATCTTGTCCATCTTGACCATCTTGTCCATCTTGACCATCTGTACCTTGTTTAGATTTACTGAATGTTTGTGATTTTATTATTGTTTGTAAATTTTCACAGTTTACACTAAACTCAATCTCTGCTGTATCTGCACTACAACTACTTGCGTTTGCAAATCTAGCTGTATCATTTGTAGTTGTTTTTGTTACAGTACTTCTACTACCCGCTACGATATTTGTTGCTGATTGAGCTACTGCTTTAAATTGTCCTGTTGATGGTGTTCCTGTAGTATGTGTTAGTGCACTACTACCTTTAAATACTCTAACATCTGTTCCTGAGCCTGTATAAGTTACTGTTCCTGCATTTGTAGTTGGAAGAGTATGTGCATCATTAGAAAGAATTACAGTATATGCATCAGAACCTTCTTTAACACCATAAATTGTTACTGTGTCTCTTGCTAGTACTGTTCCTGAAGTACTGCCACTTCTAACTTTAACTAAAACTTTTTTAAGATTTCCTACTGTTGGCTCATCACTATCAGATAAAGTAAATGTAGCAGTTGTGCCATTTTGCTTACTTACATCATCAACTAAAAACTCATAGTTTGGTGAAGTAACATTTTGAACATCAGTTGTAAAAGTAATAGTTGTGCTTTCACTTCCTGCTTGGTCAAATAGTATAGCTTGTGAACTTGGAACTAATTTTATTGCTGCTGCGCTTACACCAGCTGAGCCGTCTTGACCGTCTGCTCCGTCTTGCCCATCTTGTCCATCAGCACCATCAGCACCAGCTGCACCTGCAGTTTGTTTTGTAAAAGAAAGAACTCTTGTTGAAATTGTATTTCCTGTTGCGTTTTCTGTAAAAGAAAGAGTAGCTGTTGCAGCTGTAACACTATCTAGTGAGTTATCATCAATAGTAATTCTTGCTTGACTATTATTTGTGCCAATATTAACTGCACTAGTTCCTGAGAATCCTGTAACTGCAGATACAGTTACATTATAAGTATTTGCAGCTGTGCCACTAGAAGCAAATGTATATTGGGTTGAGCCTTTTGAAACTGTGTAATCATTTACATATGCGGTATAATCACTTTGACTAATTTGTCCATTATTTGGTGCTGTGAATCCATGAGATTCATTAGTTCCAAATACACTAAAGCCTGCTTCCCCTCTACTTGTACCAAATTGTACTAGGCTATAAGAACTGCCATCAGATGATTTTGTAACCTCTCCCATGATAGTATCTCTTATACCACCACTTGTTGCAGAAGCATATTCTACTGAGAAAGTAGGGAATGAATAAGCATTGTTTGTTAAACTTGGACTTAAAACTTTTCTAAGAATTACACTTGTATCACTTACTACTTCATCGACTCTAACATAGTAATCTACACTATCTTTTGTAATTTTAAGAACGTCATGTTTCTTTAATGCAGTACTCCAGTTTGTACCGTTACCTGTAAGTGTTCTAGTATTTCCTGCAGAAGTTATAGTTCCTGTTCCTGTTTGGAAAACATTTCCACCTACAGGAAAGAACTGGTCGGACGTGCTATCATGTGCTATTGCTTTGAAGTTATTTGTCCCACCAACTGAATGGTCAAAGTAAACATAGCCTATTCCACTATTTGCTAATCCGCTAAAGTCTAGATTTGCTTGGCTACTTATTTCTATATTTGCTATGTTATTAGTGTAAGTAAAATTAGTAGAAGGTGTAAAGCTAACGAGACCACTACTTGTATTTATATTAAATTCTGAGTTAATTCTACCTGTTAGTGGGATTATCATATCCCCGTTACCAACTGTGCCTTCTATATCCATTAGAGAAGCAAAGTCGATAGTTTTAGTTAATAATGCAGGTGCAGATTTTTTACCCTGCATACTAATAGTATAGACTCTAAAAAAGTAAGTGCCAGTTATAGCTCCTACAATATCTGCTTCAGTACCATGGAATAATCCTGCATTTATAAATTTTACATTGTCTTTGGAGTAATGTACTTCGTATCCTCTAACAAAGTTATACATACTTCCATCATCATTTTTTGCATTATCCCAGTTTACATTTAAAACATTTATATAAGTATTATCACCTATTCTTGGTTCTTTTGTTCCAAAGGCATGTACGTTATTTACAGTAGGAACAGTACTAAAAGAATTTGGTAAGTTAATTGTTCTGTATTCTGATATCGCTTCATTTTTATCTACTGCATCAAATTTTGTAGCATTATATTCTAAACCTGTGATTTCGAATTTACCAACTTCTTCTTCCACCATAGCCAATACTCTGAATAGTTTAGCTTCCTGTTTTGTTTTTCCAGTTTGTAAACTAGGTCTAGATAATATCCATATTTGGTCTTCTGCGGGAGCAGTAGTAAAGGCTTGAGAAACAGTTAGAGTTTTACCACTATTTGATACGGCATTTAAAGTTCTTGTTTCTGTATGAGTGTATGCACTCCATTGTATAAAGACAATATCACCACTATCATCTTGTTGTTTTGCTGCTGCTTCTTCTGAAGCTATATTTGGTATCTCTTGTCCTCTTACATAGTTTACTCCACCAATAGTTGCAGTATCCTGCGCGAGTAAAGCAATATGTCCTACAAAAGAAGCTGTGAGTCTATAGTCGCCTACTGCATATCCTGACTCTACACTTGTATCTCCGAATCCTGTTGGTTTTCTATCTACTTTTATTGCGGTAGTTGAGCTACCACTTGATATTCTTCCACCCCATGACTTACCATCTTTATGTTGGTCAACGATTTGAATAATATCACCTGGCTTAATAAATGCCGCGTTAATACCTGTACTAAATGTAACGGTATTAGTATGTAAATTATTAGTAAGAAGTCTCCATTTACCTAGTCTTCTAGCTTGTCCTCTAGACGTACAACCAAATGCTGTAACTGAATCTGGTTTTACAAACTCATCGTCTCTTTGTAAAGTTTCTTCAAGTTCTACATGTTCTACTCTTTGCCTGTAATAATCGTTAGGGTCATTCCAAGTAACCTGACAAGCATTGATACGAGTTTTTAAAGGAGTGCCTTCATACGCGAAAGTACCGTTTATTACATTTGCATTTGTGAATTGATAGACAGGATCTTTTTCTGAATCTTGTACAACAAAAGCTTCTCCATTTAACCAGTAGGTCATACCTCTAAATATCCCTACTATATCATTGAGTACTTTATATGCTTCTTGCTTTCCGTTAATAACTAAGTTTGCACTAAACCTAGGCTCATGAGTTCCTGTACTACCACTAGGAATATAATTACTATCATCAGTAGTAAATAGTGCTAAAAAGTCTGCGGCATCTACTCCTGCTGGTACGAGTTCATCGCAGTATCTACCTATTTGGAATAACTCCCATTTATTTACTTCTGTTTGCCCAAGATAGTTTCCTAATCCATAAATTTTATCAGTAATTAAATCATTATATACCCATGCTGGATTATTACACCAAGACTCATAAAAGTTTCCGTCCCAGTCTTGCTCAGTAGTTTGCATCACACCTGTAGTTACATGTCTTCTATAATTAGCAGGAATAAAAATTTGTCCACTAAGGTTAGTTACATTAGTTGTACCTCCTGGAAACGTAAGTAGTCCTCCAACTATTTGTTTTTGAGCCGCTACGTTTCTTACATAAAGGGTGCTTCCATCTATTTTATCAACAATACCACCTGTAAATAGTGCGGCAGTTTTTGTACCACTTGCAGTAGTGCTTCCTAGTGTTTTGAACTCTCCTGTGGATTCGTTGAATGGTGTAGCAAGTGGATAAGTAAAAGTTGTACCACCAGTAGAAGTTGCAGTAAATGTGCCATTATAAAAATCAGTATCATTTGTAACTCCTGCGATTGTTACTTCAAAGGTCTCAGTACTAGGAACTTGGTGATTTGCACTAAGTGTAACCGTAGCTATAAAGCCATCATCAGCATTTCCTGCTGCAGTAATACTACTTACGGTCAATGTTTGACTTAAAACTGTTCCTACACTAATTCCTGAAACGCTGTTTACAGTTATCTTTCTACCATTATAATCGCAAGGGAACATATTAGTAGGAATACTAATAATTTTTCCATCTATCTCGTAACCTCTTGAAGGAATACTACTAAATTGTTCTGCATCAATTACACCAGCAACATAAGCAGTATAAGGATATTCTAACTTATCAGCAATAGTTGCTTCAATGCTATCTACAAAGATATCATTTGAAACTTCTGTGGTCTCTGTGCTATTTGGACTTGAAGTTAGTTTTGTAACTTTAATCGCCCAGTCTAGTACTCCTTCATTCTCTTTTTCATTTTCAATATTGAATCCGAAAGTATGTGCGTATTTACTTCCTACTTTTCCTACAAATCCAGTATTGAATTTATTTCTAGTGATTGTTGCTCCACTATTATTTGTAAAAACTAAGTCAATTCTAAAGAATACTTTTGTTTCCTTTATGTCTCCTTTATTATCTCCTTTCTTTGTTATAGCACTCATACCATTTGTAGAAATAGTAACTTTTAAATAGTCTGCATTTTGTTTTTCAAATGTGCCACTAGAAATAGTGAAGAACTGAGGCTCTCCTTCCAAAAGAACTGCTGAGTTCTTTTCTTCTGTTATTGCTGCTGAAGGAAAGTCTGAAAAGAACTCTGGGTCAGGCGTTTGTGTAGCCTCACCTTTTGTTGTTGTCATAATAAAGTTTTTGAAGTTTGTTTTAGATGATACAAGTCCTGTAGATTGATTTACATTACGAAGACGTTGTTCATCAACGATAATTGAAGCATCGCCATATACTAATCCTTTGATTGGGCCTTCTGCGATTGCATCTACAAACGCGGCGCTTTGTCGAGAAAATAGATTATCATCGGCTTCAAAGGTTTCTCCGCCTCCGCCTTTTCCTCCGCCAGATCCTTTTATTCGTATTAACTTACTCATGGTATTACTGTTCCTGGTGGTGTAACAGGTACTTGTTGATTTTGACCTGTGTTCTCATTTTGTCCAAAAGTTGACCCGCCTTGTCTAAAGTTTGATATACCTACTAGTGCTCTAGTACTTGATACTTTTTCTCTTGAAGTTGTTGAATATACTGACCCCGAAATAGTTGTTGAACCTACTATTGCTCTCCCATAAACAAGAGGAACTGGGCCACCTTGTTTTACATTATTAACTGGGCCTGAGAATAAATAGTTTTGTGCTGATTCTGCTCCAGAACCTTCTGGTGGTTCAGGCATAAGCATTGAAGCTACACCTGCTAATAGTAGTCCTACTCCCATGCTTCCTGCGGCTGATGTTGCAAGTATTGCAGCTGAACTAGTACCCATAGCCGCAGCTGCTCCTGCTACTGTATAAGTTCCTGCAGCTGTTACTGTTCCTGCTGATATTGCCGAAGTCAGTGCTGCACCTGTTAAACCCGAAGCTGTTCCTACTGCTGCTCCACCTGCTACTGCTCCTCCCATAAATCCAGGGACAAATGCAGCTCCAAAACCTCCTGTTACAGCAATAAGTGTAACACCGAGTACCATCATCATAACTTTACTTTTTGACCCTGCAACTACAGGAACAAAAGTGTAGGTCTGAGTCATTCCTGGTTCATTTAAAACTAACTCTGCTTCGCTAGTAATACTCTCATCATTTATTAAAACTTCATAGCCTTGTATACCTTCTGATTCTGCTAGAAACTGTTTCATGCCAGGGCGCTGTGCCATAATAGCTGTAAGTGCTTCTGCGGGCGAGGCAACATTAAGAGTCCATTCCTCCCCATATTTTTGCCCTAGTATACCTTCTAAATAAACTTTTCTCATTTAAACTTCTCGTGTCTTACTATTACTCTCGTAATCTTTTTCCATATGCCGTCATAGTTGTCTCGGCATGATAATCTGTTAGGTGCATGATGAAGCATTTTTCCACGTCCTACATAGATTCCTGCATGATTGGTAATGTCACTATTTAGAGCCATTAAAACTAAATCATGAATCTTTAGACTACCATCTCTTACAATTTCAAACCCCTCTTTTTCAAAGTTGTCTATATATAGATTTTTACCCTTTTCCCAAAATTCCCACTCGTACTCATATGGGAAGATATTTATATCTTGTGCTTCGTAATAATCTTTTATGATAGTGAAACAATCATAGACGCCATAAACGAATGGTCTTCCCAGTAAATCATAAGCTTCTTCTTTCGGTTCCAATTTTGTCCATTCATCATTTTCTCCAAAAATATACCAAGGAATACCTAATCTATCACAAGCAGCCCTGTCCATAACACTTGGAATTGGTGGCCCAAGATGGCTATGTACAACACCTACTATGTCTCCTCTATCTGCTATCTGTTTATAGTCTAGAGGGTCTATCATAAAATCAATCCAAGGTTGTTCTGCTTTATTTATACAAGGGTGCCAATTAACTCGTCCTCTTTCTATATTTAGTAGACCACAAGCTTCCACGCCCTCTTGTTCATATACGTATTGTTTTATATCTTCTAGTACTGGTTCTATCATTAGTATAAACTTGCTCCTGGGAATCCTCCAAATGGTAGCGCAACATTTCTTTTGTTCCCTTTTAAATTACCTACAACTGCAACTGGACTTGCAGCTCTAGTTGGGTTTCCTCCTGATACAGTAACAGTTGGTATAGTTGTATATCCACTCCCTCCATTTGTTACAGTATATCCTATTATTTGTCCACTTGACCTTATAGCGGTGGCTGTAGCGCCACTACCCCCGCCTCCAGAGATTGTTACAGTAGGAGTTGAAGTATATCCTGCTCCTTTTCCTGCGTCACTACCTGTATTATCAGGCACAACATGAGTAACTACTCCTTGACTTGTAGGATTGAATCCAAATCTACAAGCACAAGAGTCTAATCTTTTTCCACAAACATCTCCAAACTGCCAGTATGATATATTAGTTGGTCTAATTATATCATCAAGACTATCACTAGTACTTAATGTATGTGCAGTAATACATTGATATAAAGTTCTACGAGTTGCTTGTGCAAAACCTATTCCATCATCAGCATCTTGAATGTCGCCTGTAAAACTATCGTCAGTTTCTACTGTTACTACTGCTCCACTTACTCCTGTTACATGTAGGGGTACATTTTTATGGTTTGCAGCCTCTGTGCTTATTCCTTTTATACAAATAAAATCTTCTCCTGCCGTAGTAGAGAATGTTGCTGCATCGCTACTAGAATCAAAAGTTATTTGTACTACATTTGCACTTGTTCTTTGTATTCTATCTATCTTGAACATACTTCCAACAGGTCTTTCATATTCAACATAGTCATTTACAGCATAGCTTTTACCTAAGTATAAATTTGTAGTTCTATTACTAGAAACATCTTGTCTGCCCCAGTATGTATATTCGTTTGTACTTGCACTTGCTAAGTTACTTGCCTCTGTAATTTGAGTATCGTCTTTATCAAAGTATAAAGTATGTTCTGTACCACTAATAGTAAATCTATTGTCTTTTGGCCAGTCACAACCGCCTTGGTCTGTATCTTTATACTTCCAGGGACAGCGTGCTGCAATAATAGTTCTTCTAGGTAGTTTTACTCCTTGAACATCAAATGCACTTGTTAGTTCGAACTCTACTAACTGTGGAGTTTCTTTTGTCTTTCTTTCTATATAGTAGCAATCTCTATTAAATTCTACAGGAGGGCAGTTAGGGTCATTTGCTACAGTTTTACCACTAGTTGCTAGATACTTTTCTAAAGTTCTTCTTCGAATTACTTTTGCTCCAACTAAATCATCATAGTCTGAAAGAAAAGCATTCCAATACTGATTAACATTTGCAAATCTTACAAGAGGTCTTGGAAGAGTTCCTGTCCCCCTAGTTTCGAACCCCTCTGCTTCTACAGGAAATGCTGTATATGTTGCAGCACTATAATCTGTTCTAGTTGTAGAACCATAGTTGTCTAGATTTATAGGACTATACCAACTAATGTCTGAAGTTCCTGTTGCTCCATTGTGAAAGTATAATCTATCTATACCATGTCCACCAATATTACTATCAGGTAGTTCTATTTCGAATACAATAATAAACCCACTAGCAATCGCTTGGCTTTGTATATCTTGTACCAAGTTGCCACCAGAATTACCTGTATATATTGTATCACTCATGCTTCAAATACTTCTTCCGCTTCACAGGTAAGACTATAAAATTCGTCGTACGCATATTGTTTATTATAGTTGCTAATTACAACTTTTACAGTCTCTTCCCCATCAACAGAATTAGGTATTGTTAGTTGACAAGTGCTGACACTTGCTAAAGTATTGAAAAATTTATAAAGTTTATCTATATCATCATTTGTTCTATTGGCAAATGAAAGTGCCCATTTTCTAGGGGTATTGTTTATTCCATCAACCATTCTTAGTTGATAGCCGTCTCCAAACTGAGCTTTGATAACTCTTGGAGCTGCACTTTGTTGAGCACCCTTATCAAACATTACAGGAGCACTAAATCCTGTTATATTTGTACCTGCGGATACTGTGCCTCCACCTGTTTGTACTGTGTTTGTTGTTATTCCTGTTGCCATTAGCCTCTACCTCTACCACCACTAGAATTTAATATTCCACCTGGTCTCATTTCTTCTTGTAATTTTTGTTGTACTAAGTTTCCAATCTGTCTACCCATTCCTGCTAGTGCTCCGTCGCCTACTGTATTTGTTTGAGCGCCTCCACCTTGCATATTTACTGTGACATTTACAATATTAGTACCACCTTCTCCCATCATCTTTACAGGTATGCTTCTATCATTTCCAAGAGGAACAACAGCTTCTCTTCCGTGTAGCTTTGCCATATAACCAGACTCAGGGCCGTCTGCTACACCTCCATGAGCATAAGATCTTTCTCCACCATACCTATCTCCGCTTCCTAATCCCATTAAGTCTGTGAAGCCTCCGCCTGACCCCATGCCAGGGAAGAAAGCCATCATAGCTTTTAGGGCTGCAGCTCTCATAAACATAGAGGCTAAGTCCATAAGTACTTGTTTTGTTAAATCTTTCATAGAATCTTTAAAAGATTTAGTTCCGTCTATCATAGCTTGGAACATATTTTGGAAACCATTTGAAAGAGTATCTTTTATACCATTCATAAGTTCAGTTTCTATTTTAAGCAATTCCATTGTTTCAAACTGCTTTTGAAGACCCTCAAGTTCTTTTTCAGTAAACTCAACTCCTAACTTTTTCTGTTCTGATACAAATTGATGGTAAGCAGCTGAAGCAGGATTTATAGAGCCTATGTGCTCTCTTGCTATCTCTAACTCCTCTTGCATAATCTTGAGTTTTTGTCTAGCAACATCTCCGCTTTCAATATCCTCTAGCATGACTTTCTTTACGGTCTCCATGTTTATTTGCTGTGTGAGACTGAGTTCTGTTTGTTTTAATTGGTTAAATTTCTTTTGTGTTTCTGTTAAGTCACCTGTAAACATACCGGTGGCTGCATTAAAATTACTTGCAGTTGTATCTGCTTTAAGATTAGTTATTTGACTTCCTATATTCTCCTTTTGAAGTTCAAGATTGCTAATAGTACTTTTGTGCCTACCTATTTGATTTCGTCTTTGTGTTGCTACTATTCCACCTGCTCCAAATTGAGACATTCCTGCAAATTGGCCTCCACCTACAGCTGCATCTCTTTTTTCTTGTAATCTTGCAAGTGCCATTTCATCTTTTAAAACTTTTTCTTGTTGTTTTAAAACTTCCATCTTAGGCTCTAATTCAAAAAGTTTTTCTTTTATATCAAGTTTTTCTCTAAGCAAATCGTTTTGGAATTTTATAATATCTGCTTCAGTGTTTGCGTTCTCTACTGCTGCCGCTGAGGCTTCTACTTCAGTAGTACTAAGATTGTTTTTTACTAAAGCGTCCTTAAGAGCTTCTTTATCCATATTTAAAACATCTTGTTTCTTAAATAATAACTTTCCTTGCTCATCTTCTAACGCTATTAAAATACCTCTTTGTTTTTCTAAAACAGCTTTTTCAGCAAGCTCTGCTGCCATGATATCACTTTTAGCTTTATTTTCTTTATCTGTAAGCATAAGCCTATCATTTGCTATTCCCTGTTTTGTTCTCTCTAGTCCTACCTCTTCTACAAGTATTCTTTGTTGTTCTTTTCTATTATTAAGAGTATCCTGTACATTTTTTAGACCAAATTGTTGTAAAGCATTTACATCACTTTCTAATGCTTTTTGCTGTCTTAGTGTTTCCTCTTTAAATGCAATAACTTTTTCATCATCTTCAGTTTGTTTTTGAATAGCTGCAATGTCTTCTCGAATCTTTTTCTCTTCATGGTACTGCCCCATCATTCTTTCATAAATTCTAGAGCCTTCTTTATGACCGCTTGCAATAATAGCGTTAATCATTTCTACTTCGCTAAGTAGTTCTCCTGCTTGGTTTTCCATGCTTAAGACTGTGTTACTAAATTGAGCACCTGACGAAGAGCTATAGACTTGCTTACTACTATCTAGTCGTAACTTAGCTATTTGCGCTCCTCTAATCTTTCTTTGTTCAGCAAGTTGTCCTTTTAATCCGAATCGGTCAATTGTTTGATTTCCTTTTTCATCTACACCTAAACCTAGTTCTGCTTCTAAATCTGAGATACTTGCTGAAAAAGCTGTTTTTAAGTCTTGGAAAGGAAGCTGTTTAAATTTACGTATTTGTTTATCAAGTGTTTTATTTAATGTTTCTTGGTTTTGAGAGAATCTTTTTGAAGCTGCAGCAGCATTTTGATATCCATTAGCAAGACTAGTAAATTCTGATACCATAGCCGCTGTAATTGGTAATCCCTCTTGTATTCTACTATTTAATTTGGCTAGGCCGGGAGCAACAATTTCTAAACTATCTCCCATTTTTCTAGCTTCCTTCATAAAGTCGCTATTCTTATCTGTACCTTTTGCAATTTCTTTATTATATTGTTGGATTCTTTTATTTAAGTCAGCACTACTGAGAGCATTACCAGATTGTTCTACCATTTGACTAATACCTAGTAACCCTGGAGCTTCTCTGACTTCTGCCATTTTGCTTAGTTCACTATTTAGTTGTTGAAACTCTTCTGTAGATTTCTTTGTTTCTTCTCTAAGTTTTTTAGCAGTCTCATCTAAGTCTCTAAAAAAGTTTATTAACGATGCAACTGCCTGTATTATCATAAAGACAATACCAATAATACCAGCTGCCATCATAGCTCTATTCATTGCTTTGGCTGCAAAAGCTGTGGCTCTAGTCATAGCTGTCATGGTAGCTTGATAAACCATTTGTGTACCTTTATAAGCAGCTCTCTTCATATTTTCAGTAGCCTGTACAATAGATCTCTGCTTTGTACTAGAGCCTTGTAACATTGCGTCTTGTGCATTTAAGTGGTTTCTAAACGCTCTTCTTTCTTGAGCGTTCATCTTCATGTAGATACCTTTCTTTTCACGCATCATACGTCTGTATGCGGCTACTTGTCGTTTACTGAGAGTTTCTTCGTTTTTTCCACTAAATTTCTTTACGCCTAAATCTTGGAGTCCTTTCTTAGAACTTGCTGCATCTACTGGGCCTCCTGCAAAGGCATCTCCTACTCCTTGTATAGATGCTTTAAATTCAGAGGCATCTGCTATAGCTTGTTTCTTATGGTCTTTAAACTTTGAAAGTGAATCAGCGGCTGCCTTGTTCATATCTGGCAGTAGTGATTTAATAATTGGAGTAACAAATAAACCTACAGCAGCTATAAGTGCCATAGAGTTTTCTTTGAAAAAGTTGATAATTGGAATTAGTCCTTCAATGATGAACTTTTGGAATCCCATGAGTAGGTCGTCCATCTCTTTTTGGAACTGACCTAATGCGAATGCATCTGGATCCATTATTTTTTGGATTGCTCCAAATTTAACTTCTGCCTGCCCTACAACATCATTTAAAACAGCTTGTGTTCTCTCAAACGCATTTAATTGTTCTCTTGTTTTTCCGATAGAAACAGCATACTTTGTAGTTGCATTTTCTAATCTCAAAACAATACCAAGTTCGTCCAAGAGTTCTGGCTCTGCTTTCGTAACACCACGAACAAGCCTGTTAAAAGAGTCTGTCAAGTCTCTACCAAGAGCAAGTGAAGCATCAGTTGCCGCTTTACCTAATTGTTCCATTTGACTAGCACTTAGTCCAGAAGCGATACCAATAGCAGCTCCCTGTGCGGCAGTTTTAAAGTCTAGCATACCTTGAGTAGCGTCTTGAATATTAGTTGTCAAAGTTCTATATGCAGTACCCGTAACTGCTCCAAAAGCTTCTTGTGCAGCCATAAGGTTACGGGTCTCCATTGAAGACTTTAAGAATTGGAATGCGGCAGTAAGCGCAAAGACCTGCGCTGCGATAGTTGCATAGACTTGAACAAGACCACCTTGCATGGTCGCCATCTTTGCAAATTCTTTAGTACTGTTTGATGACTGCTGGGTTACACCTTTTATCGCACGGTCAGTATTTTGAGCAGCTCGACCAGTCTTATTTAAATTCTTCGCTAGTTTTTCTGCTTCTTTACCTGTGACTTTAAAAGAACCACCATCGGTGGTTTTGATAATAATCTCAGCAGCTTGTATTTTCTTTTTTGCCATTTACCTTTTTGCTTTTGCTCGCCTTGCTGAGGCGTCTTGCTTACGTTTAAGCTCTGCGTTGATACTCATCGTCGAGTAGCTTTCAATGTTTTTTAAGAAAAAGCAAACAGTCTTTTTGTCGTCCACGCCTTGTATTTTTAATAAGGCTTCAAGAGCAGACCAGTCTTTTCCCATGTATGACCCACTCATTCCGTCCCATCTATCAGGAAGCATAGCGTGAACTACAAACGCCTCCTGTATCTCTAAAGGAAAGTCCCCCATTTCTGGAGGCATTTCTTCTAGTTTAGGTTCTTGACCTAATTGCTCGCACATCATTAGATATGCATCTAAACTTATGTTATCTGAGTAATATCTTTCAATTAGAGCAAGAGCCCACGCTACTTGCTCTGTGTAAAATTTTCGAGGTCACCTACCATTTCCGTTACCCAACTATCAAAATCAGTAGAGTTTTTCATAAGAACTTCAACATTCTCTTGTGTAAAGTCTAGTTCTTTTTCTTCCTCTTCTGGAGTTAAATCTCCAAGTAGTAACATATTCTTAGCATATGCAAGTTTAAATCCTGTCCACCCTTTAATTACTGCTTTGGTGTACTCTTCTAAAAACTTATCATCGTCCATTACTTCTTCATAACTTCTTGTTTTTCTATTAAAGTTTTGAGTAACGCAACGTCCTCTTAATTTTACGAGTTCTTCTCTCGCCAAGTAACAAAGTTTTACTTTAAATCCTTCACTACCTGGATAGTCAAATTCTACAGTTTTGCTTGGAGTCATAAGACTTTTTAACGAGACTGCTTTGACTGGTTGTTTTACTGTGTCGTTCATATATTCCTGTCCCTGTAAGGAGGGGCGGCGAACCGCCCCTATATTGTTAAATTATTAAGATACGTATGTTAAACTTATCTCATTTGCTGAACTACTTGCTGTTGAAGAAGAGAGGTCAGATGGTAAGCCATGGAAGGCTACATCTAAACTTACTACATCTTCTATACTATGTGTAGGTAGTTCAAGGTGTGCTTTAGGCACAGATACACTTACTCTTGGTGTTTGTCCAGCTCCCCCAATGTGGAAGTCTAAATCAAACGCAGGAGATATCTGTCCTGTAGCTTCAATGAGGTTCTCAAACAATTCTGCTGAGCCATCATTTACTGTATTTAAGTAACAAGTAAAGTTACCACTTACAGATCTAGTACCCATTACATGCCCTAGTGGTTGATTAACAACACCTAGAGTTTCTGGTGTTAGATATGTAAGATTGTTTTCGATAGTGATGTTTCCACCTGTTAACACCAAGTTATATGATGTTGGGTGTGTCCCATCAGTACCTGTTGACGCACTTGCATCAAATGCTAACGTCATACTTGTTAATTTTTGTCTAACGAAGTTGCTAGTACTACTAATTCCTTCGTTAATTAGACCTTTTGTTGTTGTTCCTCCAGCAGCTGTATTTAGCTGTGCAACTTCAGTAATGAGTTTACCCTGTCCAGACCAGTTAACTTGTGCTAATCCTTCAATATCGAAGTCAATAGATGCTGAGCCTACTGAACAATCTGAAATTTTGTAAATAGTAACGTCTCCACCTGCTGATGTATCATACGTTGAAACATCGTCATCTTTAGCCGCTCCCATTACAAAGAATAAGTCAAATACTCCTAATGCAACTTTGTTGGAGTTTTGAAAGTTAAACACGTTTGGTTCAAAAGAAGCCAACGTAGGTGCTCCTGTTCCGCCAACTGCTAAATTATAAGTAGTAGCAGACATAGCGCCCCATAATGGGCCTTCAACTGCAAATTTCTTTTCGTTACCTGCGTGAGAACCTTCTCCACCAGCGATAGTATAAGTATCACTAGAGTCTGAGGTAGACGGTCTCATGTATGTACTGAAACTCCACTCCGCTGGAGCGTAAGAATCGTTAAACATAGCTCTACCCCTTTTACTATTTAGGTTACTTCCGTCAGCTGCTTCACTTAAAGTAATCTCTGAAGTGTTTGTAGCCTGACTGAAAGAAAACCCATCAAGTACTGGTATTTCATAAAGTGCATCATCTGTACCAGAAGCACTAGCGTGCCACTTCATGAATACTTTGGTATCTCTACTAAAATGAAATGCCATTTTATTCTCCTATCTCTCTGAAAGAGCTTTGCCAAGTATTTACTCGGCGTAACTTTTTCTAGTATTGAATCTCTGCGACGACTTCTCCGACACCGAGAGGTTCTAATACACCTTCGTCTGTATCCACAGAAAGAATTGTAGTCTTTACTGTCGTTTGAGACGTACCTGTTGAATCTGTATACGTTAAAGGATCGTTATCTTCAAGTACAGTTTCAACATCTTCTAGTAACTCTTCTAATGCTAGTATTACATCATCTTCATCATGTATATAACATCTAACAGTTACTCGTAAAAATCTAAATCGAAACCCGCCACCTTCATATTCGCGAGTTTCTTGTCCTGCTCCAACTTGGATTGCGGGAAAGTCTGTGACTTCGTCCCAAAATCTAAGTCTTGGCTCAACGCTTTGAACCGCTGTTCTAAAAGGAGGATTGCCGTCCAAACTTTGGTTTAGTTTCTCGGCTATTGCTCCTACTATGGCTCGTCTACGCGTTGAATATTTTCTTGCTGTAGTTGAGTCCATTATTGTCTCCTAAGTGTTGTCGGCTGTCTTCCCAGTATTCCCATAGCAAGTTCTCTAATACTTGCTCCTATTATTTTTCGAGGGTCTCTTAAAGTACTCCCCTGTTTTCCACCTGGCTCAAAAGTTTCATAAGGATTTCTCATATAAGTATAGTCTATATGCAATCCACCTCTTGAACCTATATTTACATTCTCAATTCTAGTTGAGTTTGCAAACCTACCAGTTCTATATTGTAGTGCTGGCGGTGTCATTTTACTTGCTACCATTTGTGGTAGTGCTTCATTAAGTATGTTTCTCAAAGCTATTGGGCTTTCTATTGTTCTTGATACACCTTTTTTATTTGAGTTTGGTCTACCTTTTCGTACTTTTTGCGTTTTAGCTTTAGTACTAGCAACAACTGCGGTTTTAATTGCCTCATTTATATCAAAACCACCTTGACCCCTTTTCTTGCCTTTTGCTTTTTTTGCTTGTGCAAGTAGTTTTTTATTAACTTTTAATCTAAAGTCAGGTCTTGTTCCCTTTACCTTTAGAAGACTTTCAATAAGTTTTCCTTGTACTATTTTTGTTGCTTTAGTATTAAAACTATCGGAACCTTGTAAAGCTCCTCCTTCTTCTGCAACCTCATCTTTACTAGCCCCTAAAAACTTTATAAACTTGTCTGTTTCGTCTTTTGCAGCTCTTTTTATTCCGTCTGCATCTGCCCAGTTCATTTCTCTATTTAAACGAGCGTCTCCATATTCAACAGTAACAGAAATCTCTCTAGTTCCTGATGCTGAGGTAAAGTCTTGTATATCTTTTACCTTATACTTTTTCTTTATTGGATTAAATATCTGAGTTACAGCTTGGTCCATTAACCAACCATCTTCAGGATACTCTTCCCTAAAGTTTCTGTCAAAGTTTTTTACAGCGTCATCAAAACCAGCTCCTTCTCCTCCACCCTCTGCTAATACTTGTTTGGCAATCGTAGTTTGAAAGCCTCCTTTAGCAGAAGTGTCTCCATGAAGTCTTGCACCTGCATGAGGTGGAGACCTAAATCTTTCAGGAACCTGGCTACCTACCAAATCTAATCCTAGGTTTCTTCTCTTGCCCATTTCTGTCTTAATAACAGATATGGCTTCAAACCATAAATCTTGCATCGCCATGTTAGTCTTTGGTATCAAGTTACCTCGTGATGTAGCTACTTTTTCAGCGTATTTACCTCGCATGAAAACTACTTGTACCATACCTCCGACACCTTTACTAACAAATATGCCACCACTTTTACCAGTAGAGCCATAGTATCTTCTAAAGGCTCTTTTAACATTGGGTATAGTATACACCTTGTTCCAAACACTAGTTTTTACTATATTAGCAATTGTAGTCTTACTAGCTGGTGGTAGTCCTGCGTCATGTCTAGCTTGTATAACTCTGTCGACTATCATATTTACTAAGTTCTTTTGTTTTATTAGGAACTTATGTTCATATGTAGCATCAGAATGAGCTCTAGCCATATCAATGTTGGATTTCTCCATCATTCGTTTAAAAAAGTTTTCTACATCTTGAATCATATAATTACTCTATGTAAATCAAGCACTCTTTTTATATGGTCAGGAAAGTCAGTACTATTTCTAACTCC